>Ga0209373_10001631_pt1 | contig 25326 bp, 15 predicted proteins | sample Higcelweek5metaG_FD_187173 | JGI IMG/M metagenome (GOLD analysis project Ga0209373, IMG submission 187173) | Freshwater pond sediment microbial communities from the University of Edinburgh, under environmental carbon perturbations - High... | ecosystem: Environmental > Aquatic > Freshwater >... | reverse complement strand
ACGGCCTTAACGACGCACCGGCCTTGGCGGAGGCGGACGTCGGCGTCGCGATCGGGACGGGCACGGATATCGCTATCGAGTCCGCCGACATCGTGCTTTTAAACGGCGACCTACGCGACGCGGTCGCCGGTATCGCCCTTGGGCGCGCCGTCTCGCGGGTCATGCTGCAAAACCTTATTATATCCATCGTCATAGACGCCCTCGCGATTCCCTTTACCTCGGGCGCGATAGTCGCTTCGCTGGATACTTCGATGATACCGACGATCGCCGTCTGCGCGATGGTCTCGGGTATCGCCGCGGTCGCAATAAACACTTGTCGCATAAGCCTGTTCAGGCGCGGTTAATTTACTCGACATTCTCCGATTTTCGGGGGTATACTTCTCCAAAAGTTAGTGAAATCGGGTGGGTTTATTATGGATGAACACGAAGCGGAGCGTCTTCGCTCGGAAATTCTGGAGTTGATCAACGAGGAACGCGAATCGTCGATCGTCAGGCTCATAGACACGCTGGAAAACGCAGGGGATCTTGGCCCCAGCGCGGAGAACTCCTTTTTCGCGAATCTCCTCGAAAACTACGTGCATCTCGACTTCTCGGAAGAGGAGGCGATCGAGCACTGGAAAAAAATCGTCACCAACGGCCACGAGATCAAGAAACGGCTTGGCCGCAACATCGGGATTCACCTCGCGGTGGTCGACTATTTCACGAACAAGACGCACGCGCTCAACTCGCCCATGCTCATCGAGGTTCACGTATTCCGCCAAACCGAGCGGCTCGCGATGATCGACGGACTCACCGGTATATTCAATCGCCGATACATGGACATCATCCTGAAAAAGGAATTCAACCGCTGCGACCGCTACGGCAAGGCTCTCTCCGTATGCATAATCGACATCGACGACTTCAAGCGCGTCAACGACGCGCAGGGCCACGTCTTCGGCGACACGGTACTCCGGGAGATTGCCGAAATGCTCCGCGAGTCCATCCGCGAGGAAGACATCGTGTGCCGATACGGCGGCGAGGAATTCCTCATCATCCTTCCGGAGACCGACGCGGCCGGGGCCATGATCCTCGCGAATCGCGTTCGCCAAGAGACGAAGACGCGCATTTTCTTCGTGGAGAACAACATCACGTTCTCGGCGGGAAGCGCGACGTACCCGTCCTGCGCCCGGGAGATGACGGAGCTAATCCAGGCGGCGGACCGCGCGCTCTATCAGGCAAAGTACTCGGGTAAGGACCGCATATGCGCCGCGATGCCCGAGCGCAGGAAATTCGGCCGCTACGCGAAATCTTGGACGTTAAGCCTTTTCACCGAGAACGGCAAAAAACCGATAACCGGCATCGTAACGCAAAACATCTCCCTCGGAGGCATTCAGTTCGAGTGCCAAGTTAAGTACGACATCGACACGCCCGTGCATCTCGTATTCACGCACCAGGAAGAGGGCATACCGGAGATCAAGGCGGAAGGACGCATCACGTGGGTAAAAAGAACCCGCGACATCTTCTCCTACGGGGTCAGCTTCCTCGCGACCCCGGAAATCTTCGAGACGGCGTTGATCCCGGAAGCCGCCGCCCAAGCGCACGCCGCCGCGCTTAAGTGATGCGGCTTAAAAAGGCCTACGTCGAGATCACCAATCAATGCAACCTCTCCTGCCCCTTTTGCCCGCGAACCATGAGGGCTCCGCGTTCGATGACCGAGGAGGAATTCTCCGTCGTCGCGCATGCGCTTAGCGGTATCGCCGAGTCGGTTTTTTTTCACGTAAAGGGAGAGCCCCTACTTCACCCGCTGCTTGGCAGGTTCATCGACATCGCGGGAGCGGATGGCCTCTCGGTCACGATCACGACGAACGGAACCCTTCTCGCCGAAAGGGTTGGCGATCTCGCGCATAAGGGCGCGCTCAAGCGAATCAACGCCTCTCTCCATGGGCTCTCGCAGCTCGGAGAGCGCGCGGGAGAAACGCTCGAGGAAATCTTCGACGCCGCGGACAGAATCATCAAGGTCAACCGCGATATAACGCCGGGCTTCCTAGTCAGCTATCGCCTTTGGACCGCGGACGACGCCCCGGCGACCCGTTTCGCCGCGGGGAAAATCGCGGCTCGATACGGAATCGACGCGCAAGGACTCGTCGACTCGCTCTCGCGTAAAGGCGGCTATAAAATCCACGCGAACGCCGCGGTTCACGCCGCGGAGACTTTCGAGTGGCCGTCGCTCGACGGCGAAGATTACGGGGAGAACGGTTTTTGCAGGGGGCTTCGCGATCAACTCGGAATACTGTCGGACGGGACGGTCGTTCCCTGCTGCCTTGACGGCGAGGGAATCATCGCGCTCGGCAACGGCTTTCGCGAAGGCATCGCGGAGATTCTGGAAGGTCCGCGCGCGCGCGCCCTCTATAAATCGTTTACCGATCGCAAGATCGCGGAACCGCTTTGCAGAAGATGCGGCTACCGCACGCGCTTCTCCGCGGGGTCCGGCGACTAGAGCCGCGAGACGCAGTTACGCCCGCGCGCCTTCGAGTCATATAAGGCCTTGTCCGCGCGCACGAGCATCGCGTCCAGCGTCTCGCCTTCGGTACCCGCCAAAAGAGAAGCGGCCCCGACGCTCATCGTCAGGCTCACGAGAGAATCCCCAACGCTAATGGGGGCGCGCTCGACGGCTTTTCTCAGCCGCTCAAGAACCTCGATCGATATCTCGCCGGAGGTCTCGGGCAGCAGAATCACGAACTCATCGCCCCCAAAACGCCCAAGCACGTCGATCTCCCGAATGTCCCCGCGAAGGATCTCGCTAAAATGAATCAGCGCCGAGTCGCCCACGGAGTGTCCCCAGGTATCGTTCGTGCGCTTGAAAAAGTCGATGTCGAGGAGCGCGATCGAAAGCGGATGGCCAAGGCGCACGGCGCGCTTGAACTCCGATTGCGCGCGATCGATAAAGCATCGCCTATTCAGCACGCCCGTCAGACTGTCGGTCGTCGCCTGCCGCTCAAGCTCGCGCACCAGGCGCTTTGTTTCGTCGATATCCCTCGAAATCCCGTAATATCCCTGTAAGGTCCCGTCAGAGTCCATAAAGGGGACTACCCCGCTCATATGCCAAAACCACTGACCGTTCTTGTGCCTGACCCTGTACTCGACGCCGGCCTTGCGCTCGCCGCTCTCGTTGATGGACCGCAGGAATTCCTTGCAAACGGGGACGTCATCCGGATGCACGAAATCCGAAAAGGGCCGGCCTACGATCTCATAGATCTCGTGCCCTAAGAGGCGCGTCAGGACGGGCGAAACGAAAGTGAAAACCCCGGCGGAATCAAGGGTATATATGATGTCGTAGCTATTCTCGATAAGGAGCCGGAATTTCTCCTCGCTTCTTTTCAGGATTTTTTCCATATGCTTGCGAAGGGTTATGTCGTGCATGACGGTAAGCAAGTGCGTCGCGCCCCTGATCTGGAATTGCCTGCAGGAAACGAGCGCGTCTATCTTTATTCCATTCGCGTTTTTCAGCGTTGCCTCGAAATTCTCGCACAGTCCCCGTTCGTTAACGGTTTTAACGATCGCCGCCCGTTCGCTCAGGTCCGCCCATATCCCGGTGTCTTCGGATTTTTTGCCGACGACGTCCGCAGGGGACAATCCCAACACATGGGAAAAACCGCCATTGACGTCAACGACGACCTCGTCGGATCTTCTCGTAATCAGGACCGCGTCCGGATGCGTGTTGAATATCGACCGGAAGACCTCCGTCGTTTCCCTGTTCTGCGAAACGGACTGCTCGTTTTCCATAATCAGGATCCCGAAGGCCAAAAGATACGCCGTCGCGAAGGGCACCAGAAACAAGAAGGCCTGCCAGGGGGTACCGGAGAACGCGTCCATGACGGGATAGGCGAACAGAGAGATCGCCGAACGGGTCAGCATGAACGCGGACTGGAAAAACAGCAGCGAAGCGAGAAATAGCGCCGATCCTCGGATTGCTTTGGTCATATTGCGGCACAGGTATAGCCCACAAACGATAGTAATAAACGTGGCCGAGAGATAGAGAACGACCGCGCGCGCGTTGGCGTCCGGCTTGATCGCGACGACGATAAAAGTCCCGATCGCGAAGGCCGAGGAGACGACGCTAATCATCGCGCGATTGATATTTTTCCCGAAAAACGAGGAAATGCCCCTATACAAGGCGATATACGACCCGAAGATGCATACGTTGGTCAGGACTATCGACAATGTGTTAAACGGATCTTGCGTCACGAGTCGGAGAAACATCATGCCATAGCCGACGGCGGACAGAAGGCTCCAAATGAGCCAAGCGGTAAAGCCGCGACTTCCCCGCTGAGTGTATTTATATAAGGTGAACGCGATAAGCTGAAGCACGCTGATCAGGACCAGCATGGCGGTAATCGTTGTTATTTCCAATTGTATGGGCCCATCCGTTTACTAGTTCTGGACTAAAGTGTAATTCAACTGGAAATGGACTGTCAAAAAGTTGGTTTTGAGTATACCTACCGGTAGGTATATTAATCGTAGATTTACTAATTTTGCTTTCACACACCCAATGCCCTATTGTCTATTACGAAGGCATTCCTTTAGGAGGTTTGAATGAAAAAAGCAATTCTGATCCTAGCGGCGATTCTTCTCACCGCAACGGCGGTTTGGGCGCAGGGAATCGATCTCGGAAAATTCCCGACGGGAAAATGGATGGACTCGAATTGGGACGCGGTCTGGGAATTCAGTTCCGACAACGTGCGAATTCTGGATACCAAGGGTATGGTCATCTATGACTTCAGGGGTAAGATCAGCGATTTCAACGTCGCAGTCACCATTACGGAGGCCAAGATAACCTTTACCTGCAAGGATGCCAATCGGAAATACACCTTCACCAAGGGAGTAAAAGACCTTGATCTCGTCATGAGAATCGATCCGGATTGGAGCGATAAGGACTATGAGGTCACTTTGAAACTTCGAAATTGATCTTAATCGAGTATACCTACCGGTAGGTATACCAACTATCACATAATAAAGAGGCCATCCCAAATCATCAAACGACGACTCAGGACGGCCTCTCGCTTATTTTTATATCACGCGCCTTTTTGGTCTATTGCCTAAACGGCAATATTACACCACTCCGTGCGCGATCATGGCGCTGGAAACCTTGAGGAATCCGGCGATGTTCGCGCCCTGCACGTAGTTGCCCTCGTCGCCGAACTGCTTGCTCGCGGCGTAGGCGTTGTCGTGAATGCTCTTCATGATGCCCTTCAGCTTCGCGTCGACTTCCTCGCGCGGCCAGGAGAGACGGATTGAATTCTGGCTCATCTCGAGACCGCTCGTCGCGACGCCGCCGGCGTTGGATGCCTTGCCGGGCGCGTAGAGGAGCTTGTTCTTCTGGAAGATCTCGATCGCCTCGGGGGTCGAGGGCATGTTCGCGCCTTCGGCGACCAGTTTGCAGCCGTTCTTCACGAGAGCCTCGGCGTCCTTTCCGGAAATTTCGTTCTGAGTGGCGCTCGGGAAGGCGCAGTCGCACTTGACCGACCAGGGGCGCTGACCCGCGGTGTAGGTAGCCTTCGGGAACTTCTTGGTGTACTCGGAGATGCGGCCGCGCTTGACGTTCTTAAGGTCCATGACGAACGCGAGCTTCTCAGGCGTGATGCCTTCGGCGTCGTAGATGAAGCCGTCGGAGTCGGAGAGGGTAACGACCTTTCCGCCGAGCTGGTTGATCTTCTCGACGGTGTACTGGGCGACGTTACCGGAACCGGAAACGACGCAGGTCTTGCCCTTGAAGCCGTCGTTCTTGACGGCGAGCATGTTCTCGGCGAAGTATACGCAACCATAACCGGTCGCCTCGGGTCGGATGAGCGAGCCACCCCAGGTAAGGCCCTTGCCGGTAAGCACGCCGGTAAACTCGTTCGCGAGCCGTTTGTACTGCCCGAACATATAGCCGATCTCGCGTCCGCCGACGCCGATGTCTCCAGCGGGAACGTCTGTGTCCGCGCCGATATGGCGATACAGCTCGGTCATGAAGCTCTGGCAGAAGCGCATGACTTCGCCGTCGGTCTTTCCGTGGGGATCGAAGTCCGATCCGCCCTTACCGCCGCCCATCGGCAGCGTGGTGAGGCTGTTCTTGAAAACCTGCTCGAATCCGAGGAACTTGAGGATGGAAAGGTTGACGGAAGGATGGAAGCGCAAGCCCCCCTTGTAGGGACCGATGGCGCTGTTGAACTGAACGCGGTAACCGCGGTTAACGCAGATCTTTCCGGCGTCGTTTACCCACGGAACGCGGAACATGATGACGCGCTCGGGCTCGACGATTCTCTCAAGAATCGAGTTCTTTTGAAGTTCCGGCATCTGATTGACGACCGGCTCCAGGGTTTCAAGAACCTCCGCGACCGCCTGCAGAAATTCCGCCTCATTTCCGTTCCTTGCCTTTACCTGGGCAAGAACGTCCTGAATGTACGCATTAGCCATATCATTACTCCTCATTGAGCAAATCGAGATTACGCCTTTGTAACCTTTTGTATCATCTTTGATACTTATAGCTCTGACGGGAGTCAGTATACCAGTATTGAAGGGGATTTGTACATTTCAAAAAATGAAAAAAGCGCGGGCGAACCATTACCGGCCGGAGGGTCCTCTAGTCGTCGTACTCGGCGTCCTCGTCATAGTCATAGTCGGAGTCGTCGTAAATGGAAGAGTCGTCGCCGTAAAAGTCGTCGACGGTCATCACCTCTTCGAGCTCTTCGCCGGTTGATTCATCGGCGGTTTCTTCGGCTGTCGGATCGCCGAATATCAATGTGAGATCGTCCCAGCGGGAGGAAACGAGCTCATAATCCGCGGGGTTGATGCACGATCGGAGCGATTCCATCGCGGGCTGCATGCCGCTCAGGGCCATCGCTCCCTCCGTATCGTCGTACGCGGCGATCACGCGATCGAAGGCCGCGACCTCGAAGGCCCAGATAATAACGTAAAGCTTGCGAAAACCGTCTTTACCCATGCCGTGCTTGACGAATACGGCGTCAAGCTGAGGGCTCGACTTTATCGACGCGAGAAAATTGAGCGAGTCGAAATCGGGCGACATAAAGACGTCAAGACCAACCATGCTTTCCATATCGCCGAGCGCGTCGAGTTCCTCGCCGATCGGCTTGAAATTCTTGACGAGCGCGTCGACGTCCGACGGCGCGAGATACTTCTTTACGGACTTGTTTCCGCCGGATGCTTGCGCGAAGGCGGCGGCGCAAACCACGAGTGCCAGGATCACGGAGAGAAATTTCTTCATGAGACAATCCTTTCCGGGATCCCGTCCCGGCAGAAACGCTTCTGCCTTATTGTACCACGACCTTCTGCAATTTCCAAATATCGCGCACGTAATCCTCTATCGTTCGGTCCGAGCTGAACTTGCCGGATCGCGCGACGTTGAGCAACGCCATCTTCGCCCACTTCCTCGGGTCGGCGTACGCGGCGGACACCTTTTCCTGCGCGGCGACGTACGCGTCGAAGTCCGCGAGGACGTAGAACACGTCGGGCCTCTGGCCGTCGACGCCGTGCACGAGGGAGTCGTAAAGCTCGCGGAAGATCGCGTCAGTGCCCGAGCCGTACGTGCCGTCGACGAGCTGGCCGAGAACCGCGGCGAGCTTCGGGTTCTTCGCGAGGAATTCCTGCGGGTTGTAGCTGTGCTCGGCCTCGATTTTCTGGATCTCCTCGGTGGTAAGCCCGAAGATGAACGCGTTATCGTCCCCGACTTCCTCGACGATCTCTATGTTCGCCCCGTCGAGCGTCCCGATCGTGAGCGCGCCGTTAATCATGAATTTCATGTTGCCGGTGCCGGACGCTTCCTTGCCCGCGGTCGAGATCTGCTCGGAAAGGTCCGACGCGGGAAAGATCTTCTCCGCGAGCGACACCCGGTAATTCTCGACGAACACGACGCGGATCTTTCCGCGCACGCGATGGTCGTTGTTGATCCGGTCGGACACGGTATTGATCAGCTTGATGATGTTCTTCGCCCGGCGGTATCCCGACGCCGCCTTGGCGCCGAAGATGAAGGTATGCGCGACCGGCTTGTACGACGGGTCCTCGAGGATTCGGTTATACATGTACATGACGTTCAGGACGTTCAAGAGCTGCCGCTTGTACTCGTGCAGGCGCTTGATCTGAACGTCGAAGATCGAGTCCGGGTCGACGAAGATGTTCTGCGATTCCTTTAGGTAGCGCGCGAGCGCGACCTTGTTCGCGTTCTTTATCCGCATGAACTCGTCGAGCGTCGCGGGATCGTCGGCGAACTTCTCCAGCTTGCGGAGTTGCGACAGGTCCTTCTCCCACCCGTGCCCGATCTTCGCGGTGATGAACGACGAGAGCCCGGGGTTCGCGGAGAGGAGCCAGCGCCGCTGGGTCACGCCGTTCGTCTTGTTGTTGAACTTCGCGGGATAGAGTCCGTACCAGTCGGAAAGCTCCGCGTTCTTGAGGAGCTCCGTGTGGAGCGCGGCGACGCCGTTGACGGAGAAGCACCCGACGATTGCGAGCCAGGCCATGTGGATCTTACCGTCGGCGATGATCGCCATGCGGTTCTGCCTCTTCCAGTCCCCGGGGAACTTCTCGCGGATCTCCGCTAGGAAGCGGCGGTTGATCTCCTCGACGATCTGGTACGCGCGGGGGATAAGGCCCTGGAAGATGTCGATCGGCCATTTCTCGAGCGCCTCGGCGAGGATCGTGTGGTTGGTGTAGGCGAAGGTGCGCGTTACGATCTCCCAGGCGTCGTCCCACCCGAGGCCGTTGTCGTCCATCAGGATGCGCATCAGCTCCGGGATCGCGACGACGGGATGCGTGTCGTTCAGCTGGATCACGTTATACTTCGGGAAATCCCTGAACGCGGTGCCGTGGTCGCGCTTGAATTTATTCACCAGGTCCTGAAGACTCGCGGAGGTGAAGAAGTACTGCTGCTTGAGCCTGAGAGCCTTCCCCGAGGGACCGGAGTCGTTCGGGTACAGGACGCGAGAGATGTTCTCCGCGCTGTTTTGCCGCTCCACCGCGCGGTTGTAATGCATCTCGTTAAAGAGCTGCAGGTCGAATCCGTCGTCGGAGCTCGCCTCCCAAAGGCGGAGACGGTTGACGGTCTTCGTGCCGAAGCCGACGATCGGCGTGTCGTACGGTGTCGCGGTGATTTCCTCGGCGCCGACGGTCTTGAAGTGCACGGCGTTGTTCGGCCCGCGCTCGGCCACGGGACTGCCGCCGAAGAGCACCTTAACGGCGAGGTCCGACCGCTTTACCTCCCATGGGTCGCGGTGCTTGAGCCAGTTGTCCGGATACTCGACCTGAAACCCGTTCTCGATGTGCTGCTCGAACATGCCGTACTGATAGCGGATACCGTAGCCATGCCCCGGATAGTCGAGGGTCGCGAGAGAGTCGAGGAAGCAGGCCGCGAGCCTTCCGAGTCCACCGTTGCCGAGACCGGCGTCGGGTTCCTCTTCCTCGATGCTCGTGTAGTCGAAGTTAAGCTCGTCGAGGACCTCGCGGACTTCCTGCATTATCCCGAAGTTGATCAGGTTGTTGCTGAGCGCGCGTCCCATGAGGAACTCTGCGGAAAGATAGTACATTTGGCGTACTTGGTTGTCCTCGTATTCCTTGCGAGTCGCCATCCAATTTGTCTGTATATGGTCCATGACGGCGGTGGAGACCGCGTCGTAGATATCGTGTTTGCTCGCTTCCTCGAGATTTTTGCCGTATTGCCGCTTAAGCCTGGTTCGGATCGATGTTTTGAATTTCTCTTTGTCGAATTCCATGATTATGTTCTCCTTAGAGTTAACCGGTTAACTTTTTAAATATTACACTAGTCTCGCTATGAGCACAACGCTCGAGCGCGAGAGAATAACGTATTTCTCCTGATTTGGAAGCATTTCCTCGGTTCCCGCCTCGAGGACGTCCTGAGGCGAATCGAACGAGGTATCGATGACGCGGAACCATTTTTTCCCCGGAAGCGGCGGGCAAACCTTGACGGTGATGTCCTTGAGCGACGAGTTGAACATCACGAAGAAATCGCAGTCGTCCCGGTCGGTTATCACGCTCGCGCGGCTGCCGACGAGCCGATACGCGATGAAATGCTCCATCGTCGCCCAATTCGGCGCATTCCCGCTTTCGTCGAACCAGGTAATGTCCGGCGCGGAATGGCTCGACTCGTTCTTGCCGGTAAGGAACTCCGGCCGGTGAAACGCCGGATGCTGCTTGCGGAACTTGATCGTCTCCCGCGCGAAGCGAAACACGTCGTCGTGTGCCTTGCGCGAATCCCAGTCCATCCAGGAGATGTCGTTGTCCTGGCAATAGGCGTTGTTGTTGCCCCCCTGGGTTCGCCTGATCTCGTCGCCCATCAGGATCATCGGGGTCCCGAGCGAGACTAGAAGCGAGAGGAGCATGTTCTTTACCTGACGGTTCCGGATCGCCTCTATCTTCGGACTCTCCGCATATCCCTCGCACCCATAATTGTAACTCGAGTTATGGTCGCTTCCGTCGCGGTTGTCCTCTCCGTTCGCCTCGTTATGCTTCCCGTTGTAGGACACGAGGTCGTTCAGGGTGAACCCGTCGTGGCTCGTGAGGAAATTGATGGAATGGAAGGGCTTTCGGCCGTCGCGAAGATACAGGTCGGAGGAGCCGGTCAGGCGGGTCGCGAAATAATGCGCCGTCCCCTCGTCGCCGCGCCAGAAGCGGCGCACGTCGTCGCGATACCGATCGTTCCACTCAGCCCACCTGCCGCCGGGGAACCAGCCCACCTGATAGGCCCCGCCCGCGTCCCAAGCCTCGGCGATGATCTTCGTGTTCCGAAGTATCGGGTCCTCCGCGATGCGCTCGAGCATCGGCGGGTTCTCCAGCATGCGACCCTTCTGGTCGCGCCCGAGGATCGAGCCGAGGTCGAAGCGGAATCCGTCGACGTGCATCTCGGTAACCCAGTAGCGCAGGCAGTCGAGGATGAAGGTCCTGACGACCGGATGATTGCAGTTGAATGTGTTGCCGCAGCCCGAGAAGTTGCGGTAGTAGCGCATGTTGTCCTCGAGCATATAATACACGGGATTGTCGAAGCCGCGAAAGCTGATCGTCACGCCGCGCTCGTTGCCCTCGGCCGTGTGGTTGAACACGATGTCAAGGATCACCTCGATGCCGGCTTTATGCAACTCGCGCACCATCTCCTTGAACTCGCGCACGTGCGCGGAGCCACGGTTGTCCGAGGCGAATCCGGCCTTCGGCGCGAAGAACGACACGGTGCTGTAACCCCAGTAATTCTTGAGTCGCTCCCCCGTCGCGGGATTTGCGCGCCCGTTCTCCCACTCGTCGAACTCATTGATGGGCAAGAGCTCCAGGCTCGTGACGCCGAGCTCCTTTAACCAGGGGATCGATTCCACGACGCCGTGATAGGTGCCAGCGTGGGGGCGCCTAGAGCTGGGGTGAACGGAAAGACCGCGCACGTGGGCCTCGTATATCACGCTGTATCTAAGCGGAAGGTTTAAGGGGCGGTCTCCCTGCCAGTCAAAGTCGCCATCGTCGACGACGACGCATTTGGGGAAACCGCGCGCCGACAACACGGTATTGTACGCGAGGTCGGCGTCGACGTGCAGCGGGTTTTTCGCACTGTTCTCCAACTCCCGGAAAATCGAGGTTGGGGTTATCGCCTTCGCGTAGGGATCGAGGAGGTATTTATGGACGTTAAAGCGAAGGCCCTCGTTCGGCCTGAAAGGGCCATCGACGCGATAGAGATACAACGCGTCCTTGGAAAGCCCCGAGGCGAATACGTGCCACACGTCGCCGGTTCGGTTCAGCTGGGGATCGAAGTGATAGGTACAATACGGTTCGGCGTCTGCCGGATCATTGAACAACTCGAGGATGACGCCGGTGCCGTGCCGCGTGAATACGCTAAAATTGACGCCGTCCGAGGAGACGGTCGCGCCAAAGGGAAGCGGTTTTCCAGGCAGAAATCGTATGCTGTCCATAAATATCCAAAAAGTATAGTGCGATGGCGCCTTTTATGCTAGAATGGTGCGCGGAGCCATGATGAAAAGTATACCAATAATTAGTAAAACGCAATCGACGATCCGGTCTTTCGAAGCGGCCTGTCAGCAGTATTCGGGCGAATTCCAGCCGGTCATCCTCGATAAGCGCGACGAAATCATATCGTACTTCAACTACGAGCTTCCTGAAATAAAGATAATCGATTTTGGCGACGAAAGCCTCGGGGGCGAGGAATTGATGAAGATCATCCACGACGACCCCTGGCTCCTGTTCGGCGGTATTATCGCGATCGTCGCAAACCACCAGCAAAAGGTCGCCATCGAGCGAAAGCGCGACCCCAACATCCTGCTCGTGCTTACCCGGCCCAGTTTCGAGGAAAACAGCGTGCGCCTCCTTCGAATTCTGACGCAAAACAAACAGTTCCTCTTTAACCGCGGCATGCAGCAGCAAATGAACACGAACGAGACGGGCACCTTCACGAGCGATAACGACCCGACCGACATCCTGTTCTACTGCAACCTGATCACGGGCTATCTTTATAATACCAACCGCATCAACGACGAAGGCCGCTCCGCGCTTCAGGGCGCGCTCATGGAACTCCTCCTCAACGCCGTCGAGCACGGCAACTGCAAGATCTCGTACGACGAGAAGACGGCGTGGCTTTCCGACGGCAAGAACATGCTCGACCTCATCGCGATCAAGTGCAAGGAACCGCAAGCGGCGGACAAAAAAGTCTACATCTCCTACGAGATCTCCAACCTCCGCACGAGACTATCCGTGCGCGACGACGGCGACGGCTTCGACTGGCGCAAGCGGCTCGCGGGCGAGCTTCAGGCGGGACTGCACGGCATGGGCATCAAGCTCGCCGAGTCGTTCGTCACCGCGATCTCGTACAACGCGAAGGGCAACGAGGCTTCGTTCGAGCTGCCGAACCAGCGCGACGCGACGAACCTCATCCCGGTGATCATGCAAGAGCAGCAGATGCTCACCTTTACCGACAAGCAGATCGTGTGCCGCGAGAACGAGCCTTCGAACGACCTCTATTACATCCGCTCCGGCAAGTACGCGGTGTACGTCCAGAAAAAGCTCGTGTCCGTGATGTCGCCGAACGACATCTTCATCGGGGAGATGTCCTTTCTCCTCAACGACAGACGCTCGGCGACGATCATGGCGATCGGCGCGGGCACGCTCGTCAAGATCCCGAAAATGGAATTTATCACGCTTATCCGCCAGCATCCGCATTACGGCATTTTCCTCTCGCGCCTACTCGCCCAGAGGCTCGCGCGCCAATCCACGCAGACGGTCCAGCTTAAATCCGAGTTCAACAAACTCAAACGGGAATTCGACACCATTAAAAGCACGGAGACCTGACGATGGATCCCATAGAGTCCGCGATCCTCGAGAACTGGAAAGACGGCGACGTAACGTTCGTGTTTCCCTCGGATATCGCGGCGAATCTGTGGCTTCAAAAGGCTCTCGCGATAACGGGCGCGCGAACGCTCCCGACCGAGCGGTTCATCGCGTGGGACCGATTCAAGGAAAGCGCCGTTCAGGCGTCAGTCGCGGGAAAAAGCCCCGTATCGGCCGCGATACGGAAAATGTACGCGCTTAACCTCGCGTCGCGCAACGCGAACTCAAGGCAGCCCCTTGTCACCGACGTGATCCCGCTCGCGCACAGTGCCTCGGGCGGCGTGTTCGCCCCGTGGATCGCGCGGATCCTCCCCCAGCTCGCCCTTTGGAACCGCAAACTCAATAAATCGCGATCCGGCGCACGTTCGGCAGAGGAAAGCGATCTCTTGTTCATCTATCAGGACTATTCGAGCTTCCTCGAGCGTAACGCGCTCTTCGAGCCGGCATGGCAACGACCGCCGCTTAAGGACACCGGAAAAAAATACGTCGTCTTCTACGTCGAGCTCATCGAGGACTGGGACGACTACGCGGAGCTCGTGCGTGGCTCGCCGTGCGTGCGCGACGTGCCGGTCTCTGACGCGCTCGCTGCGGGACAGCCGAGCGTATCGGTATACGCCGACGCGCGCGAGGAATACGCCGCGGTCGCGCTCGAGATCGGAAAGCTCATCGACGCGGGCGCCGAGCCCGAGGAAATCGCGCTCAGCGTGCCTGACCTCGAGACCGCGCGGCCATACATACTCCGCGAACTTTCGCTTCGCGGCATACCGTACGAGCTCCGCGCGGGCGACGCGCTCGCGGCGCATCCCGCGTGCCGCGTTTTCTCTCTTCTTCAGGATTGCGCGCAAAGCGACTTCGCGTTCGCGTCCGTCAAGGCGCTTCTTCTCGACAGGCTCCTCCCCTGGAAATCGCCGGAACTCGCCGAGGCTCTCGTGGAATTCGGCGTGCGAAACCATTGCGTCGTCTCATGGGCAGAAAACGGCAAGAAAATCGATATTTGGGAAGAGGCATTCAAGGCCCCGTCGAAGGGCGAGGCGTCCGACTGGCGCGTCAGAGACTTCTACCGCGCGTTGAGGGAATCGATCCTCCCCATCGCGCGCGCGAGAGAATTCAAGGACATCCGCAACGCGTGGTTCTCGTTTCGCGAATCCTTTCTCGACGTCGACGCGCTATCCGAAGGGGACAACGCCGTCATCGCGCGCGCGATCTCCGAGCTTACGGCGCTTGCCGCGCTCGCAGCGCGTTTTCCCGACTGCGCGCCGGAAAGCCCCTATTCGTTTTTCGTATCGACACTTGCGGAAAAAAAATACGTTCCGCAGCGAACCCCGGGAGGAATCGGCGTATTCCCCTATCGGGTCGCCGCGGGAACACCGTTCATATACCATTTCATCATCGACGCGAGTCAGGACTCCGTCACGGTGCTTTACCGGCAGCTCGCGTTCCTTCGCCACGACCGCCGTCTTGGAATGGGCTTGAGCGACGTCGACGCCTCGGACTCGTTCCTCGGCGCGTACCGCGCCCTGGGCGGGAGATTCTCCTGTTCGGAAAAAACCTTCGCGGGCTACCGCATGCCGCACGTTTATTTCACGGTAACCGAAAGCGCCTCCGCGGACCGAACCCGCGACGCTCACGCCCTCGAGCGCGCATGGGCCGCGCGCGGAAAAAACTCCGCGAGCGGCGCCGATTTTCCCGACGCGCTCAATCCCCTGCAAAAGAACGGCTTTCGCGCATGGGCAAAGCTCGACGCGCCGCGGGGGTTCTCGTATCTCGCGGGGCCCTTCGACTCACCGTTTCCCTTTCTCGATAAACTCGCGCAAAAAACGCAGATGGACGGGGACGACGTCCGCGTAAGCCAAAGCGACCTTGTCCCCTATTCGGTCTGCCCCGCGCGCTGGTTCCTCGGCAAGGTTCTCGGCATCAAGGCCCAGGTATCGGACGCGAGCCTGATGGACGAGCGCAACCTTGGGCTTCTCTATCACGCCGTCCTCAAGGAAATGTTCGAGTACGTGCTCAAGACGGGACCCGCTTTCTCCAAGGCGAGAATGCCTGAATACCGAGAGACAGCGCTCGCCCTCGCGCGCGGAGCGGCCGCGGGCTACGCCGAATTCCAGGGACCGCTCGCGAAGCCGATCATCGACTCGTACGCGCGTAAAATCGCCGAAGGCGTCTGCGGGATGCTCGAGGCGGACGCGCGATACCTCGACGGTTTCATCCCCGAATTCCTGGAGAAGGACCTCGCGTTCTCGCTCGACGGAATTCGCTACTACGGAAAGATCGACCGCGTATCGCGGAGACCGTCCGACGGCGAGCGCGTGATCATCGACTATAAAAGCGGAAAGGTCCCGACGGCGTCGAGCTATCGCGTCGGAGAAGGCGATACCCCCGCTGACGGCGATAGCGACGACAAAGGCGAGAGCGCGATTAAGGACTTTCAGATGGCGGCCTACGTCTTCCTCGCGGAGCAATCCCCGGAGAGCCCATATAAGGGAAAGACGATAGAGCACGCCTGGTTCGGAAACCTCAAGGAAGGAAACTTCCAGCCGATCGTCGAGGATAAAACCCTGCTCGAGGGCTCGAGGGCGAAGTGCCTTACCCGGGGAGAATTCGAACCCGCGATGCGTTCGTTCGGCTCCATGGCCGCGCGCTTCGCGGCATCGGTTCGCGCGATGGATTTCCGTAAGCCCTCCGGGCTTCCGCGGTCGGAATGCGCCGAGTGCGACTTCGGCGCGCTTTGCAGACAGACATACTCGGTGAGGCCGTAACGATGGGCGAAAGCAAGACGATGACCTACGAACGGAGAATGGCCGAACTCGACGACGACCAACGGAAGGCCGCCCGCATGCCCGTGAACGCGGTCATCGCGGCGGGCGCCGGTTCCGGCAAGACCCGCGTCCTCGCGACGCGCTTTTTGCATCTCGTGGTGGAGCGGGGAATCCCCGTGAACGAGATTCTCGCGCTCACCTTTACCAACAAGGCCGCGAGCGAGATGTACGGGCGCATCTACGCGACGCTCCGCGACACCGACCACGTTCGCAGCCAGGAGGCGGCGCTCGGCTTTAGCGCCGCTAACGTCAAGACCATCGACTCGTTCTGCAACTCGGTCGCGAGGAACGCGTGCCGGAAATACGGCGTTTCGCCGGACTTCGCCATAGACGACGCAGGCGCGCTCGAGCTCGCCGAGAGCCTCGCGCTTCCTTTCTTTCTGGAGAACCGCAAGGCACCGGCAATCGGGCATTTTCTCCGCCGCTACACGCAGCAGGAACTCGCGTCGTCGCTCTTCGCGAATACGGTCGTCAGGCACTCGCCGGTATCGGCCCCGCTCGACTTCGACGCGTTCCTCGAGCTTCAGAAAAAAACGGTCGCCACGCTCTTCGCGAAGGACGCGCGGGACATCCGCGCCGCGTTCGCGAGCATAGAATCGATCGAGGGCGGAACCGGAAAGCAATGGGACGCGTGCCGCGAGGTATTTGCCTCGGAAATCCCGGACGAGCCAAACATCGCGGACCGCCCGTCGATCGTCGAGTTCATCGGATTCTGCGATCGAGTAACGTCGCTTTCCTTCTCGGCCGCGTCTAAGAATCCCGCGATGTGCGAGATCCGCGAGATCCACGCGGACCTTAAAAAACGCCTGATCCCGGAATTCCTCGCGCTCGCGAGCCACGCGCTGAACGAGGACATCATCCGCGACGCGTTCAGGCTCCTCGCTGATTTCCAGAGACTCTACCACGAAAAAAAACGCGCCGCGGGAATCCTCACCTACGCGGACGTCGCGCGCATGGCCGTCGACGCGCTCTCGAGCGACGCCGATCTCCGCGAGGCATATAAAGAGTCCTTCGGCAGCGTGATGATCGACGAGTTTCAGGACGACAACGACCTGCAGCGAAAACTGCTCTTCCTCATCTCCGAGCGCGAGGGACCGACCGAACGGACAGATCCATCCGCGGCCGATCTTCGGCCGGACAAGCTTTTTTTCGTCGGCGACGAAAAGCAATCGATCTACCGATTTCGCGGGGCCGACGTCTCGGTGTTCCGCTCGCTCGCGGCGGATCTCGCGACGTCCGACGCCCCGACGCTCGGAACGAACTTCCGCACGGAACGCGCGCTCATCGACGTATTCAACGCCGTCCTGCCGTACGTCTTCCTCAACCCAAAGATTTATCCGGAGGGCGCATTCCCGTTGTACGAGGCGACGTTCAGCCCCATAAAGGCCGGCCGCGACACGGAAGGGCTCATCCCCTCGCTCGACGTCATCATCGTGCCGACGAAGCGCAACGACGAGGATCGCTCAAAGACCGAGAAACCGCAGGAGACTGAGGCGGCCGCGGTCGCCGAGCGCATCCGTAGCCTACGCGATTCTGGATACCGAGTCCGATCGGGCAACGGAGGAACGAGACCCTGCGAATGGAACGATTTCGCCATACTATTCCGCTCGCGGTCCAAACAGCGGCTTTTCGAACGCGCGCTCAGGGAGCAGGGAATCCCCTTTCAAGCCGAGAACATGAAGGGGTTATTCGACGACGCGCCCGTCAACGATATCTACGCGCTTCTCCGCCTCGCGGTTTTTCCCGCCGACAACACCGCCTACGCGAACCTGCTCCGCTCCCCCTTCGTCGGGATCAGCGACCGCGCCTTCGTCCCAGCCATCGCGTCGCGGACCACCGCGCTCGCGAAGGGATGTACCCCGCCGCCGCCCTTCGACCCTTCGGTGGAGGCAGAGCTCACGCCAAGCGACAGGGAACGCTTTGCGGCCGGCCGCGAATTGTACGAACGCGTCCGATCGATGGCCGACAGAGTAAGCGCGGCGGAAATCGTCACGCACGTGTGGTACGCCGAGGGCTATCGCTACGCGGCCTTGCTCGATCCCGCGCTTCACCGATACCTCGAGCTATACGACTACCTCTTCGAGCTCGCGCGTAGGGCCGACGCCGACGGGCTTACCCTCGCCGCGTTCCTCGACCGCCTCGGCGGATTCATGGAAGACCCGAAAAAGCTTGACGATCTCGATATCCCCGTCGAGCGAGTCGGCGGCGTCAAACTCACCACGATCCACAAAAGCAAGGGACTCGAGTACCCGATCGTATTCGTCGTGGATTCAGGCAGCCAGCAAAGGGCCAAGACGCGCCGCGAGCCGGTGTACGTATCCAAGGATTACGGCGTCTCCGTAAACACCGGCGGCTCCGAGGACGCGAGATCCGCCGAGGATAACTGGTTTTACGTCAGGGACCTCGAGGGCGAGATCCTCCGCGAGCAGGCCGAGCTTAGGCGCCTTCTGTACGTCGCGATGACGCGCGCGGAAACGCGACTATTCGTGACGGGAACCCTCGAGACGAAAAAGGACCCGCGTGAATTCCCCTCCGAGGGCCCGGCGCTTCGCGAAGAGCTCGCGGAATGGGCCGAATCGAGGGCCGACGGCGCGGCCAAGCGCTCGCGCGAGATCGCGAGCTTTTTCGACCTCCTGATGCCGGCGTGCGCGGACCTCGATATCCCCGGACTCAACCTGCGGGCAATACCCGCCGCGCCGCGCGAGGCTAACTTCGCCAAGAACGCCGAATCGACTTCCATTCCCGCTTCTTTGGTCGCTCCCCTTTACGAGAGCGCGAAAACGCGGGAATATAAACCATCGCCAAGGTCTCGGTGCGCCGCGACGGGGCTACGCGCCGCGTTTCCGGACATATACCCTGAATCCGCCGAGGAAAACGACGCGCGTCAATCCACGGCGCGATCGGATAAGCGGGACGAGCTTGACGCAATCCTCGAGCGGGCCTCAATCCCCGCGAACGATTTTGGAACCCTCGCGCACCGAGCGATCGAGGCGAGAATCACGGGAAATCCGATTTTCGTCCCCGAGGAGCTCGTTTCGTTCATTCAGACCATGACGGACCGCTTTTTCGCCTCGGAGTTGGGTAAAATGGCCCTACGCGCCGACTGGATTCGCACGGAATACGGATTTCTCACGAAATGGCAAGCGGGCGACAGAGAAATATCGGTAAACGGGCAAATGGATCTCGTTTTCTCGATTGAGGGCAAGGTTCACGTCGTGGACTACAAAACGGACCGTATCGAGAACCCGGAGGATCACGCGCTGCAGCTTTCGGTGTACCGAAAAGCGGCCGAAGACCTCTTCGAATCGCCCGTAGGAACCTGGCTTTTTTATCTACGGAGCGGCAATAGCGTCAAAATGGGGTAAAAAAGGCCGCAAATTAAAGTTTTTTGGGCCCAATGCCGAAAATTGTGAAGACGTCAGGGATATAACTCCCTATGGAAAAACCCTGCCGCCGTGCTACAATCTTATTGTTAAACCGGATCGTAGAAGGAAAACGAATGAGGGACATGCAGTACTACATCTCACGGCCCAAGGTTGATGCTCACAACCACCTGAATCTTGGGATGCATTATAACTCCTATCTCGCATGGTCCGGCATTGCCATTCCCGACTTTCCACGACCGATGGACGGCCTCGACGACATGCACGACATCATCTCGCGCTATACCCGTCCCCGTTGCCAATCCTCGGACGACGTAATCAGCCTCATCGATATGTCGATCAAAGACGCCGTCACCGACGGGGTTACCGTCCTCGAGGGATCCATCGATATCGGCTTCATGGTACATTTTCAGGGTAATCTAGACAATTTTCTCGCGATGATCGATAAATTCGTCAAAACCTATAAGGGAAAAACCGACTTCAGGCCCGAACTCGGGCTCGGCAAAACCTTCGACAAGCAAAAAATCGCCCAGTGGGCGCCCGAACTTTTAAAAAGCGGTATTTTCAAGAGCATGGACCTCTATGGCCCGGAGATCGAGGAAGGCATCGAGGATTTCAAGTCATACTTCGAGCTCGCCGGAAAGCTCGGCATCAAGAAAAAGGCGCACGTCGGGGAGTTCTCCGACGCGAAGTCGGTCAGGCGTTTCGTGGAGTTCTTTGACCTCAACGAGGTGCAGCACGGCATCGGAGCTGCGGGCGACGACAAGGTCCTCAAGTTCCTCGCGGACAACAAGATCCGCTGCAACGTCTGCCCCCAAAGCAATATCGTCCTCGGCGCGGTCAAAGGCATTAAGGACCACCCGATCAAGAAAATGATAGACGCGGGCGTGTCCGTTACCGTGGGCACGGACGACCTTCTCTTTTTCGACCACACCGTCAGCCGCCAGATCCTCAATCTCGTAAACGAGAAAGTGATCACCGACGCGGACGCGGACGCCATTCTCAACAACGGGATTTAATCTCTCCCTACCCCGACCAACTCAATCCTTTCTCAGATGAATCATCAGCAGCATCACGTCCGAAGGGCGCAGGCCGGATATCCTTGACGCCTGACCGAGCGACGATGGCTTAACCTTATCGAGCTTGCCGCGCGATTCCGATGAAAGCCCCGTCACGCCCGAATAGTCGAACCCCTCGGGGATCGCCATATCGTCCATTTTTTTTAGCTTCTCGACTCGGCGGTCCTGCGCGTCGATGTAATGCGAATACCGGATCTCCAGCTCGGCCTGCGTGCGTATCGCGGGCTCGTAGGAAGAGAAAGTAGGATCGAGCGCGACCACGTCTTCAAGCGGCACGAGCGGGTCCCTAAGGGCGTCCGCGCAGGTTTTACCCACGTGCTTCGCGAGCGACGGGCGCGTCTCGGCGTCCGACTGCGAAACGCGCCGGGCGGAAAGGTCCCGAAGGAAACCGTCGCGGAGCGCGATTTTTTTATGGAGCCGTTCGACGGCCTCGGGTCTCTGCAGCCCGATCGCCGCGGCGCGCTCGGTAAGCCGCTCGTCAGCAGTGTCGTGGCGGAGCTTCAGGCGATACTCCGCGCGCGCGGTAAACATGCGATACGGCTCCTTCGTCCCGAGCGTGACGAGATCATCGATAAGCACGCCGATATACGCGTCGGCGCGGCCAAGGACGAACGGCGCGTAGCCAGCCGGGTTTCCGTCGCGGACGGCGCGGGCGTAAAGCGCCGCGTTGATTCCCGCGATGACGCCCTGTCCGCCCGCCTCCTCGTAGCCGGAGGTTCCGTTAATCTGACCCGCGGTGAAGAGCCCGCGAATGCGCTTCGTCTCGAGCGCCGCGGTAAGCTGCGTCGGCTCGATGTAATCGTATTCGACCGCGTACGAGGGCCGCGTCACCACCGCGTCGGCAAGCCCGGGAATGGTCCGCATAAAGGCGTCCTGCACTTCCTCGGGAAGCGACGACGAAAGCCCATTGATATAAACCTCTCCGGTATCGAGACCTTCCGGCTCGAGGAAGAGCTGATGCCGCTCGCGTTCGGCGAAGCGCACCACCTTGTCCTCGATCGACGGGCAATAGCGAGGGCCAATACCGACGATCTTCCCCGAGTAAAGCGGCGAGCGGTGGATGTTCTCCCGAATGATGCGATGCGTCTCAGCGTTGGTGTACGTCAGCCAACAGGGAACGGAAGGGCGATCGACCTTGTCGTAGCCGTAGGAAAAAGGAAGCGGCTCGCTATCGCCGTCCTGGCGCTCGAGCACGGAGTAATCGATGGTCGGCGCGAGTATTCGCGGCGGAGTGCCCGTCTTGAGCCGACCGACGTTGAAACCCATCCTCCTGAGCGCGACGCCGAGCCCAAGCGCGGCCTGCTCGCCGAGCCGTCCGGCCGATGCCTCATATTCCCCTATAAAAATCTTTCCTTCCATGAAAGTTCCCGTCGTGAGCACGACGGATTTCGCCGAGATCGACCGTCCGCGCGAGGTGACGACGGCCTGGATCGTCCCGTTCTCTACGAAGTCGACGACGGTATCCTGATACGCGTGCAGGTTTTTTTCCAACTCGATCGTGCGCTTCGCGAGCATGGAATAGCGGAATTTGTCCGCCTGGACGCGCGGTGCCTGGACGGCCGGCCCGCGGCTTCTGTTGAGCAGGCGGTACTGTATCATGGTGGCGTCCGCGAGCCGCCCCATCTCGCCGCCCAAGGCGTCGATCTCGCGGACGATATTGCCCTTAGAGATCCCGCCTATCGAGGGATTGCATGAGAGTTTTCCGATCGTGTCGAGCGATTGGGTGATTAGCATGGTCGACAGCCCCATGCGAGCCGAGGCGAGCGCGGCCTCGATGCCAGCATGCCCGCCGCCGATGACGATAACGTCGTAGTCTGAATAGCGATAGCCCATAAAAAGAAAGTATATCGGCGCGGGGGTTCGCTGTCTATCGACTACGCCATCCGTAAAACCGAGTCCGCCAGAATCTCGGCCTCCGCGACGTCGTGAGTCACGTAGATCGCCGTGTACCCAAGCGAGCGCTGATGCGCGCGCAACTCGTCCTGCATGCGCCGCCGCAGCTCCGCGTCGAGCGCGGAAAGGGGCTCGTCGAACAGCACCAGGCGGGGACTCACCGCGAGCGTACGCGCGAGCGCAACACGCTGGCGCTCGCCTCCGGAGAGGGTCAGGGGCCGGCGCTTAGAAAACCCGCCAAGGCCAAATCGCTCAAGCCATTCAGCCGCCCGCTCGCGGGCCTCGCCGCGCCGCATTCCTTGCGACACGAGCCCATACCCCACGTTGTCCTCCACGGTAAGATGATCGAACAGCGCGTGATCCTGAAACACCATGCCAACCCTGCGCCTCGCCGGGGGAAGACGCGTTATGTCCTCTCCCGCGAGAGTGATCCTTCCGGCGTCCGGCGAGAGAAGGCCCGCGATCATCCGCAGCACCGACGACTTTCCGCAGCCGGAGGGGCCAAGAAGCGCGAGCGTACCGCCTTCCGCGAGCGAGAACGAAATCTCGACGCTTTGCATGGGCCAGCGCTTTGCCAGTCCCTCGACGGTTAAATACTCAGACATGCTCACCCTCCGCCTTTCCCCCGGAATCCATCGCGAAAAAAACGACGCCGCAAATCAACGCGAGCACGACGGCGCAGGCGCAGGCCTCGGAGAACCGATACGAGCCCGCGAGCCTGAAAAGGAGCAGAGGCAGGTTCTCGAACTTCCCCATCGACAGGACGAGCGGGAGCGAGGCGTCGCCCGCGCTGATGGCGAACGAGAACGCCGCCGCCGACACGATGCCGTGCGACGCGAGCGGAAGCCTTACCCTAAACGCGGCGTCGAGCCGCGAGGACGAAGCGAGCGACGCCGCGTCGCGCACCGATTGCGGTATCCTATCGAGCGACGACCGCACTTGCGTCCACGCGAAGGGCCAGGCCATGGCCGACTGCGCCAGAACGAGGACAAACGCGTTGCCGCGCGGCGCGAGCAGTCCCCAGCCGAAGCCAAGCGCGACCGACGACACGGCGAGCGGCGCGAGCGGCGCCACGCGGAGCGCGAGCGGCGAACGCTCGCGCGGAAATGCGTCGCGGAACGCGTCCTCGGCGAGCGCGTACGCGACTGCCGCGAGCGTCGAGATCAGCGCGACGGGAACGGCGACGCGCACCGTATTAACGACGGCCGGAACGAAATTCGACCGCGACAGAAGAAGCATCCACTGGCCTAAGCCCAGCGAGTGTCCCTTTATTGACGTAAAGGCGCCAGATGGAACGACGAAAGAACGCACGAGGATCGAAAGCAGGGGCCCCGCGAAAAACGCGAGAATGAACGCGAGGTATCCCGCGAGCGCGAGCCGCTCCGTAAATCCATGCGGGGCGCGACGAGGGCGCGGGGGACGCGTTCCCTCGGTATCCGCCGAAAGGCGACGGCCCAAACGCGAGTAGAGGACGACGATCAAAAGCGCGGGTACTGTCTCCGCTATCGCTATCGCGCCGGCCATGCGAAAGTCGAGCGACGAGCGCGCGGCCCGATAGAGCTCCACCTCAAGGCTTGTCCCGCCGATCCCCCCAAAGGTCATCACGATGATGAAACTGAAAAAGCAATATAGGAAGACGAGCACGGCGGACGAGAGTATCGCGCCCGAAAGACGCGGAAGCGTCACCGTGCGAAAAACGCGAAACGGGCCCGCGCCAAGCAGGGTCGCCGCTTCCTCCTCTTCCCTCGGAAGCCTCTCCCACACTTGCGAAACGGTCCTTAGTACGACGGGGAAATTGTAGAAACCGTGCGCGATCACTATTCCCGCGAAGGAATACAAAAAGGTTATCGGCGGGTTCTTCAATCCAAACGCGCCCATGAGAAATGAATTGAGCGTGCCCTGTCTGCCGTAGAACAGCACGAACGCGAGGGTGACGATCATCGGGGGAACGCAGAGCGGCACCCCGGAAGCCGCGAGCAGCGCGCGCCGTCCGGGAAATTCGCGTCGAGCGACGAAGAAGCCGGCGGGAAGCCCGATCGCCACGGCGAGCGCGGACGACAGCAGCGCCTGCGAAACCGTAAACTTAAGCGAGGCGAGAATTCTAAGCAGCATGGCCGCGGAGTCGCCGACCGAGTTACCGACCGGCGCGATCGTCCCAGCAGGCGCGGCAAAGGCCGCGGATACGGAGCGCGCGGCGGGAACGGCGAACGAAAGGACGGAAAGGCAGAGCGCCGTTGCGCCAATGACTACCCCCGTCCACTCAAGGCAAAGGCGCTTCCGCGCCCGCGCGATTCCGTTCACTTCGCGAGAACGGACATCGCCGGCTCGATGGCCGCCGCTACCTCGCCCGAGTCGACGGTAAGCGCGTTAGTGGGCATCGGGGCGGCGCTGAAGGAATCGGGAAGCGTCACGGTCTCGGAAACGGGATACATCCACTGGGTAAGCGGCAGAACGGACTGAGCCTCGTCGGTCAGCATAAAGTCGATGAACGCCTTCGCTGCCTTGGCGTGACGAGCGCCCTTCACGAGACCCATTCCCTCCACTTGCGCGATATGCCCCTCGGGAAATATCAGCGCTTTATAGCGATCCGTCTTTTCGTTCTCCAGATGATAGGCGGGACTGGTTGTGTAGCTGATGACGAGAGGTGCCTCGCCCGAGGTAAAAAGCCCATACCCAGAATCCCAACCGGGCGCCATCGTAAGAATCGAGCCCTTTAGTCTCTGCCAATAGGATTGATAATCCTTTCCGTAAATCGCGACGGTCCACGCGAGAAACCCGGTTCCCGGCGTG
>Ga0209373_10001630_pt1 | contig 25343 bp, 23 predicted proteins | sample Higcelweek5metaG_FD_187173 | JGI IMG/M metagenome (GOLD analysis project Ga0209373, IMG submission 187173) | Freshwater pond sediment microbial communities from the University of Edinburgh, under environmental carbon perturbations - High... | ecosystem: Environmental > Aquatic > Freshwater >... | reverse complement strand
CAACGGTATCGATATAGTCTCGTATATACTCTTGTTGCTTGGGGTGAATCTCTTTCGGATCGGGATAATGGTATAGCCATGTAACTGTTTTGTTAAACCCGGTACCAACCCCGGGGACTTTCGATGGGAATGTCAGGTCATCATCACTGTTCGAAGCATCAATCCGCATGATATAGCCGCCCGTCAGATCAAGCCCCGTTGTATCCGCGGGGTTCAGTTTTGCTATATCAATCCGGTTCTTATCTCGTTTAATCGTTTCTGTCAGGACATATACTCCCTGATATTTTCCGTTTAAAACAAGTTCGACCATTCTGGTTCGTGGAGCCCAATGTCCCATTTCATTCCAAAGATGATACGCCAACACATTTCTGATTAATGAGATATCGTTATAGGGTGCGTGTAATACCCAATCATTTTCTTCAGGCATATCCAATAAGGGCACATCAAGATTTTCGCCTTTTTCATCGCGCGTTTCAAAGGAATATTGTTTTTGGTCGAAACTCAGCGAACTATTGCCCCTTAATTCAATTCCAACAGCACCATCATAATTGTATTGAGTGTCGCTTATTGAATTCCGAAACCCCGAACCATTGTATATAATCTTCATGTTGGCCACAATCTTTGGCTCATCGGGTATTGTCTTGCCATTCGTATGAACTATGACAATTGGAAGATTTGAAGAGGTAAATGAATCCTGCCCAACCAAATGTATTGAATGCAGAAGAACGCAAATCGCGATTATGTATCTCATAAAAATTTAGATTATACCTGATTGCTTTTGGCAACTGGTGGTATCTTTTCAAAAATACGCTATTTCATGAGTGACCCCATGAATTTATTGGTCATTTATTATTGAGAAATGTTATCGAGTGATACAATTTTATTCGACAGGGCATAAATGGTAAGACCCGATTGGCTTTTGATTCCCGTTTTTTGCGATATGTTTTTCCGGTGGCTAATTACGGTGTGGATGCTGATGTTAAGTTTGTCGGCAATTTCCTTGTTCGACAGGCCATTGACCAACTGCACCAACACTTCGGTTTCGCGTTCCGAAAGCGTTTCCTGCTGCTGGTTTTCATCAACCATATCGGCACCTGTTAGTCGGTTTATTGTTTGAACAATGTCATCAGGTTTGTCGGTTACCCGTATTGTACCGTCGAAAAGGGCAAGAAGTTCGTTGCTGAAAAAGCTATATACCAAAGCCACCCAATGGGCAGGCAGGGTTTTCCTGATCGACTTGTAGAGCCTCGCCCTGTTCTGAATTTGTGAAGGATTCACGATAATAAGATCAATGTCGTAATTTGTCACGGTCATTGTTACCTCTTCCAGATCGTCGATCTTAAACACCTGATAATGCTGCCCCGATTTGAGCAACAAGTTAGAAAGCCCTTCAACAACAATAGGTGATGGTTCGATAATCGCAATATTGACCCGTTTATTTACCATGCTTGCTTTGGGTTTCAAATCTCTTGACTAGCGGGATCAGTATGGCTTCTTCGATGAGTGAATGGATTGAAAGATCGAACTCTAGCTCGAAAAGGCTGATGAGCAGTTTGCGGCGCACCACCCGGTCGTCGTTTAGCGGGATGTATTTGAGAAGAAGGCTTTTCAGTTCTGAAAGTTTCGATTCGATATCGGTGTGGTGGTCGCGGTAAACCGAAACCGAATACTCTTCAATATTGGCTTCTGCGATTGGGCTTTCCATTCCAAGTTTACCACATATCTCGGGAAAAGCCACTTGTTCTTCATAGTTGAGATGCTCGGTTACTTCGCTGAAATAATCATCAAAGAAGAGTTCAACCATCTTCATTTCCCGAGCATTGTTTAATTGGTTCATTTGGTCGATAAAGGTTTTAATCTCGGGATATTTGTCGTTTTTGTAGTAACTGTGGCTGTTCTGCAGGAAGAAAATAATAACACCAACGTCATCTTTAGAAAGATTGCTTGTTGCTGCCGGGGTAAAACCATTATAAAGATTGCAAAAAATGACAAAAAGATCGGGGTTTATATTGTGTTGATTACTCAGTTGCGCAACGGTATAATCGTGAACCACCAGATCAAACTGAAAGTGCTCCATCAACATGAGCAACGACGGATTTTCGCAGATCAGGTCCGACATTTTCATATCGGGTTTCACAAATGTTTTTCTGGTTTGATACATAACTCTTTATTTCCGAATGACAAATTTATGGTTAATTGTTGTGAATATCAAAAGGGCGCTAACCCAGCGCCCTTCCTATTCATAAGTTTATCCTAATTCCGGAAATTTTCCAAATAGTTACAAATTCTTATTGATAATTTTTACCCACTTTTCAGCGAGCTGAATCTCTTCATCTATCTGTCTATTTTCCTGAACATTGTAAAATTCCAGAAGCAGATGTGGAAGAGTTGCGTCTTTATAAATAATCCGAAGGTCAATCCGATCAATTATGTTCATATTGTCAACACTTCTTGAAATTTTATTGATCTCACTCCGCCTTATTTTTTGCAAATCAATTATTTCCATCTTTTCGGCAAACTCTTTTCCTCTTGCATAAAGAACACATTTTGAGCCCCTGTCGATCCCAAAACCCCGGTTTCCCCAAATGTCTTGTTCTGAAATATGCAGTTTTTGACTTTCACCCAATATTTTGAACTTTTTCTCAAGTAGTTCTGTCTTTTTCGACCTTTTTCTAGAGATAATATAAAATGGTATAATGAATATTGCCAAGAAAATTACTGTTGTTATGATTACTGATGTTTCCATAAAAAAATTATTTTCAATGAATAAATGTACATTCTGCAATGCAGGTTCATCTTTTACTGTTTGATAAGCAGATAAAAGAATTACAACTGATTACAGGTTATTAAAAAAATGGAAAATATTTTGAAGAAAGAAGCCTTCTGGGTTTCTTTTTCAGCGAGTTGGTTTACCAAAAGTAATGAAAAGGGAAAATGATGTCGGGCTTTTCAAGCCCCGGAACAATAACTTCAGAAAGACGCGAATAACAAGTTTCGGCGCTGATCGCTTTTATTACAAACGAAGCCTTATCCAAACTCCAATGCGAAAGGGCTACCTTGAAGAAATTCTTTTGAAAATTACTGAACTGTATTTGCAGGTTACCCCGTTGTTCAATAACGAAAAACAGCGGTGGATTTTGCAGCCCTATTTGATCACACCCACCAGCATGCCCAATAGCAACAGGAATTGCATCGCTTCGATAGTAATTTATATTAACCACCGTGAGCAAAACAATAAAGAGGTAGATTGAAAACCTTTTCATCCTGTTCATGGCACAAAAATAGAAAAAGAAAACCTATTCAACGATAATCCCGTATTTTTCGAGCAGTCCCGGAAGCCCGGCAACTGCAAACTTTGCCTTTTTCATTCGGTTTTGGTCGGGGTCGATGGAATAATTTCGGCTGGTTGAGAAATCGACTTTTTCTAATATGGATTGTTGAAACGCCGTTCGATAAAGGTTACATTCAATAAACGATGAACCGGTAAGATCGGTTTCAACAAATTGCGCCTCAACAATACTGCACCCTTTAAAATGGGTTAGTTTCATTTTTAACGTTGAAAAGGAAGAGTAATCCAATATGCAATCGTTAAACTGAACAGTGAAAAGCAGCGGATGACACTTATCAAACACAACACCCATCATTTTACAATTAACAAACTTTACACCACGAAAAGCCGTATTATTGAGTTTTGCCATACTAAAGTTGCAATCTTTGAATTGGCAATCGATAAAAACTACGCCATAGAAGATTGTTTCGAAGAAGTCGCAATTATTAAAAACACACAATTCATACTCCTGATTTGATAGCGAAGAAGCTGCATATTTCTCATGATCAAATTTTTTCTCACTTTGAATAGAATGTCCCATGTAGCTAAAGATAAAAGGGTTCATTGAATTATTGATAAACAACAGAGTAACTAAGTTCTGATTGAATAATTTCGATTTATTATGGTATTTAGCATAAATTACATACATGCGTTTTCAAATTTAATGCCCAATTCCATAAATAACATTAAAATATAAATCTTTTAAACTGCAAAAAGCATTACCTTTTTCAAAAAAGAGATATTTTTACATGCCGAAAAATGGTTAAAAAAATTCATTCTGAAACAATTTTTGACGCTGATTTATTTTATATTCTAATATTTCGTATTATGTTCGACAATAAAACCATTGTCTACACATCCGGGACCTTTGACATGTTCCACACCAATCATCTGAAAATGATCAATTATGCCCGTGGATTGGGTGATATTTTAATCGTTGGAGTAAGTACGGATGAATTGGTTAGCTCATACAAAGCCAATCCAATCATACCTTTCAATGAGCGAATTCAAATAATTGAAGCGTTGAAAACTCCTGATATTGTAATACCTCAGCATACTCTTGACCATACTGAAATAGTAAAGAAACTCCATATTGACGCGTTTGTGGTTGGAGATGACTGGTATGGAAAATATGATTACCTCGAAAAACTTGGCGTAAAAGTTTTTTATTTCCCATACGGCAATGGTATTTCTTCCTCCTCGTTAAAAAAGACCATATTCGAAACATACAATCAACACTTGAGCGCTGAAAGACAAGCAAAACCGGTCAACATTAAGGAGGAATGAGTAAAACTGCCATTGTTACCGGCGCAACCCAGGGTATTGGAAAAGCAATAGCACTACGTCTTTTACAAGAAGGGTGGACTGTTATTGTAACTTATGCTTATGACCCGAAGGCCAGCGAAACCTACAACGAATTTTGTGGAATAGCACCTCAAAGGATCTTCCTTTTAGAGGCCGACGCGACAGATTTAACCAGCATCGATCTGATAGATAAATTCTTAGAAGAGAAGAATATTACTATTGATGCGGTGGTCCTTAATACAGGAATTACCGACCGGTCCAATTTTGGTTCAATTACTCCCGAAAATTGGAACAAGGTTTTTAATGTAAATGTCCATTACCCTGTTTTCCTTTTGCAGAAAATATTCGAACGGTTAAACCCGAACGGAAGTATCACTTTTACCGGTTCGCTAATGGGAATTTATCCTCATTCACTATCGCTTGCTTATGGGGTTACCAAAGCATCGGTACATGCGCTGGTGAAAAATCTTGTCAAATTTTTTGCTGAAAAGGGTATCCGTGTCAACGGGGTTGCCCCAGGCTTTGTCGATACAGAGTGGCAGAAGAACAAACCCGATGAAATCAGAAACAGTATCAACAGCAAACTTATTGCCGGCCGATTTTGTGCCCCGGAAGAACTTACCGATATTTATATGATGCTCATTAACAACAACTACATGAACGGAGAAATTGTGGTTTGTGATGGAGGATACAATTATAAATGAAACTCAGAGCCGATACCATGGAAATGAAAAATAACAAATCGACAATCACGTTCAAAGACTCATTAAAATCATGGGACACGGAAAATTTGCTTGACCGACATTTTTATCGCCCCATCGGTTTTAAAATTGCGTTATTACTTAAGTCGACCTCTATAACACCCAATGCGGTAACCATTTTTTCAATCTTTGTCGGTGTGGGGGCATGTATCTTGTTTTATCCCGAGAACCTTTTGATCAATATGATTGGTTTTGCCCTTTTGGTATTTGCCAATATTTTAGATTGCGTTGATGGTCAATTATCAAGAATAACAGGTATTAAATCGCAAATAGGAAGGATTTTAGACGGTTTTTGTGGTGATGTTTGGTTCCTGACTTTCTATACGGTCATTACCCTTCGACTTATAAACTTTGAAGGATGGGGATTGTGGACCATTCTTATTGCATTAGCTTCAGCTTTTTCGCATTTTATGCAGGCCGGAACAATTGATCTTTACAAAACCGTACACCTCCATTTTCTCAAAGGCGGAAAAAATAGTGAATTTGAAACAACAAAATTGATAAAAGCCAACTATCGGTCTTTAAAATGGGATGAAAGCCCGGTTGCAAAAACATTCATGAAGTTGTATTATTACTATACCTGGATACAGGAATTAAGAACACCTCAATTACACCGATACATCGACCGCATGAACGATTTGTATCCCGAAGGCTACCCGGAGGAACAAATTGCAGCATTCAGAGAAAAAAGTTTGAAAATCATGCCTCTACTAGACAGTTTCACCTTTAATGCGCGTAGTATTGTGATGCTTGCTACACTTTTATTAAATGCAGAATGGCTCTATTTTGTTGTAGAAATATTTATCCTCAATCCTTTGCTCATCATTGCCATAAGCCGTCACGAAAAGATGTGCATGACCCTGAATAAACAATAATCTTTCTCGGATGCAGAAAATTTCCTCCAACACCGGTCGCAATATCTTTTTTGTCATTGGCTTTCTTGCCTTGGTGGTGATGGTTTGGTATATTGGATTCGATACCATCATTGAGAATGTTGCAAAAACAGGTTGGTGGTTCGCCGCTATTATTGGAATGTGGTTGCCAATTTATTTAATCAATACACTGGCCTTTATCACCATCATCCGCGACGGAAATCCGGTCAACCACAAGGTTTCATTCTTACACATTCTAAAAATAAACCTGAGTGGTTTTGCACTTAAAGCGGCTACACCTCTTGGCTTTTTGGGAGGCGACCCTTACAAAATCATGGAGTTCAAGTCCTTGCTGGGAATGGAAAAAGCAACCTCATCGGTATTGCTATACACCATGACTCACATTACAGCCCACTTCCTTTTTTGGGCTTTGTCAATTCTTGCCGCAGCGTTATTTTTACCAATGCCATTGAATATTAGCATCATGCTAATAGCAATTTTCTTAGTTTTTGTTGTTTTGCTGTTTTTAATTTGGAAGTGTTACCGCAATGGGTTAACGGTTCGTTTTTTTGAACTTTTATCACGCACACCTCTCATAAAACGATGGGTTGCAAATTTTTACAAAAAACATCATAATCGTCTCGTACAAATAGACGAACAAATATCTCATTTGTACAACGGCCGTCGCCGCGCTTTTATACAGACACTAGGGTTGGAATTAATTGGACGGATTTGCAATTGTTTGGAAGTTTATGTTATTTTAAAATCGGTCAATTGCGATGTTAGCATAATACAAACTGTTGTTATATATACATTTATGAGCCTATTTACCAATATACTTTTCTTTTCACCTATGCAAATTGGAACACGTGAAGGAGGTTTTCTCCTGGCATTTAAAGCGCTCTCCTTATCGGGTGGATTGGGTATTTATGTCAGTTTGGTAACCCGGGTCAGAGAAGTATTCTGGATTGGAATAGGCATGTTACTGATGAAAGTTAAAGGTAAAAATTATTTACCACCCGTTCTTAACAAGGCACATGAAAAAGAAATTAATTGACACAGAAGACTTAGGACTCTTGGCCCCAATTTTCAAAGGGGTGAAGGGAGAACGTTTAGCCAATCGGATTTTACATTTTCTTGCGGTAGATAAGCTCAATGAGTTATACGATAGATCGAACCATCTTACAGGTGCTGAATTTGCTGAGAGCATTTTGAAAGATTTGGGTGTCGATTATTGCATCTACAATGCCGAACGGTTAAGTCTGTTGCCCGAAGGCGCCTTTATAACAGTGTCGAATCACTCGTATGGCGGATTAGACGGTGTTATGCTGATAGATTTGATGGCGCATGTCCGCTCAGATTACAAAGCAATGGCCAATCAGGTACTTTCAAGGGTGAAGGCTTTGGAAGAAAATTTTGTCTCTGTTATACCAAAGGTTGGTAAGGAAGTTTTAAAACCCACCGCCAACATCAACGGAATTCGAGAAACATTAACGCAATTACGCGATGGTCATCCGGTTGGTTTCTTCCCTTCAGGCGCTGTTTCGATGTTCCATTTTAACAACATGCAGGTAAGAGACCGCGAATGGCAGGAGAGTATTCTACGGTTGACCCAATCGATAAAAGTACCGATCATTCCAATCCGTTTTTTTGATAGAAATTCGAATTTTTTCTATTTGCTTGAGTTAATCGACTGGCGAATCCGCACACTGAGAATGCCATACGAGCTGTTCAATAAAAAAGGAAAGAGAACACGCATCGGTATTGGCAACATCATTTCGGTTGAAGAACAGGCAAAATTCCACGATGCAAAATCACTTGGCGCGTTCTTGTACAAAAGCGTTTACGATATGAAAATCACCGACCCGGGAGTATACCGAAGTGAATTTACCTTTCCCGAAAAGCGTACATGAATACAGAGTAGAGTAATGCCCCCTCAATATAGATGGTGTCACTATTCAGATATGCCTCATTAAGAGCGTGATTACAGAGGCAACATTCCTCATTTGTTATGTCTCACACCGATGGTGTGATTTTATAGTCAGGTGTTAATCCCAGAAGAATTGCGGATCGTATTCAATAATGTCGTACTCTTTCACGAATAGTTCAATCTCTTCCTGAAAGGTTTGATAACCGTGATGTTCTTTTTGTTTCTTGATGTATCGTTTCACCACCTCCACTTTTGAACTGCTGACAGAGAAGGCTCCATAACCGATCTGCCATTTAAACTGCTTCGTACCTCCCACGATGGTCTTGATCCACTTCGACGATTCTTTCTTCACCTCTTCGACGATACGGGCCAGTGCATAGTTTTTCGACAGGCGGAAGAGGATATGTACATGATCGGGCACGGAATTGATGATGAGCGCAGGGCTTTCGTATTGTTGCAGGGTTCCGGCCATGTAGGCGTGTACCCGCTTTTCGATGGTAGGTGTGAGATATGGCCTGCGTCCTTTGGTGCCAAATACGAGGTGGATGTACATTTGCGATAGTGATTGTCCCATATTGTTACGTATTTGCTGTTAATCATGGGGCGCTGCCCCAAGTTGTGATGTGTCACGCCGGTGGCGTGATGATTGATTACTATTTACTTTTATCTATCCATTCATAGGGACGGTGTCCCTATCTCCGATGTCTCACGCCGGTGGCGTGTTAATATAGCAGGGCTCGACCCCGATAGTATTCAGGCTGAAAGCCTGATAGATCGTAACTGGTGACACCGTCACCAGATACAGGCACCGTCACCAGTGACAGACAAGGTAGCGGCACCCACTCAGAGATCAGGCCAACGGCCTGAGACATCGTAACTGGGGACAGCGTCCCCAGACAGTAGCAGTACCCCCAGACAGTCGCACCGCCCATCGCAGAGAGCACCGCATCACAACACCAGCCTGTAGGGCTGGGAGAAGGTTAACGTACCATAACAATCTCAGCTCATTTAACTTTATCGAATTGCAATGTTTGGAGTGTTTCCTTAAAACTGGGGCTAGCGGTATACTTTATCTTCGGATTTTTGATTACCGATCTTCTCACTTCCCCGGGGGTATCTTTTCCCTCGCTTGTGAAGCTAAGATGAAGGCTACCCAGGTCGTTGAGACGTACAATCTTACCATCTGCCAATAGTTTTATGGTTTCATCTGCGATGCATTTAACAAGGTAGAGGATATCGATTTTTCTTAAATTGCCATGGTTGCTTACCGTACGCTCCATAAGCTCTTCAAAACTGACCACATCACGTGGTGTGGGTATTGCATAATACTTTTCCCCGTCGTTGCTGGCAGGGTTGTGCTTTGCCACTATCCGATATTTTACACTCATACTCTGGTGGGGTTGATATTATTTTTATCCATCCATAGGGACACCGCCCCCATTTCCGATATTTCACGCCGTTGGCGTGAAGATGCAGGGCTCGACCCCGATAGTATTCAGGCTGAAAGCCTGAGACATCATAACTGGTGACACCGTCACCAGACAGTGGCAGCGTCACCAGATACAGGCATCGTCACCAGAGATAGGCAAGGTAGCGGCTCACCCCAGAGTCAGGCCAACGGCCTGAGACATCGTAACTGGGGGCAGCGTCCCCAGGCAATAGCAGCGTCCCCATATAGTCGCACCGTCCATAGTAGAGAGCACCGCACCAGAACACCAGCCTGAAGGGCTGGGAGAAGATCAAAGAATCAAACTCATAGGATCTTGCCTGAAAACAAGTCCAACATCATAACTGTAATCTGCATCAATATAATTAAAGCCCTTTCCATCCTTCTCGATACGATATTTATACTTTTTCGATCTTCGGACAGATAGTTCGTGCTTCGCTTTTTCAAAAGCTTTTTTCTTTTCAAATTCTGGAGAGAAATAAATCTCTTCTTCACCTTTTTTATTCGCTTGATTTTTCATTGGAATTACAGAGATGGTATCCAATCCTTCTCTTGTATAAACATCATCTTTATTGATATTGTCTTTGATAAAGTGAAGGTTTCTTTGAATCTCGTTGTACTTCCTTTTTCCATCGATAAAATGCTCATTGGTTTCAATATATATATTCAAATAAACATCATCAACCATTTCCAGTAATTGCTTTTCGGTTAGTGATTCGCCTTCATGGTTACCCAGGGAAGTAAAAGTGTTATCCAGAATATCAGGAACGTCATAAACCCACTTTCGGGTAATTTCTGACTCTTTGAATACAATCACTTTCGTGTTCGTCTTTTCTCTTTTCCTATTGACACGGCCAGCACGCTGAACAATGGCATCGATTGGTGCATTTTCGGAATAAAGGATATCAAAGTCAATATCAAGGCTAACCTCAACCACCTGCGTAGCAACCAGAAGTAAAGACTTACCAGAGATTTCAGCTTTCAATATCTCATCTTCCTTTTCCAACCTGTCTTTTTGCATGAAACGCGAATGGTAGCAAAATGCTTTCGATGCTGAATCTTTCAACTCATTATATATTCGAATGGCCTCATCAACTGTATTTACAACAACCAGAACTTTCTTTTCAGATTCTATTTCGAACCTGATTTCTTCCAATAGATCATTGATCAAACAATCCCGTGTTTCAAAGACATTTCTTGCCTTATCTAACAATTCCGTGTCCTGAATGAATTGATAATCTCCTTCACCCAATGTTTTTCCAAGTAGTTGCTTAAGTTTTTGTGGCATTGTCGCACTCATAATGAAGAACCGTGCACCGAATTCGCTTTTGAGATAGGATATTGTGGAAATAATCAATGCCAATGTATAAGGGGCATATAGATGGATTTCATCAATGACCACCCATGCGTTCATCATGTGAAAAGTTTTCAACTCCCAATACCCAAGATTGAAACCTTGCGTTAGAACCTGATCGATGGTACAGACATTTACATTTTGAAAGAAGGTTCTGTCTTTCAAATATTCTTTTTGATCGTAATTCTCGTCAGTCTCTTTGCGATAGAAAAGTGCAGAAGAATGAACAATGGCAACTTCTGTATTGTCAAAATATGATTGTAACCTTTTGTGAATGGCATTTGAGGTTACTCGCGTAGGAAGTAAATAAATAATCCGCTCAAGGGCTTTCTTTTGAGAAGCCCACAGCAATGCAGCCTCTGTTTTTCCACTTCCTGTTGGCGCAATGGCAATCACATTTTTGGGGACGACACTACTCAATTGGAATTCTCGAAAACGAAAACTCTTAGCAATGCTTGTTTTTCCATCATTCATTAATTTGGCAACAATTTTCTCCTTGAGATTATCAACTGAGAAAGTTATTCCTTTAACCGGCACTTTGTGTGCTGATCCTAACCAGTCACATATGGTTAAAATGGCTTTATAATGGATGTATGCTTTGCGTGTACTCGAAGTAAAGTTTTGTGAAATTCCTTTTAGGTATTTTTTAAATGAAATATTATAATTGCTTAATGGCATTTGATTAGAGAGTGCTAAAAGAACTTTCTGATTGAAGATAAACCCAACTCCTTTCTTTGCCAGCTTTTGTTGATAATAATTGATGATGTAATCGAATGATTCTTTATCAAATTTGACAACAACATAATCATTCTGTAGATCAAAAACCCCTTCAATTAATGACTTGTGGTGACTGTATACACTTAAGACAGGTAAGGGGCTTTTTTTGAACCGTAATGTGTCATTTAATAAGATAAATGTTCCGGAATAGAGTTCATGTCGAATGTAATCATCTGAATTCTTTACCCTATCGTACATCACATCCTGAAAATTCAACGATGCTTTACCAATGTCATGTAGTAAGGCTGAAATAAATGATTGATCCCAAAAGTCATTATCGAGAATAGTTGTTTTGTTTTGTTCAAAAATAATATCCCAAACCTTTAATACACTTTCTGTATGGGATATTAATGATTCGTTTGGATTCTTTTTGGCAAGAAGTTCTTCCATGCTTTTAATAGGTGAAGAGCGGAACAAAAATGCCTTTATATAGAATTCCCTTCTTCCTTACATTCAGCTTCATTTCTGAAGTGATCAAAGAGAATTGTTTTCGCTGGCAAACACTACGCATCCCATAACCGTCAGCATACGAAAAGCGGGTAGGTAAATCTATTGCAACAGGATCCGAAGTTGAGTAGATCGAAAAGTCCAACCCATTCGAGGCATTTGACAATACTTCCTCAATAATATCCCCCTCAACCAGACAATGCGCGATAATTTCTTTTTCCGACAGGTTTGTTTCCTCTTTAATAGCTACAACCTTCGCCAAAGAATCACTATTGCCTAATGTAAGACCGTAAACTGGGTTTTCAAACGATGCAATTAGTGTATCAATCTTTGAAGAGTCATCAGAACCATATATCAGTATCACATTATTCTGAAATAAAACTTCTTTTAAGATGATACTTCGTTCGCTGAAATCATTGTATTTCCACAAATCGGTAGCTGTACCGGCATTTTTGCAATATGTCCCCATTTCAAAAGCAGTTTCCTCGAAGAAACGTTGTGAATCTTCGGGGCTAAGCCCCATTGCAGCTCCCGCAATACCAACCATTGTTGTTGGTGGAGTCAATGGAAGTGTCTTGTGGAAATTCTGAAACTCAGGATTTCGAAAGGTTGCCGTTTGTGTTTTTATTTCTATAATGCAGTATTTCATCTCATCCTTTGAAATATTCTTTCACCCAACTTTCAATTTTGCTAAATCCTTCTTCTAACGAAAGAACCGAATCGTCAAGATTTAATGAAGCTTTCTGGCCTGCAAATACATGATCGGTAATGAATTTCTGATAGTCGCTCACTACAGATAACAGAACATCTGAATTTACTTTTCCAGCTTTATCAACTGTAACCGATTCAAGGAAAATCGGATTTTTCACACTCATATAAGCCGCAGCAATAAACTTGGGTGAAATGTCGGCTAAGAACCTCGACTGGCGGCCCGAACTCCAAAGAGTCCTGAAAGCATCAATAAATGCAAGAACCCTTTGTTGCTTCACATCATTGGTTGTGAAATCAGAATCGTCGAATTTTGTTTTTTTGTTTTCGCCTACAATTCGTCCTTTCCCTATCCTGTCAAGTTCGATTAGGATTGTACCACGATATAAACCGGAATGGATTTCTGTTTCATAAATATTAGGTTCACCACCCTTGTCAACACCCATAAAGTTTGTTCCATAATCCAGATCACCTTTGTAGGTATTTATTGCAACCAGCGACTCAACCCGAACAGGAGAAGTCCGTTGACTTCTGGCATTGGCATTCATGTAACCAAACAAGTCGTCATCAATATAAGCTTCTGGATTACCCTCAGTACTTGCCGGGCTTTTGCTTTCGCCTGGCGTTACCATTGAGATGGGTTGCCCCATTTCTTCCAGTCGATCGCGTAATGCTCTGCGAATGGCTTGCGACGATACATAAGGCAATTCAGTCCCGTTATCGAGGGTTATTTTCTTAATTGGATTAATATTGTCAACATCCTTATCGGCACCGTTCAAACTGGCAAACGATACTTTCGACAGGTAAGTAATAGTAATGCTATTGTTTTTCATTTGAAGTTGTATTTATTGGTTTTATTACATTGTTAATTATATTCAAAGCACCGATAATGGCAAACTGTTTTACCATTTCAAAGTTCTCTTCATTCAAGTTTTCTTTGAAAAGCTCACTGCTTACTTGCAACTGATACCTGTTCATGATACGAATAATAGCATCGTTGAACTGATCTAATGTTCTCGACTTGTTCAAATCTATAATGTATTTTCGGCCACTTTTGGCATTCGCCTTTTTTTCATTTTCATTCTGGGGATTATCGAATCGGGTAATGGCCAAACCAATAGAAGATCCCAAATTGAATGCTTTTTCCTGCATTTCCGGTGTCATGTGTTTATTGATTTTAAGTTCATATTTGCTTGTAAAAAGATATAGTTGCTCGTAATTTTTAAATCCAACTGAATCACCTTTCAAAAGGTAAGTATAACATTGATAGTATAATTGAGCCAACTCTTTTAATATTGATTTTCCATTAAGCATTAGTGTAATAACTTCCTCTCTAAGCTTTCTCTCAAGTTGATAACTATTCCCAGAATTTCGCTCTGAACTTTTTTGAAATTTAAGACTTGATAATAATTGGGAAAATTTAACTCCTTCCTTTTCCAGATAAATAATTAACCTGATGGCAAACTTGAAATTGTTGAAATACTCAAAAGCATTTGGTCGAAGGGTCGACGAAAAGGAATCTGCCTTAAACGATATTAGTGAAATCGGGATTTTATCGAAGCCTAGATCAAAAATATTGTCAACTTCAGAAATATCTTCAAACCCCTTTTCATAAAGGAATTGCTTGTAGAATGTGTAAATCAGTGCGAACAAAGTTTCATTCTTACCTGAGTAGTCTTTGGGCTCAGTAAGCTTTTCATCTTTATTAAAAAAGGAATGGGTTTTAAAGTTCGACATGTAATTCGACTCGATCATTTGGATTGAGTCTTTAAACATGCTCCGGTTTTGTTCGTAAAGAGTATTAAGATTGATCAGATTATTTGAGTCGAAGAAATAGCATACAATAGAATCCAGACCACTCACATAGGTGTATAGGTTCAATTTTGGTGAAAACCGGCTTATATACATGGCTTTCCAACTGACCTTTTGCGATTGGGATGATAAAAAAGAATTGAAATTATTGAGCCCTTTAATAAAAGGTGATGTATTCTGGGAATCCACCAATTTTTTAAACGATTCATTTGTCAAATAACACACCTGATCACCAACTTGAAAGTATTCATTCTTAGGTTTCTCAAGGCGGGTAATTTTTATATACGGTTCGTTCAGAAAAATCTTTGAATCACCTTTTGCATTTTTTAATGGGACATATCCAGTTTCAGTTGGTTCATAATCCTTAAGTCTCATTTTCTTATTGTAATAAATCTTACCTACCTCAGCAGCAAATTCAGGATTATATAGAACCATGTTCTCGAAAGTTACAGCATTTTCTTGCTCTTTTGGTGCTGGTACTGGATCGTTTGTAATGAGTGCACCTAAACCATACGTTTTCATTTTAAAGAAAGGAGTATACGCAAATGGCGATTGGGTAAAGTAATATTTGTCGGCTGTCACTCTGGCGTTCTTTCCACTCGTGTCGTAAAGCTCTTTCCCCATGTAATAGTAAACATCTTCCAATAGAGTAAAGAGGTTATCACTCTTAACCTGAAGAGAATCTTTATCGAGCGAAAAGGAATAATCGTAATCGAATACCCCATCTTCCCTGCAATTTTTCAGATATTGATACAACGCCACAATACCAGCATTGATGAAGATATTGGATGTTCGTTTAAATTCAATTTCGGTTATCATGATTCATTTAGTTTTGCTCCAGTTGCCAGTGGCCGATTTGTGCGATGGCTTTGTCTTGCATAGTTAGTTATTGTTTGTTCTTTCGCCCCTACTGGGCTTGTGTTCTAGGGGCGGTGCCCCTTCCATAGGGCGTTGCCCTAAGTTGTGATGTTTAAGGCCGATGGCCTTGGTATTCTTAGTACGCTATCCTATGTTGTGATGTCGAAGGCCGATGGCCTTATTATACACTGCTCGGTGCCTCGGATTGTAACGTTTATCAGAAACCTAACGTGGTTAATGCAAAAACCACACGTGGTTCCGGTAAAAACCTAACGTGGTTTTGGGTAAAACCACACGTGGTTTGGAGCAAAACCACACGTGATTCCGGGGAAAACCACGCGTGGTTTTTTTAAGCGTTAAGCCTTAAGTGTGGCCGGCTCGGGTGCAACACTCTTTGTTGTACCGCTAACCTTCCTGAAACCAGCGTCGTTAATGGCTTTCGTAATACGGTCGCCGGGGCGGTAGTTTACACTAACCTTCTTAATGCTATTGGCATCAACCTTCGATTCTTCTTCTTCGCCGTTGCTGCTAATAGCCGGATAGAACGAACCTAACCGCTCCATACGGACTATGCGGCTGGCCGAGAGCTTGTTCTGGATCACATTTTCGAATGCCGTTATCACCCCGCGGATATCGGGCTCGGTAAGTGAGCAGAATTTTTCAATCTCTTTTACTAACTCATCCATGGTAACCTCTTCATCGTAAACAATCTGAGCATACCACTTCTTTTCGCCACCACCGACAACGCCGGGCTGGCCTTTCTCAATAGTTTTAAACTTGATTGTCATAGGCAAATCATTTTTAGTTTATAAATAGTTCCTGTTGGGGGCAGTGCCGTGGGGGCCGGCCCGGAACAGGGGATTTTTTTCAATATGACTTCAACATTCGAACGTACGCTGGGGCTTATACCGTGAGTTCAATAATATGTTCTGATAAACGATCCAAAAATTACATTATTCCTTTGATAAATAAAAATATTTGCGCGAAAATGGCGGTTTGATTTAACGAACACCCCTTTTGAGAGGACGAACGAAAATTTTTACTGGTTTCACCCGTGGTTGAAACCAGTAAAAATCCTTATCTCTTCCTGAATGTTGGTTGAAGCAACCTGACAGCGCCGCAGATCTGTCAGCATCAGATTGCTTCAATCCTTATTTCGTCTGGAATTGGTGATTAAGTAAATTGAAAATGTTTTAATCACTTAATAATTAACGTTTCAATCCTTATTTCGTGTGGATTAGGTGAATAAGCTCGATGAAGAGATCATTGAATTGCAGCGATCGCAAAGTTTCAATCCTTGTTTCTTGTGGATTAGATGAATAAGACTCTGATAGCTACAATTGGTGGAGATACATCATCTTGTTTCAATCCTTGTTTCTTGTGGATTAGGTGAATAAGATATAGCCGTTTCTGGCTTTGCAAAAAACGGAGATAGTTTCAATCCTTGTTTGTTCTGGAATTGGTAGTTAAATAATGATATCCATTAGATTGCGACCTCCTGTCCGTGTTTCAATCCTTATTTGTTCTGGAAATAGTGGTTAAGCTGCTGAAAGAGATGATGCCGACCTTTGAACAGGCGTTTCAATCCTTGTTTACTCTGGAAATGGTGATTAAGTGCACGATGCTGCCGAGGCATACACCGGCGACATTATGTTTCAATCCTTGTTTACTCTGGAAAGGGTGATTAAGTGAGCAGCCACCTGCGACCAAGTTGCACCGGTTAAGTTTCAATCCTTGTTTCTTCTGGAAATGGTGGTCAAGCAAAACAGCCCTTAAAGCATTGCTGAAAGAACTGGCGTTTCAATCCTTATTCATTCTGGAATTGGTGATTAAGACCGACACCATTGAGTTTCACGACACGGTAACGTTGTTTCAATCCTTATTTCGTGTGGAATTGGTGATTAAGATATCTTGATTCAAACCCCGAACTATTGATACAGTTGTTTCAATCCTTATTTCGTGTGGATTTGGTGAATAAGCACTGCGCGAACTAACAACCAATGAATTAGTACAGAGTTTCAATCCTTGTTTCTTGTGGATTAGGTGAATAAGAATTACAGAAAAAATCGGGCACCAAAACCGTTAAGTTGTTTCAATCCTTGTTTCTTGTGGATTAGATGAATAAGACAGGAACTACTCGACTGCCATTAGGTACAACTGGGTTTCAATCCTTGTTTCTTCTGGAAAGGGTGATTAAGAAATCTTCATATAAGGCTTTGAATTGCTCGGCAGCAGTTTCAATCCTTATTTAATCTGGAAAGGGTGATTAAGATAACGGAAGTAGTATTTCACCCGCATCGTTTCCTTGTTTCAATCCTTATTTAATCTGGAAAGGGTGATTAAGATAACCCCTACCAGCGTAAACTAATCGATGACAGTAAGTTTCAATCCTTATTTAATCTGGAAAGGGTGATTAAGCGAAAAAAGCGAGGTGTTAACCCAGGCTGAGCAAGGTTTCAATCCTTATTTAATCTGGAAAGGGTGATTAAGTTGCAGAATTCAATTTCTTTTACACCCAGGTAACCGGGTTTCAATCCTTATTTAGTCTGGAATTGGTGATTAAGTGCAAACCAGACAAACTGGACAGCCGGGTACAATGAGTTTCAATCCTTATTTAGTCTGGAATTGGTGATTAAGATAAGCCTTTTTGTAATGGTTGCTATTATGCTGAATAGTTTCAATCCTTATTTAGTCTGGAATTGGTGATTAAGATAATTGAGATGAGCTGGCCAATGGCCGATGCAGAGTTTCAATCCTTATTTAGTCTGGAATTGGTGATTAAGTGGCGGTCAATAGCCCATCTTCCATGTATTTTTGAAAGTTTCAATCCTTATTTAGTCTGGAATTGGTGATTAAGTCCAAGTTTGGTCCAATAAGGGGCAAAATCCCAGAAAGTTTCAATCCTTATTTAGTCTGGAATTGGTGATTAAGTCATTGAGCTTATTGGCTGGCTTTTGAATCAGATTGTTTCAATCCTTATTTAGTCTGGAATTGGTGATTAAGACATTGCCAGCTCTTGACAATGAGGTTTATGTTATGTTTCAATCCTTATTTAGTCTGGAATTGGTGATTAAGAGCATTATCCGATAGAATTGTGGTCATCAAGGGTCAGTTTCAATCCTTGTTTCTTCTGGAAAGGGTGATTAAGAAACATAATTGCTGATAAATTCAATATCCCATCGTGTTTCAATCCTTGTTTCTTCTGGAAAGGGTGATTAAGTAAGCCTTAATAGACATGGAGCTAACACCCGTGGGAGTTTCAATCCTTGTTTCTTCTGGAAAGGGTGATTAAGCTAACAGAAAAATTATACCGCTGTCACGCTGGCTAGTTTCAATCCTTGTTTCTTCTGGAAAGGGTGATTAAGTATGTATACTCCTTAGTCGAATAAGCGTTAGGTGTGTGTTTCAATCCTTGTTTCTTCTGGAAAGGGTGATTAAGTTCTATTTTAACTATCATTTTTTGGGTTATCTGTATGTTTCAATCCTTGTTTCTTCTGGAAAGGGTGATTAAGTTTACTTTTTAATGCGTAAAAAATAATGTCGATCAGTTTCAATCCTTGTTTCTTCTGGAAAGGGTGATTAAGAATTAACACACAAACCGCAATGAACACAAAATTTAGTTTCAATCCTTGTTTCTTCTGGAAAGGGTGATTAAGTCGATTCGTGTCGCTTTTACAGTAGGCGTTAACTAAGTTTCAATCCTTGTTTCTTCTGGAAAGGGTGATTAAGACTTGTTTGTCATTTGGGTTTGGAAAGGGTTCATGATGTTTCAATCCTTGTTTCTTCTGGAAAGGGTGATTAAGCTTGTTTGTCATTTGGGTTTGGAAAGGGTTCATGATGTTTCAATCCTTGTTTCTTCTGGAAAGGGTGATTAAGGTGAAATCACTCGACTATGAAGTAATTGATCTTGAGTTTCAATCCTTGTTTCTTCTGGAAAGGGTGATTAAGTGATTTCAGGGTTGATAATCGTTTTGGAAAATATACGTTTCAATCCTTGTTTCTTCTGGAAAGGGTGATTAAGAGTTATACGGGTGATGACCCTGTAATTTATCTCAAGTTTCAATCCTTGTTTCTTCTGGAAAGGGTGATTAAGCCACGTGTTTCCTCACTATATATCAGATATTTGTCAGTTTCAATCCTTGTTTCTTCTGGAAAGGGTGATTAAGCTAACCAACGTTCAATCTCTTTTAGCATAGCTACTGAGTTTCAATCCTTGTTTCTTCTGGAAAGGGTGATTAAGCGTCATCCTCAATAATAGCCTGTTTGATCAAACGACCGTTTCAATCCTTGTTTCTTCTGGAAAGGGTGATTAAGATAAAACAATAGATTCCCTGAATGCTTCCTTTGCTTGTTTCAATCCTTGTTTCTTCTGGAAAGGGTGATTAAGACAATCATTCTGGATGAACCGATGAAAAACCTTGAGTTTCAATCCTTGTTTCTTCTGGAAAGGGTGATTAAGCTATCCTGTTTCTCACGTTGTTCCCATTCCTTTGAGTTTCAATCCTTGTTTCTTCTGGAAAGGGTGATTAAGCGTTGGTTCTGAAAATCCTATTGTAACAAAATTGGAGTTTCAATCCTTGTTTCTTCTGGAAAGGGTGATTAAGGAACCACCGAGATAATTTAAAGCACCTGCTAAAGAAGTTTCAATCCTTGTTTCTTCTGGAAAGGGTGATTAAGCTCATCGTTATCCTCCATTTCTTTATTGGCTTCTTAGTTTCAATCCTTGTTTCTTCTGGAAAGGGTGATTAAGTCGTCTTACGACTTAACTACCTTATATTTATTATTTTTACTCGATTTCTCAAATCCTATTATTTGTTTTTTCAGCATGTCAAAGAACAGTTTTGGTATTGTTTTCGGAACTTTTCCGAAAGTGCAACTAACTGATATTATCTCCATTGTCGGTTATTTTTCGTGCCTGCGAAATAAATTACCACCCGGAAATCGGTTATTGGGTGCATATATTCCGATAGGTGCAAGTTAAACAACGGCTTTTAATTTTGGTAGCTTTCGGGTATCTATTTTCATCAATAATCTCAATTATTTTATTGGCACACCGTTTCACCTCGTCAATATGTTCATCGCTTATTTCGACCGTTACCAGCTTGTTTTGGCTGCGGGTATAAACCAGGTAACCGTTCTTCACCGGTTTGTGATAATTATCGGTTATCAACCATGCGTAACAGTACAACTGGGTTTTGTAGGTGGAATATACGGTATCGGCATACTCGGCAAATTTGTAGTCGAGCGGGGCCATGGTGCCATCGGCCAGCAACAATACTTCGTCAACCTCGCCCCGCAACAGGTCGTTGGTGAGGTATTGCGATTCGTATTTCTCAACCACGCCCAATCTCTTCCTTAAATAACCTTTGTTCTGTTCCAGTTTCTGGTCGTGCACGTTGCGGCCACGCATCACCTTGTAATTTTTCTGCTCGAACTGCGGTATGTGCAGCACATATTCAAACCACGTGAACCGTGGGCAGTAGAGATATTCTATTATTTGCGAGGGCGTTACCGATATCATGGCTAAAAGAAAAGGGCTTTTACTTCGTCGGTTACCAATTTTTTATCGAATGCCTGCCCCATCAGGGCGGTTTGTTTCAGCTCCCCTTTGCTCATGGGGAAGATGTAGACCGAATCGGTCTCTTCGTTGATCAGCTCTTCAATGCGCAACTGAAGAATATCCTTTCCGTTTTCGTCGATAGTACCCAGAAAAACCGATTTCTGCACACGGTACAATCCGGCTTGCAGACAAGCTTTGGCAATCTTGTTGCGTGACTTGTCTTTTTCAATATCGTATAGAATCCATACAATCATATTACCCCCCTAAATCCCCTAAAGGGGACTTTTAGTGTATCTGCATATTTGTTGTTTTCGTTCATTTTATAATTAAACCAGTCTAAGTTCAAATCTATCAATCTTGCTGTTCCGCAAAGTCCCCTTCAGGGGATTTAGGGGTATTTAGAATTTGTTGTGCCGTGGCGTGTGCATCGGCTAGTATAATGTTGCCGCGAGCCTGGTTTTTCCCGTCACATCGAATCTTCTCTTCATCGAAAAACTTAAAGAAGTGTTCTACCAGCAGGGCTTTCCCTTCGGCATTGAGGGTGTAACCATTCGTAATTTTGTCGGTATGGCTGTCGTTTACCTTTTTGGCCGAGAAGAGTTTGAAAACCACTTCGTCGCCCCAAACCCGGTAAGGCTCAATAAAGTCGAACACCATGCTTTTCATGTTGTAATCGTCGCGGTGCAGGAACCCAACATAAGGGTCTATTCCGGCAATAATCAGCGCTTTTTCTACCCGGCTGTAAAGTATCCCGTAAGCATAATTGAGGAAGGCGTTGAATGGGTCTTGCGCGGGGCGGAAGCTACGCCCGCTGAACCTGTAATGCTCGGTGAGCAATGAACTGAGTACGCCAAAATAAATCCGTCCGCTTGTACCCTCAAGCCCCCGCAACGTGTCGGCTATCTCGTCGGTAGTAGCGGCATCGAGTTGTTTGATCTTTGTACGTAAAGCCGATAATTTTTCAAGGCTTTCGTCGAGTTCCCCGGCTATTTGTTCACGGTGTTTCTTTAACCGCTTCATGAATTCAATTTGGTTTTCGACCTTCTGCCCCACCCATTGTTTGGTCAGCTCTACCCCTAACTTTCCAAGACTGGCCTCCAACTGTTTCTTGCGTATTTTGGTGGTGCTGCCTAATCGGCTGTGCCAAAAACGCCCCACCGGAAAGCCGTCGTTTTCGAGCACCACAATATCGATATTGTTTTTCATTGCCAGGATAATGGCATCGGTACTGATAGCCGCCCCTCTTGATATAAGGATAGAGGTTACTTTTTGGTTCGCGATGAGTTGTTTGCGGGCAGGTTCACCGTCACCAGAAGGTACGCGCACTTCGAACATGTCATCCTTTATATGGATATAGGTTCCGTAAGTATTGATGATGAGTTGCATATCAGGTAGATTTTATGTTTTCTTTATGGAGCCAAACCCCCGAGAAACGGCTTTTCCAATCCCGGCCAAATCGGGAAGCATAGCGTTGGTAACAAAGTCGCCGCTAAAGGCCAGCATCGTCTGATCTTTAAAGCGGGTTTGTTTTTCAACGACGTTCACATTGGCAAGAATCCGTTCGGTTGTAAAATAATTCAACCCTTTATAAAAACTAAGGATGTTGTTTTGAAGGGTTTTGTCGAGGAACGATTTCTTTTCCTGTTCTTTCAATTTGATGTAGATGTCGTAGTTCTTTTGGTTCAACGCCATCCAAAGGGTTTTAAATTCGTACCGGTTAAGTTTGCCATTGGGTGAAAGATCAATGCTGGTTTGGCTGATATTCTTTCCCAAAACCGGAAAGATATTTCCTTCAATATTGATCTCCTTTATTTTCAGGAAGAGGTTAACAAGTAATTCCGCTCCTTCGTTAAAACCAACCAACACGGGGATTTCGTCGATCACTTTGTACTGTACCAACGGATACCGGTAACGCGAGGTTCCATCCTCGTAATGGTTATGCAACAAAGGAGAATACTCCTTAAACAATTGCCCGAAATAGCCACGTAGCTTATGCGCATCGCGGGTCTGCAACTTAATATCGGGGAACGAGACGATGGTTTGAAGTGTGTTCATCGGGTTGATAGCATTAAGTAACTCACTATTTATGTATAATGAAAGAAACATAAATGATTTGGCAATTTAATAATTTACAATTGAATATCAGACATATTTCAAATTCCAAATAAAATAAAGAAAAAGAAAAAGGGTACTGCCCTATTGGACAATACCCTAAAGTAAAACAATTAGAGAAGGTGCGTTATAAAACGAAAAAAACCTAAACCCCATACACCTTCTTCTCCCTATAATGAAAAAGAATCATTCCATTGATCGTTAAAATATTGTTCTCGTACTCAATCGAGGAATCTTGATGATCTCCCAATTTTAAACGTGAATCATATATATTTCGTTTTAAAGCCTGATGCCCCTACCCTAAAATGATTCTTTTTTTTACCATCCAATCACAATTCATACTAACAATATAATACATCAATAGATACATCAAAAAAAGCATCTCCCTTTCGAAAGATGCCTCTTACCTAATATTTCTTTAAAATATTTCTGAATGACTTTGTACCGATTGGCAATTGATATTATTTCACTTCGCTTTTCACCAAAAAGGCAGCAATGAGCAAATAAACCATACAACCCAATATCACCAGCAACGCGCCTGTTTGCCCCATCGCATCAGCCATTACGCCCATAAGCAACGGAAAGATAGCGCCACCTGCAACGCCCATGATCATCAACCCTGATATTTCGTTGGCACGTGTAGGTAATTTTTGAAGCGCCAAAGAGAAGATAATAGAGAAGATATTGGCAATGGTAAAACCAATGATGGCAACCATTACTAAAATTCCAACGATATTGTTTAACACCATCATCGCAACCAATGCAACAATGGCAAGAATCATGCTGATTCGGAAAAATTTTTGGGCAGATAATTTAGCCAACAGGATGGCTCCAACTAACGCTCCGGCTGTTCGGGCTGCAAAATAAAGACTTGTTCCCAGGCCTGCTTTTTCCAGAGCCATTCCTGCCCTTTCCATCAAAAATTTTGGTGTAGCCGTATTCATCCCCACATCGACACCAACGACAAACAGTATTCCGAGAAAAAGGAACAAGATGGTTTTATCTCCCAACAAGGAAAATGCAGCTTTAAACGAAGTTGTTTGAGATATTTCTTTCTCTTTTTCAACCGGAGTCAATAACAACCAAAGGGTCGAAAGAACTGTAATCCCGGCAAAAAGAGGGAACATCAGTTTCCAGTTTCCCAGTGTACTGGCTGCAAATCCGGCCAATATGGGACCCAAAAAGGCGGCTATTGCCTTAATAAATTGCCCCAACGTTAAACTACTTGTCAGCTGTTCTTTCTTTACAATATTTGACACCAGCGGGTTTAGCGATACTTGCAGAATAGTATTTCCAATTCCCAACAAGGCAAAAGCAATTAAAACCATCACAAAATTATAGGCCACCAACGGAACCAATAATGCCACTATCGTAATAATCATACTCAACAATACGGTATTCTTTCTACCCAATTTATTCATGAATATCCCTGTCGGGACAGAAAAAACCGCGAACCAAAGAAATACCATCGCGGGTAACAAGTTCGACAAGGTATCGCTCAATCCGAAATCCTGTTTCACATAGCTGGTCGATATTCCAACCACGTCGACAAACCCCATGATGAAAAACCCGAATAATACAGGTAGTGCACTTACAATCGATTTTTTTGAAGCCATATTTATAGTCATTAGTAAATTGTCATTAGTAAAAGCCTTCAGTCAATAGGATTCATCTCAAAAGCCTTTCTATTGACTAATGACTTTTTCCTTTTTTCCATCTATTCTACATCTTCCCCAGTATCGGCCTGATCTTCTCCCAATAATCGGGGTCAAGCATCCGGGCACTGCCAATAATGGCGGCATCTTCTTTTAAAGCTGAAAGTTTGATTTCAGTGTTTACCCCATTCATTCTGAGCGCCTTTTCAAAAGCAGGGCCAAACAGGTTATAGGCCCCGGCAATGTTACCACCAATAACCAATACCCCGGCATCAAATTTTTTCAGCCAGGGACTAAAAAAATCGCCCATGTTATTACCATATTCAAGGAAAAGAGAGGTCGCAATTTCATTTGAAAAAGCAGCTTCAGCAATGGTCTTAACCCCATCAACCTCAAGTCCGGTCTCTTCTTTATAAC
>Ga0209373_10001629_pt1 | contig 25348 bp, 23 predicted proteins | sample Higcelweek5metaG_FD_187173 | JGI IMG/M metagenome (GOLD analysis project Ga0209373, IMG submission 187173) | Freshwater pond sediment microbial communities from the University of Edinburgh, under environmental carbon perturbations - High... | ecosystem: Environmental > Aquatic > Freshwater >... | reverse complement strand
ATTGCAAACAAGAATTTCACTTCAATGAATAGTTTGGAAGAGACTCTTAGCACTCGTGCAAAGTATCTCATGGATAATCCGAATATACTCAAATGAGCAGTTGGTTTCAATTGGATTTGTCGTATTTTCAATTAACGGTAATTAATGTAATTTGGTATTATACGAGAATAAAAAAAAAATCAAAACAATCGTTTTGATTTTTTTTAGCTGGGTATTCGTATGGAGACACCAAACTTGGACAAGGAAGAGAAAACGTAAAAGCGTTCCTCAAAGAAAATCCAAAAGTTGCTGCTGAAATCGAAGAGGTCATCAGAAATAGCATCTAAGAATTTATAAAAGTGTTATCATTTTTATAAATAGTCCTTGGTGCACTTTTTCTTGACATATATTAAAAGCCGAATCATCTGTAAGAGAGTCGGCTTTTTTTTGATTAGGAAAACAAAGTATCTTATTTATACCAGAAAGATAAAGATTTTATACCTGATAATACTAGATCCGCTTTATGGTGGTCTTCTGACACCTGAGCTACCGCTTTTATTCATTTATTTCAAATAGTCCACCCTGCTCACCATCAATACCTTCCTACGGAAACTGTAGAAACTCCTCAAAATCAAAATCAATGTGAAATTGAAGGCATTTCTATACCACAATTTGCATAATACTGAAAATATTTTTCTCCATTTTTGGCACATAATCTTCCACTATCTCATACGTCATTGGTAGTTACATGATTATAAAATGTCGCATCTGAATGTTGTCAATCTCTTGCATACAAATGAACCAAATCCTTTCATGTTCCTGTATCTACCATCGCATAAATTCATAATCCATCAAAGTATTTACTTCCACTTCCGATAAAACTTGTTTGAAAATCTAGACTAGTTATGGGATCAATGATAGAGAGATCTTTGAGTGATGCAATATCAGAATATTTATCGTCTACAGGAAATCCAGCAGGAAAATATGCTAACAAGGTCCAACCTCATCCGTTGGTGGTCATATCACAGTACACATCAAAAAATCAACTTCCATCAGGGTTAATCGAGTATTTTCCATCTCATTTACTTCATCATAATTGTAATATTCTTTTACAGCTATAGAAGGGATTGATTTTGGCGAGCATCTTTCCAGTACCTATGATGGTTTCTGAATTATTCAGTATCGACTTATAGGTATTTTGGGTGTTTATAATATCTATTCCACTCCCCGTAGTAATAAAATTATTATTCGTATCAAGCAAGACTCATAAACTATCTCAGAGTGCATTTGGAACTCTATCTTTTGATTCAGCATGGGTTTGAGAGACCAATGAGAGAAGATTTTCTTGTCACTCCATCATCGCCACCAACTGGTATTTGTTTTTTGCTTCATTGGTAGAATAGAGGTACTTTGAATTATCCAATGGGTCAACTGGAACCTGATTCATATTAATAACTCTCACTATTTGATCTCATAAAAATCACTGAGATCAAATGACAGCCCCACTTGCGTTGAGAGTAACACCGCTTTCTACTTGAGGATATCTTCACGATTTGGTCTGAAAGATGGTGAGTCATTTTTCTATACTTTTGAGAGTTGCCACACGGTTACTATCTCTTGACTGAGACATATATCCTTGAAAACTCATAAAGGCAATAGTTGCTAGAATTGCCAAAATCGTGATTACGATGATCAACTCCACGAGCGTGAAGGCTTTTCTTCAAGTCCTTTTTTGAAAGAACTCAGACCATTCATGAATTGTCTCTACGGAGACCTTTTTCATTGGTTGTGTTTTTTCTGTTGTTTTCATAGATAAAAAGTGAATAAATAATTTTTTATGTTTTATGTCTTGGTCTCCTTTTTCTATAAACTGGGAAAGAAAACCTAACGATAAAATTTTACCCTATTCTCGTCCTAAAGTCAAATGTATTTGCATTTTTGCGGTTTTTTGATATCCTCTCATAACTGATATTTCGTTATCTTTTTCCTATGAAATTCTCATACTCCATCCTGAAAAATTATCTTCCCAATCTGCCGAGTGTCGAAGTGCTCAAGCAGGATCTGGAAAAGCATCTCTCTTCAGGAGTTTCTCTTCATTTTGAGTCCCCCCATCTCAAAGATGTCTACATCGGGAAGGTAGAAGCCTGTGAAGACCATCCAAACAGTGACAAACTTCACGTTTGTCAGGTAGAAGCCAATGGACAAAAACTTCAAATTGTCTGTGGTGCCACCAATGTCACGGCTGGTATAAAAGTCCCAATAGCCGTAGTCGGAGCATGTCTTTGAGGTGGTTTTGTAATTCAAAAAACCATACTCCGTGGGGAAAAAAGTGAAGGGATGATTTGTAGTCTCGATGAACTTGGACTTGCTGAAACCCGTCAAGAAGGAATTTATATCCTCCCTGATGATGCCCCTCTTGGGATGAATATGGCTGACTATCTTGGAAAAAATGACACGGTTATCGAACTCGATGAAGACAGTATTCTTGCGAGGCATGACCTCCATGGATACCTTGGTCTTATAAGAGAATTGTCACACTGGTATACAAGCCCTCTTCCTACATTTCCAAGCGTAACAGAATACCAAAATCTGCCCCTTCTCCATGTTGAAAATCAAATCCCTCAGGAAGTCGCTCGCTATACACTTCTCAAAATCCAAGGAGTTTGAAATGGTGACACACCTACAGAACTCAAAAAATTCATCGAAGCCTCCCCGTATAAATCCAGAGGATTTCTCATAGATCTTTCCAATGCGTGCCTAGCATGGCTTGGGCAACCAAATCACGTCTTTGATGCCAACCGTATCGTAGGAAAGGTGAGCGTCAGAATGGCTCGTGATTGAGAAACCTTTCATGGACTTGATGACCTGACCTATACGCTCACGTCTGATGATCTCGTGATTGCAGATGAAGTCAGTATCCTCGCACTTGGGGGAATTATGTGAGGAATGGAAAGCGGTGTCACTCAACAAACAAAAAATATTTTCATCGAATCCGCAACGTTTTCTCCCGCTCGTATCAAAGCAACCTCAGCAAGACTTGGAATTGAAACCCCGAGCGCGCTTTCCTTTCTTACTTCCTGCCCGTTGGCTTTGGCAAGTGTTGCAACTACCTATATGGAGACGCAAATCAAAAATTATTTTCCAGAAGCTCAGACGACAGGGTTTTATGACTCCAATCCAAACGCCCCTCTGTCAGAGACTATCACTTTTCAGAAAAATGCGCTTGAAGAACTTATTGGGGGACCAGTTGAGGATTTCTCAACCTTTTGAGAAGTCCTTGGAATCTGACAAGACAATCTCGTTTCAAAATCTTCCACTCCAACCAATCCTAAATCAAGTCCAGAATGACAGAATATGAATCCCAAAATCGCTCTTAACATCCCATACTTTCGATCTGATATCAAAAATCTTGCCGATCTTGCGAGCGAATATGTGCGCCTCTCACAGAAAAAAATGACTCCAAAACTTCCACGTCTTTTCCCAAATGCTCAGGGAGGAGCTCCACTCCTACGTGCTAAAATTGCCCATTTTCTTGCATGAAAGGGTTTTTTTGAAGTCCTCCCTACAGGAGGAGAAACTGCTATGGAAAGCCTGATTGGCACCAAGAAAAAAAATCCACTCACTTCATCAATCTTTGGGTTCTTTCCCAAAGAAAAAGAAATCTTGCTCTGTGTCGTGTGTCTCGATCCAAACACTTGAGAATATTATCAAATACAACGTCTTCTTTGTCTTTTGCTGGAACATATCGGAATTGGAACCTATAGCTTCGATATCGGGCAAAATCTCCCTATCTATGCCCATTCAGGACAGTCAGCCAACCTCGTCATCCGTGGAAAAAAAGCTGGACTCGTCGGAACCTTTTCACAAATCTATCGTGAAGAAAAATCTCTGAAAGGGGGATATATTGAAATCTCGCTCTCCAACCTCGCTTGAGCGATTTCACCGACAAAAAAGGAAAAGACAGACAGTCTTTTGGCACACAAGATGTTTGATCTTTCGATTCTCTCAGAGAAAAAACCCGTGTGAAATGAACTTTTAAAACTCCTTGAAACTTCTGACCCCAGTATTGTCTCTGTAGAGCTCTTTGATCTCTATGAAAATGAAGAAAAAATTCCATGAAAAAGAAGTCTTTCGTATCGTATTTTCTATAGAGTGTCTGACGGAAGTGGTGGTGAGATTGCATCCATCAAAGCAAAGATAGAAGAAAAAATCTCAAAAAAAGGCTTTTTTCTCCGTGTATAGTCAAAAATTTGACTTTTAGGATTGCTTGCTTACATTGATACACAATCCCTTTTCAAAAGAGATTGATTCTATAAAGAGATTCGTATACAAGAAGACAATTCATGAATGGTCTCTCCCATAAATATTATTTTTTTAATTTTTCTTGCTATGTTGATGTGACTCGTAAAATTTATCCAAACCAAATTCAGTGATAAAACCATCCTGACTGGAAGAGTGCTCTTTGGTCTCGTATATGTGGGACTGATGTCTTACAACCTTATCTATCTTGGAAAGCCTCTCGAATCAGACTATTTGTTTTGACTTATCCACCTTGAAGAGAGCCAATTATTGATTGCAAAATACGCACTGACTGCTATTGGATTGATGCCTATTTTTATGGGGCTCACCAATCTCTGTTTGATGCAAAAAAAATACGTAAAACGGCTTCAAATCTTTATGGGTTTTCTGCTTTTTTATATAGCTGGAGCGATTAAAGATTCAGCATCCCTTGACTTTGACATCATCATAGGACTCATGGGAATTTTCCCAATTTTTATGGGAATTACTGGAAAATGTATTACGTCAAAGTGTATGAAGTATAACGAAAAAATCACCAAAATTCGCGTGTAGAATGCAAAAGAATTTCAATCTTTGCTTTCAAACTTGCGTTTCTCGCTCGCCGTAGCTCCACTACACCTCCCTTCGATACTCAGTTTTCAAGCAAATCTTTTCCTTCTTTTACATTCTCATTGAAAGGAATTCACCATAAATGATAGTCTCTGCTAAAAACTTCTCCAACATTTTTCACTTTTCACTTTTCATTTTTCACTTAATCTCTCTTTTTTCTTCATTATGAAAACCAAAACCTGTATCATGCATGATACCTTTCTCTACAAATGAGGTGGTGAACGACTCATCCTGATGATGGCAAAAACCCTTGATGCTGATATTGCATCAGGTTTTTTTAGTGCGGGAAGCTACAATCTCCGAGACGAAGGGTTTAAAGGAAAAATGATTCCACTTTCAAGCGAAGTCTTTAAAAAAGGATTCCGTCATCTCAAACTCAAATATGCATTTCTTTTCAAGACAAAATTTTTAAGAGACTATGACACCGTAATTTTTTCTTGAGATTCGATCTCTGCGGTGAGAAATATGCTCCCGAGCCAAAAGAAAATCTACTACTGTCATACTCCTCCACGTTATCTTTATGACCTCCATGACCTCTATGTTGCCAAAATTCCTTGGTATCTGAGGTGAGTTTTTGAGTTGTTTTGCAAGATCTTCAAATATCTCTACGAACGTGATATCAAGAAAATGGATCTCATCCTCACCAATTCCATCAACACACAAAAACGTATCAAAGCCTGTCTTGGACTCGATGCACAAATTCTCTATCCTCCCGTTGATGAGAGCATTTTTCAATTTCGTGGACAGGGAGACTATTACCTCTCATTTGCAAGACTTGCTGATGCCAAGAGAGTAGACAGAGTTGTTTGAGCCTTTCTCCAGATGCCCGAGAAAAAACTCGTCGTCACCTACGGAAAAAATGATCCACAGCGCGATAAAATCTTTGCTATGATTCAAGATGCACAAAATATCACCTGTGTCACTCTTCCCAACAACGAGGACTTTTACAATTATATCGGAAACTGTATTGCGACCATCTATATCCCCATCGATGAAGACTTTGGAATGAGTCCTGTAGAGAGTATGTGTGCCGGAAAACCCGTCCTTGGGGTCAATGATGGAGGACTCAAAGAGACGATTGTACATGAAAAGACCTGAGTCCTGATCGATCCTTCGGCTACGAGAGAAGATCTCATCAAAGCCATACAGTACCTTTCCCCAGAAAGATGTTTGGAAATGAAAGAAGCCTGCGAAGCACGTGCTTGAGATTTTTCTTTGGCAAGCTTTCAAAAAGAGCTTTGGAAAATCGTAGGAAGAGAAGAATAATTGATTTTTTTATATTTTCGCCTATAATTCGCGAGTATTATTTGTTATTATCCACCTATGTTTCAAAAAATTTGTTTCTTTCTCCTTCTTCTTGGAAGTTTCGTCATCATTCCATCTATCCATGCCATAGATCTCGGATCTTCAAGTGATGACAAGATTATCTATTGTGAAGGAAATGACTGTGGACTAGAAAAATGAATCGATACCGTTGGTGATGCACTCAATAGTTCTGAAATTGAGACGCAACAATCAGCTGTTCAGTTTGCTCAAAGTATTGTCCAATACATACTGACTTTTGTCTCAGTTATTGCTCTCCTTTATATTATTTATGCCTGATTCCGCATCTTGGTATCGGGTGGAAGCGAAGATATACAAAAGTCTCAGAGAAAAAATATTTTTGCAGTCATAATTGGTATCCTCATTATATGGCTTGCCTACCCAATCATCAAATGGATCATTGAAATTGTTTTAGTAAAATAGTTTTCAATAGAGTAATTATTTTGCATTTTTAGAAAGAGTATGATAATATAACTATGAACTCTTTTTATATTCTTTCAATTATTTGTATGGCTACACACACTGATGATTCAACCACCCAAAAAGGGGGAAATGGTTTTAGGTATAGCTTATTCCTCTTTGTAGGAGTCTGTATTGCGTCTGTTGGAATGATTGCTTGGAATTACACCCAGCAATTGAGACAATCGGGACTTGAGACAGACTTGGCAACGCTCAGTGCAGATGTGGAGAAACTCCAAAATGACGATGAAATCAAACTCTACACAAAGCTTTCTGCCAATAAAGCAATTATTGATAAGTACAAAAGACTGTCGAAAATTGATACTTTTATTCAATCCCTTTCACTCCTTTCTCGAACATATGATATCAGTCTTTCAGGATTTTCATATTCCAATGGAAAGCTCCATGTAAGTGCTCTTGCAAAAAATGATGGGATGGATTTCTTAACTTCAAATACTGGAAGATATAAACTTGCCTCCCAAAAAATTGCTAAAATGATTGATGGAGTCAGAGCTGACAAAAGACAAATTTTTCAGCTTAGTTTTATCGAGAGCTTCGTAGGTCAGGAAAGTATTTCATTTTCAATTGAATTAAACCTCAAATAATTATTTCACTAACTCCTTTTTATGGCGAATAATACATCAAACAAGGTTTTTCTTTCGTATATTTTGGTCATTCTTTCGATTTTTATCTGAGTTTTGGTCATGAAAAACTATTATTATAGTATTGCAGAAAATTCACAAAATATCAAGACTCTCAAAGAACAAATTGCCTCAAAACAAGCAGACCATGATAGACTCGCAAAGATAAAGTCAGACTTGGAAAGCGGAACAGCAAAGAATGACTTCAAACCCTACTTGATTGATTTTTCAGACAGCACTTTTTTGGATTACTTTTACAAGTATGTACAGGCTCGTTCCAACTCTATGAGTATAGAATCCCTCACGCTTAATGCTGGAACGGTCAATGAATTTGGACTCCATGAAGGAAGTCTCAATCTTGCAATGAACTTTCAAAACGAAGCATCTATGATAGAAATGATCAAGTATATCGTTTATAACACCGATTACAATTTTTTCATCCACGACTTTTCGTATCCGTATGGACAAACCTCCGGACCAATCAAAGTCAGTATTCCTATCAAAGTATTATATAAATAATTTCCTCCTCTGTTATGGAAGCAACGCAAACACAAGCCCCCCCAAAAGAAATCTATCTTTTTAAAAAGGTTTCTCTGGTTGATAAATACAATTTCTACGAATATATAGCGACCATGCTCGATGGAGGAGTGACGATTATTGAGTCACTTACGAGTGTCAGTGATAGAGTCAAAAATGGGTATTTTCGTGAAAAAATTCTTGAGCTTCTGGTGTATATTTCAAGTTGAGACAGTCTTCACAGAGCTATGAAAAAAATGCCTGATATTTTCACACAGTCAGAATCTTCTGTCGTAGAAGCAGGAGAACGCTCGGGAACGCTCATAGAAAGCATGCTCTCTATTGCCGAAGAGTACAAAAAACTCCACGAACTCAAGTCTAGTGTCAAATGAGCACTCACTTATCCACTTATTATTATGCTCTTTTTGGTTGCAGCAGTTATTATTGTGATGATTTATGTAGTGCCTTCAATTATCCCCTTGATTGAGGAAGCTTGAGTAGAAAAACCTTTTGCTACCGTTGCATTGATTGCCACTAGTAACTTTATTGCAAATAACTACGTACTCATCATACTATTTATCATATTAGTAATTATTAGTTTTCTTTTTTATCGTTCCACCGACAGAGGGAAAAGACAGGTTGATACTTTTTTGCTCCATATTCCTCTTTTGGGGGACGTATACAGAAACTACCTGCTTGCTTCCACTGCAAGTATCTTTGGAAGCCTGATGCATTCAGGAATTCCGATTATTCGTAGCCTGTTGCTCGTTGGAAAATCGTGCAACAACGTCGTGTATGAAGAATTATTTGAATGAATTTCTCACCGCGTCGGACAATGAATCTCGCTTGTGGATTCTTTTTCTGCCGTAGATCCAGCAAAAAGATATTTTCCTCACGGTTTTTTACAGATGCTCAGTGTTTGAGAAAGAACAGCATCAATAGATAAAGTATGTAAAAAACTCAATGAACAGTACACCAGAGAAGTTCAATATAGTCTGAATCTCCTCACCAAATGGATTGAACCACTTGCAATTTTGATAGCAGGTCTCTTTGTACTTTGGTTTGCTTTTGCGATTTTTTGAGCTATATTGAAGCTTACCCAAACTGTCGGGTAAGGAATCTCTTGAATAGTCCATACCTATAGTTGACTCACCGTATACCTATGAAACCATCTCACGGATGATTTACTCTCATTGAAATGATTGTGGCAATGACCATATTTTTTCTCATGGCAATGCTCACATTTGCTGATTATCTCTACTATCAAAATATAGCTTGAGTGCGTCTGAGTATGAAACTGGTTTCTCAGAGTCTCTCAGAAGCGAGAAATCTTGCTATCAATTGATACCAAATCAACAATGCTAATCAAGCTATAGGTGTCATTTTTGATATGAATGACCCTCAAAATCTTACCTACGTGGCATTTCCCTACGACGATCCTAAAAAAGAACCAAAACCAGAAAGCGTATTTAAAAGAAGAACTCTTGAACGTGGAGTACAAATTGCAGGATTGGAAGGAAATGAAAAAATTCTTATCCTTTTTGATGCCATTACCTGAGAGAGTCATATGTTTTCATTTCTTACATGAGACAAGACTCCACTAAGTGAAACTTCGTTTCAAGTAGACATAGCTTATAAAACAGCAAAAATGTTTCCACTCAAGCGTAGTCTCAAGTATTTTTCACGTACCAATATGATTGATTATTAACAAAACCCCGTCTATGCAAAAAAATTCAAGCTGATTTTCTTTGATAGAAATTCTTATTGGAATCTTTATTTTTACCCTTGGTTTGACTGCTATTTATGCGGTGCTTCTCTCGACTTTCCAACTCAATGATTATTCAAAAAATTCTATCATTGCCTCATATCTTGCAAAAGAATGATTGGAACTTACCAAAAATGTTCGTGACTCCAACTATCTCAGTCTCCACAGATGGAACACCCTTCCTTGAACACAAGAAGTATTTGAGACGGGAAGCTACTACACCATAGAGAATAATTTCCAGACCTGAGCCAGCTTAAATGTAGAAATCCTAAAGATTCCTGATTTTTGTGAAGGAGTTGCTTGTCTGAAGCTCAAGATGCCTGACTACCAACTCTATCTTGATTCTCAGAACCGTTATACCTACCACAAAAAAGACAACACTCCAACCCATTTCTACCGCTACCTTTCCTTTGAAGATGTCGTCTATGGAGTAGGTGAGAATGCGAAAAGCGTTGGTGATGCCCTCAAAATACGCTCAAAAGTTATTTGGTACCAACATGGGTATCACGAAGTACAACTTGAGACCATACTGACCGATTGGCAACAACAATAATAATTATTTCCAATATGAAAAATAAATCCTATTGATTTACTCTGATTGAAACGATTGTCGCAGTCACCATCCTCGGAGTTGTGATGATTTCAATTTTTGCGACCTTTTTATTGGCTTCTGATATCAACAACAAAACCGATATTTCTCGTTCGATGCAAGAAAATATCAAAAATATTGTCGAAATCATTTCTGAGGATATTCGAAAGAATGGTATTTCGGGAGTGAATGACTCAATGATTGACCCCGCTTGTGATTTCTGAGATGACAAAGTACTCTTTAGAAAATGAACCAAGCTCTGTGTCGGAAACAATAGCTACTACCTAGCCAAAAAAGTATCTGATATCTACATCAGAATCAGTGATATCTCAGAATGCCAAAAGTGAGATATTCAATGTACTTTGATACGACACGACCAAGAACAGATAGATCCTCTTTCTAATAGTTGGATTGACTTTCAAGAGATAAATTTTTATGTTTCAAACGTCGGACAAAAGAAAGTGGTGGTACAATTCATCGTCCGTCCAAGTACAAAAAAATGAATATCTCCAGAGCTTATAAAGCACTCTACGCTACAATTTGAAACAACTCTTTCAGAACAATCCTACCATCAATAGTTCCTAATACTACGATATGAAACATATAACTCAATGATGATATTCTATAATTCTTGCTATAATTATGGTTTGATTTATGCTGATGGTGACTTCTGGCGTATTTCTGTTAATTTTAGCCGAAAACAAAGATACCAAAGGTATGGAATTCTATCTCAAAGCATATGCTTGAGCCGAGGGAGCATTAGAAATGGCGCTTCTAAATGCTAAAAATCATAGTTATTCATATTCTACCACCGCTCCTCCTGACAAAGGGAGTGACTTTTCCAGAGTGCTCACAAGAAATCCAGACAACCAAGATTCTTACCACCCCAAAAAAGATGTGCTCGTGGGATATAAAATAGATGCAACCACCCAAACTATTGAAAAAAAATATATTGCTGCTTGATTTTTTGATATCATCCCCCTTTTTTCCATGAACGAAGCTAAAGAACCAAATAAAGTGAGTACTATTGAACTCAAAACTCTAGGAAATGCAAACATTGTCTGGAACATAGTTGGAAACAATGAAGGAATGTCTGGTACCTGAGATATAAACCTCAGTACCAGATGAAATCTCAAACGACTCACAGGGGGAAATCCAAATTATAGTGAAATGCTCGTGAGTAGTTTTTTAAAACAATCGAATGGAAACTATTTGATTATACATAATGTTTCCACCAACTCAGGAACCTACACCCTATCAACTCCAAATTCGGGAGAATATTTTACTCGCGAAAAAAATGTCATCATTGCCTCTGGAGAAATAGGAGATTATAAGCAAAATATCCAATTCGACCTCGACACTTCACAATATCTCAATCTTCTAAAATACTCAATATTTTCGCAGTAAAAAGGCTTTTCTTAGGAATTGATATATATTTTACGATAAATATTGCAATTTTGAGCGAAAAAGTCGAAAAAAAATTTGCTTTTTGTGTTTATCTTGCTACAATACGCTTGTTTTATTTATTTAATAACTTTATGGTTATGAAGAAACAAGATTTTATTAAAGCAGTTGCTGCTAAAGCTGGTTTGAGCCAAGATGCTGTAGGAAAAGCATTGAATGCAATGGTTGAAGTTATCACTGCTGAGTTGAAAGGTGATAATGAAGTAAATATCACTGGTTTTGGTGCATTTAAAGTTTCTACAAGAGTTGCTAGAAACGGGGTAAATCCTAGAACTGGGGCTAAAATTTCTATCCCTGCTATGAAAACTCCTGTATTTAGAGCTGGAAAAACTTTAAAAGAAAACGTAAGATAATCTCGGTTTCCTTTTTTCATAAAAAAGACCTTTACAAAAAGGTCTTTTTTTGTTGTCTCCTATGAAAGGTGGATTTAGCGGGATACTTGTTGTTCACCCTTGAGATAGATAGAGAGAGGGTAGGGACTTTTTTCTTTTGTTTTCATAATCGGAAAAATAAATTGTTTTTCCGTTTCTTGTATTGCAAATGCGACAGAAAAGTAAGAATTTAACTTTGCAGAGATAATTCATGAATTGTCTCTACAAAAAGAATTACACTAAAAGGCACAGCGAAAGCCAACACTGTGGTCCCGATTCGACGAAGTCCGAAGCAAGTACATCGTAAAGACTCCCGTGTTAGCAGCATTGTCCGCACGGCTCCCACGAAGGAATATATTATTTGCCACACCATTTGCATACCGAAGATTACCCATTCCTTGAGAAATTCATAATCATAAACTTGAACCATATTTTTTCATATCACTAAAATCATATATTCCATCATTATCCCGTCAGACTCCATTAAAGCTTCATGATAAAGTGGTTTGTCATTGATTAAATTTTATTCAATTTTCCGTGTTCGCTTTATTTACATGTTCCCATACATTTCCTGCTAAATCCCATATGTTTTCTCCATTACTCAGTTTCAATACTCTTCTGTTATCTGTTGAAACTGTTCATGTTATTTTTGCTCATTCACTTTCATCATCTCAAGCTGGAATTCAATAATCATTTCATACAACATTTCCATTGTATAAAAACCCACTTCATACAGATTTTCATGACCAGTTTTCATTTACATTTTCTACATCTCTCGCTATCGTCATATATTCATTATTCGTTATCAAATGACCTCATATATTAATACAGGCTTGTATTGCTGATTCTTGTTTTATATATCTTATTGATGTTCAAATAGCTTGTGATACAATAATATTTCATAGAGGAAAATCCGATTGTTCTATTATTCAGTCTCCATCTCAACAAGGTGCTCAACTGGTACAATAGGTATCTGAACCTGTCGTTTGTTTCATCTCATACTTTGCCACACAAAATCACGGTTGCATAAATTCAGCATTTCATGGCACTGCTATAAATCCAGTTGGACAAGTCTTGGGAGCATCCAGTCTACCTCATTTCTCCGCAAACATTTGAAATCCTCCTCAAAGCTCTAGTCCACTTCCTGTCACTTTGGTAGTGTCATTCACGAGTATAGTAAAGCTCTTTACTGAACCAGTGGCACCAAAGAGGTCTACACTTTCAGTAACCATATTTAAATCCGTATCAAGAAGCACTCATGGTCATTGACCTTTTACTACGGGAATCCTTGTCTCATTCTCCGCATAACTCTGAGCCAAAAATGCATAGTCAGGTGTATTTTCTAGGTAATAGAGTACTTTTCATCCTCTTCCTTTGGTATCAGAAATATAGTGGTACATCTCTCCCGTCTTTGGATCTCTTGGGACTTCATTGAGATTAATAACTCTCGCAATACTCTCATCAAGATTTCATTGAACCGTTACCCCAGTTCCTCACACTGAAATCGTCCCTCAGGTTGACTGGATCGGATACACTCCTGCTCTGACTTGAAAAAGTGAAAGTCAGGTTTCTATATTCTTGGCTGTACTCGCACGGTTGGCATCTCTTGACTTGCTTGTATATCACTGAAAGCTCATAAATGCAATCGTTGCCAGAATTGCCAAGATCGTAATCACTATGATGAGTTCCACGAGGGTGAAGGCTTTTCTCTGAGTCTCCCTCCCGAAAGCTCCCCCTCCTTTTGCTTCGCAAAAGGTTCCCCCTCCACGAGAGGGAAATAAAATTGAACTCCTTCAAGTCCCCCTTATCAAGGGGGATTTAGGGGGTTTTTGTAAGTTAGAGGATGTCCTGTTTTCTGTTTCTTTCATAATCGAAAAATAAATAAGTAAATTGTTTTCTGTTTCTTGTTTTTTTTACGCTGAAATAAATTCCCATGACAAAATTATTTCATCGTGATTCCAAGCAAATTATCAAAAGTCTTGAAATCTCGGAATATTTTAAAGAACAAAAAAGAGAAATACAATCAGATAAAACTTCGTTTTATCTGATTGTATTTCTCTTTTTCACCCAAAAACCCAATCTCTCCCATCTGTGCTCGGGTTGTGCTGTGCTGTGCCATAAGTTGATGATAAAATAAATATATAATATATTACCAGACTTCACGGGAATTGTCAAAAAAATTATTTTTTTCTTTATATCATAAACATATATTCAAAACGCAAGTGCAATATTTCCTGCTGTGTGAAAAAGAGCAAAAAAATTTGACTTTCAAGTATTAGCACATATAATGCTTACGTGCTAGTTTATTTGATAATACTCTTTTTATGAACTTCGAAAAATTCACTCATCAGGCAAGTGAAAGAATTGCAGAGTCACAAAAGCTGGCTCTGAGCCTAAAAAATCCAGAAATTACCCCCCTTCACCTTCTCGCTGGTATGTTCCAAAGCGAAGAAAGCTTAGTACAGGAAATCCTCCTGAGACTTTGAGTCTCAAAAACACTTTTGATGCAGGAATCTCATAAGGAGCTTTCCAAACTTCCACATATAGAAGGAGCTTACGAATGCAATGTGAGTGCAGAATTGGCAACTATTTTGACCAAATCAGAGGAAATCGCAAAAAAGAACTCTGACACCTTTATCACCGAAGAACACCTTCTTCTGTCGTGTATGGCAAATGGGAAACCTCAAACAAAGGCATTCCTTGCTCCCCTTGGAGAATATGAAACCGTATGGCAAATTGTGCAAAATCTGAGAAAAGGACAAAAGATCAATTCTCCCGAAGCAGAGGGAACCTTGAATGCTCTGAAAAAATACGGAATTGATCTCACTGAGCTTGCGAAAAAAGGGAAAATAGATCCCGTTATTGGGAGAGAAGAAGAAATCCGTAGAACCCTTCAAATCCTCTCAAGAAGAACCAAAAACAATCCTGTCTTGATAGGAGAACCCTGAGTCGGAAAAACCGCAATAGTCGAAGGAATTGCCCGTAAGATTGTGGAACTTGATGTACCTGAAAACCTTTTGAACAAAAAAATTATTACCCTTGATATGGGGGCACTCTTGGCAGGAGCAAAATATCGTGGTGACTTTGAAGAACGTCTCAAAGCAGTCATCAAGGAAGTGGAAGCCTCGCAGGGAAATATTATACTCTTTATCGATGAGATCCATACGATTGTTTGAGCAGGAAATCAAGAAGGACAGGCAGATGCTGGAAACCTTCTCAAGCCGAGCCTTGCCCGTGGTGCCCTGCATCTGATTGGAGCTACCACCATCAATGAGTATAGGAAATACATCGAAAAGGATTCTGCACTTGAGAGAAGGTTTGCTCAGGTGATGGTCGATGAACCATCAAAAGAAGATACGCTTGCAATTCTTAGAGGAATTAAAGAAAAATATGAGACCCATCATGGGATCAAAATTGCTGATTCTGCCATCGTCGCATCCGTTGATATGAGTATCAAATATATTCCCGATCGCAAACTCCCTGATAAGGCAATCGACCTTATAGACGAAGCTCTCTCAGCCGTAAAACTCAATAGCATCTCAAAGCCTATGGAGCTTTCGATTCTTGAAAAAAATATCCGTAGTCTTGAGATTGAACTCGAAGCCAAAAAACACGATACCGAAACAGGAGATCAAAACATCGCAGAGTGAGAAAAAAAGATTGCTTCGCAAAAAGAACTCGCTTTGAAGTTGGAACTCGGATGGAAACGTGAAAAAGACCTGATCCATCGCAACAAAGAGCTTCGTGAACAGATTGAAAACCTCAATCAAAATGCCATCACCTACGAACGAGATGCTAATTATGCAGAAGTAGCAAAGATCAAATACGGAGAAATTCCAAAGCTTCAAAATGAAATGAAGCAAATAGAAGATGAACTCGATGGCATCAAAGAGAGTGGAAAGTCCTATCTCAAAGACCGTGTTGAAGCCGATGATATCGCAGAGATTGTCGCAAAATGGACTCAGATCCCCGTTTCGAGACTTCTTGAATGAGAAAAAGAAAAACTCCTTGCTCTTGAGGAACGTTTGAGAGCAAGTGTGGTTGGTCAAGAGCAAGCGCTCAACGCCGTTGCCGAAGCAATTCGTCGCTCCAAGGCAGGACTCTCAGACCCCAACCGTCCTATTGGAAGCTTTCTCTTTGCCTGACCGACTGGAGTGGGAAAGACCCAAACTGCCAAAGCCCTAGCCCTTGAACTCTTTAATAGTAAAGATGCATTTATCCGCATCGATATGAGCGAATATATGGAAAAGTTCTCAGTGCAAAGACTCATCGGTGCTCCTCCATGATATGTTGGATACGAAGAGTGAGGACAGCTTACCGAGGCAGTCAGAAAAAAGCCCTATAGTGTCATCCTCTTTGATGAGATCGAAAAAGCTCACCCTGATGTCTTAAACGCTCTTCTTCAAGTCCTTGATGATGGAAGGCTGACTGACAGCAAGGGAAGAGTAGTAAATTTTAAAAATACGATTCTCATTCTAACCAGCAATATTGGAAGCAAAGAAATCCTTGAGATGAACAAAGCAGGGAAAAATCCAGAAGAAATAGAAGAAGTTGTCATAGAGTCCTTAAAAGAATATTTGAGACCAGAATTTCTCAATCGTATCGACGATATAGTAGTCTTTCATAGTATGTCACAAGAAATGATTGCAGAAGTTGCCAAAGTCCTTTTGGGTGATCTCACGCATCTGCTCTCTGAACAACACATTCATATTGAAATCACCGACGAGCTCATCAAGTATCTGTGCATCATCGGATATGACGTATCTTTCTGAGCAAGACCAATGAAACGTACCATCACGACCTTCGTCACCAATCCACTCTCCTCAATGATTCTCAAATGAGAAATTTCCCCAAATGATCAGATTGTACTGAGTGTGGAAGATGGAAAGTTGGTAGTAAAGAAAAAAGCGAAATAATCAAATACATATATGTCAATATTTAAAAACAATAAAAATTTGTATTTTTATTGTTTTTATTATATAATGTACTATACTTAATCTAAGCTAAATATTAATATATAATTGTTTCTATATGAAAATTAAAAAATTAAAGGTTTCAAATTTTAGAAATTTAAAAAAAATTGACATCATATTCTGAGATGTCAACATCTTAACTTGAAAAAATTCTACTTGAAAAACAAACCTAACCCAATTAATAACCAACTGCTTAAATACAAATGATATTGTAAAAGATTATTTTTGAGAAAACATCACTACTTATTGACCTTGATTAGACGAAACAACTATTGAAACAACTATACATGATTTAAAAGCCATATTTCAAACAAAGTCATGAAAGGAAATAAAAATAACTAAACCAATTGAGTATACTTTTAAAAACAAAATCTCTAAAAAGACATTATCTTCTATAGAACATAGTCTTGATTTTGTTGGCGAGGAATATACAAACAATTCTTGAAAATTTATTGATTATGAAGAAATAATAAACGATAAAATACCATTGAAAGAAACAAAAAGACTTTCTATATACAATAGGGAATTCACAAATGAAAGAAATAATGTTATTCATAAATCAATAGAAAATGATAAGTTGCTATGATATGAATACTTCAATCAATTCAATAATATTGTTGATAAATCCATTATTAATAGAGATAACAACACTTCATTCTCTGCTTGTTTGTCAGAAATTTACAACTTCATTACAAAAACCTACGACATAGATAAATATAAAGATGTTGTAAGAAGAATAATTGATTGATGAAATGTGGTTACGAAAAGACAAGACTTTATAGAGGCATGATTCATAAATATTTTAGCTGATATACAGTCAAATCCAGATATATTCAAAAATTTTAATGAGGATCTCAATTATTTCACAGATGGAATTCTGAAAAAAGTTGAGATAAATACCATTTGAGCAAAATGATTTCGATGAGATATATTTATTGAAACCCCTCATTGACCGAATGAACTTTGATATATTTCTGCATGAAGTGCTATTATCCTCTACTTTGTCTCGATCAAGAATTGGTTAGAATTGAAATACAAAGAAACCTACTATGTAGCACCTTCAATTATGATATTTGATGAATTAGATTCTGCAATACACCCTTCATTAATATGAAAATTTGCTGAATTATTAAAAATAATATCAAAAGATATTCAATTATTCATAACTACACATTCCCTCTCTTTTATCAATCAATTTAATAGAGAAAACATTTTTCTTCTCAAAGATATGTGAAGTTTTAATGATAAAGTTGAAGTTAAGTCAAACATAATGTCTTATAAAAACATACTGAATCATTTATGAGAAGATGAAAGAAAACAATTTATAGAAATGCCAAATTCAGAATTATTTATTGAATGATTTATTGATTCATTCTTTCCTACTCATAAAAGATAAAACATGAATACAATTGTTGTCGTAATCTGTGAGTGATGAAGTGAGGCAAGCTTTATCCAAGAATTCCTCATATCAAATTTTTGATTTCTTCATTCTTCATTATCTGGTATAGCTAAACATAGATTAAATTTGACATAGGTGTAAAAATAAATACAATGTTATTATACAATAAATACTAACAAAAAAAGATATGAATAGACATAGTAATGACCTAAGAGAAAGGGTAATATGAGAAATAAAAGATTGAAAAAGTATAGACTGAACATCAAAAATATTTAAAGTTTCAAGAGAAACAATATATAATTGGATAGAATTAGATAAAGAATGAAAATTAAAAGAGGTAAACAATTATAAAACAAGAGAATCAAAATTAAATTATGAAGAAATAAAAAAATTTGTAGAAGAAAATTCAGATTTATATAACTATGAAATAGCAAAAGAATTTTGAACATCAACAGAAAATATGAGACAAATACTGATTAAGTTAAATTTTACTAGAAAAAAAAACAGACGATTTACAAAGAAGCAGATGAAAACAAAAGAAAAGAATTTATAGTGGAAATAGAAGCTATGGATAAAAGTAAGTTAGTATATATAGATGAAGCATGACTCGATAAATATATTTATAGAGCGTATGCAAAATGAATAAAATGAGAAAGAGTATTTGCAAAAATATCAGGAAAGAAATATCAAAGGTATTCAATTATTTCTTGAAGAAATTATGAAAATAAATTTATATGACCTTTTATTTATACTTGAACTGCTGATGCAAATTTAGTTAATTATTGGACAGAGAAAATATTATTACCTTCCCTTGAAGAGTGAAGTATACTTATTTGGGATAATGCTTCTGTACATAAAAAAGCTGATTTAAGAAGAATTATTGAAGAAAAATGACATAAAATGATTTTTCTTCCTCCATACTCTCCAGATTTAAATCCTATAGAGCATAAATGGAATGAATTAAAGCAACGACTCAGAAAAGCTTATAATCATTCTATTTCTTTTCTTGATAATCTTATTTTTTACACTAATGAAATGTCTAATTTAATAGCAGTCTAGCTATAAAGGACAAGATGTATTAGAAAACTACTGCCGTTACGTGTTTTTTTCTCACCCAATATCTAAAAATTGAATCTACTGAGCAAAATATTGATGAGATTCATCCATATTAGATAATACCACATATATTAAGATCAAACACCTAATACAACAACATTTTTCACACATATTGAATGAATCAAATATAATATATTTAATTCAAACTGACATAAATAACAAATCTAAAAAAGAAAGTTGAATTAGAAAATACATTAACAAATATTGTCCAGCTTGAGAGATTCACATTAGTTTTGCATCGTTAATGATAGAAAATTGGTTTATTGCTTGAATGTGATCAACAATTTGCACTATGAATCAGATAGATATTAAAATCATTAAAAAATTACTAAAAAAAGATATTGATAGTTATCCAAATGCTAAACAAAAATTAGATGATTTATTACCAACACATATTTCGTGAAGTAGACATATAATCTGAAGAGAGTTCTGAAAATATCTGGACATACAACAAGCTAGAGATAACTCACCATCTTTCAATGTGTTTATAGAATGTATTGAGAGCATCTTTTGAGAATTCAAACCTCACTAGACCAATTTTTCCACAACAAAAAAACACCTCTCAGATGAGAGGTGTTTTTGAAAATACCTAACGTACGAAGTCAACAATTTTTGTAAAAACAGTTGGGTTGGTGATTGCAAGGTTTGAGAGAACTTTTCTGTTCAATTTTACTCCTTTGAGATACATTGCATGAATCAATTTTGAATAAGGAAGTCCATTTTCTCTACTTGCTGAATTGATTCTGACAGTCCAGAGTTTTCTAAAGTCTCTTTTTTTTCTTTTTCTTCCTATGTATGAATTGAGACCTGCTTTCATCCAAGCATTCTTCGCTCTTGAAAAGACTCTACCATTTAAAAGTCTGTAACCTTTTGTAGCATTGAGAAGTTTTTTATGTCTCTTTCTGGTCATAAGACTTCTTTTTACTCTTACCATAATACTTTTGAGTTATAAAATATAGAATTTATTAAGCGAAAGGGAGTTGTTGTCTGATTTTTCTCTCTTCAGTACGAGAAACAACCAGTCCGTACTTATTTCTTCCTTTGGCTTTTTTTGACTTGTCTGAAAGCAAGTGTCTTTTACATGCTTTTCCAAGCTTAAATTTTCCTTTTGCAGTGACTTTTACTCTTTTTTTCACTCCGCTTCTGGTTTTCAACATGGGTTTGGTAATTAAAAAATTAAATTTATTTTGGGATAAAGGATACAAAGAAACTGTTTCCATTTTTAACCAACTTTTTCTCAATTTTGTAAAATGGGTCCAAGCTCGCAACAAATGATTCAATCTTTTGTCTTGCTAAACCCTCGTAATGATTTTCTCTTCCTCTGAGTGAAAGCATTACTTTAAGTGGATGACCATCTTTCGCAAATTTCTCGGCTTGATTTCTACGAACCTCTAAGTCATGATCTTCAATTTTGAAAGTTATCTTGATAGTTTTTATATCAGGAACCTTTCCGTTTTGCTTATTCTTCTGATCTTGCTTTTTTTGCTTGTAAAGAAATTTCCCATAATCGAGCATTTTGACAATCGTAAGATCTCCCGATTGGGAGAGTTGCATCAAATCAAGTTCTTTTTCAGTAGCAATTTGTCTTGCCTCTGAAAGACTCATTTGCCCTAGTACTTCTCATTGTTCATCAATAAGTTTTACTAGGGAAGCGTGAATATCTTCATTGAGAATTTTCTTGGGTTCTTTCATGGAATATACTAAGATATTAAGGAACCTTCCATTTTTTTCAACATGGTAGCAAATCTGGATTTTTTCCTATCACCGTTGTTTTTGTGGATAATATTTTTCTTTACGAGTTTATCAATAATTGATTGAAGTCCTGCTTTTACAGTTTTTCATTCCTTCTTTTCATTAAAAAATACTCTTTTCGCAGTTTCTACATTGTTGTTTTTTATTGCAACTTCAAAACTTTTTCTTGCTTCTCTGTAGAGATCTTTGAAATGTTCATTTCTTGAATGTTTCTTGATACTCTGTTTGAGAGCTTTCTTCGCAGACTTAATAATTGGCATATAATTGCTAAAAATAATTATAAAATAGCTTCGGGGCTAAAGATATTGTCTCTCTAGGGGACAACATACGCGCCGTATTATATTTTTTATTTCTCATTAGTCAAAATTTTTTACAAGAAAATTTATAAATCCCCCCTTTTTTTTCTTTTTGCCTTGTAATTCAATTGAATTACGTAAGATAAGAACACTTTATTTTTCATCAAATTCTATGAAGATACTCATGTTAAAGTGGGAGAGGTTCTGTTTATTGATTTGTTATTGCTTCGTAAGTAGTATTTTCATTCTGTGACTATTTTCCCTTTTATGGAATATACAAACACTTCAAAGTACTCTCATTGTACTAACATTTGTATGAATCTGGTATGTTCCTATACTATTGATTCTCACAAGAAAAATTCATAAAGTTTTTCTCTCATTTGTCATATTAGGAAGTATCTTTTCTTTCTGTTGTAGTTTCGCCCCCAACCAAGCAATAGATGGCAGGTATGAACTCAGAAGTTTAAATGAAGGTCATTACAACTTCAATATTCTCAATGGAATCTCAGAAAGAGAATTCCTTAGAACAGGTTACTTTCTTGCAAAATTCCTTGGGATTACAAAATCACAACTTGCTACATTTCAAGCTAAAGAATTGCAATATGAAGCTACTTACCCGATACACCTTCCATCCCAAATCCCCAATGCCCTCATCAATAAAAAAGAACAAAAATATATTCTCTATACTCCTGATGTACATTCAACCCAAAATCTCATCATAGTCCTGCATTGAAATGCTTGATGATTTCTTTTCTATCAAAAGTATTTCAAGGGTATAGCCGATGAATATCAAGCAAAAGTAGCTATGCCAATATGGGGGTGGGGAAACTGGAATGAAGACGGAGGAACGGATCTGGTCTTTCACACATATGAAGACCTCCTCAAACGAAATGAAATCACACCAAAGACACATATCACATTGATTGGATTTTCTAATGGAGGAAAGTGACTCACTCGCAGTGTGTACCATGATGAAAAACATATTTTTTCATCAGTAGTATCTATATCATGAGTACTAGAGGATAGCATCATAAAACAAGAAACATTTCAAACCAATGCTAAAAATATAAATTTTCTTCTCATTCAAGGGAAAAAAGATGACCGTGTTCTATATAAATATTTTGTCAAATCATTTCCTTTCATCCCGAATACAAGAGCGATTATTTTTCCCAACTGAGATCATTTTATTGGAATCAGTCAAGATTCTATTATACAAGACTCCATAAAGAAAATAATTTCTTCTCACCTCACAAAATACCATTAGATAAAGAAAAAAGAATTGACAAGCATTGCATTATCTGTATAAGTAACAGACAAAAATAAATACCAAGCGAGTTTTGAACATAAAGCTCACATCGTATCAGATTCAACTTCAACTGGGAGAAAGTATGAACAATACTGTTTTTGTATCATTCCTCATCATTATCATTTTGGCACAAGGAGCACTATTATTGAGCCTCATATTGAGAATGATGCGGTCTCAACATCAGCCAAGAACATTTTCTATTCTCGTACAGAACTTCAATCAGGTGGTTGAACCGAAAGAATTACGAGCAATTGATCTCTTGCAATCGCTCAATCAACTCACAATTACGTTTGACGTGAAACGAGAGCAAATACGGTTGGGTTCCCCTCCCGCAGTTTGTAACCAAAACCCTTTGACGTGTCAAAGTGGTCAATGTTACGAATGCTTTCATGGTCTCCTCAAGGAGATCAAAGATTAAAAAGGAGAGAATTATGAAAAGTCCCCCGAAATCGGGGGACTTTTACTAGCTTAATATCAAGAACCGCCCTTTTGGGGAGTAGAATGGAAGAAAAAAGGATTCAAAAAATAACCACTTTCTCAAATAAAACGTTTCTTTTGGATTTTTTCTAGGGAAAAATTTGAATTTTTTCCAGAAGTGTAGTATCATTTTCATGGTTATTCATTAAAATCCCCTCTTATGAGTATTTTCACCAACAAAATCTTTCTCATCCTTCTTATTATCATTTTTTCGCTTCTCACCTATCAATTTGTTGTCATTGCATCTACCTACAAAGTTGACCATAACACCTATGTCACCCTCATCCAATGAATGGGGACTTTGGACCAATGACAATGAAAAAAAGTTCTAAAAATAGATGAAAAAGTACAAATCTTTCCCTGAAATATTGTCACTACGGTCAAAAAAGATTCTCTGGCTGTCATCGAATGGGGAGACAAATCCATCACTCGTCTCTCTGGAAACACGAGAGTACTCATCAAAGAAAACACTATAAATGATGAATCTGGAAATATCTTTATCAATTTTGAACTCTTAAAAGGAAAGACTTGGTCACAAGTCATCTCTACCATCAAAGAATGAAGCTACTTCAAGCAAGAGATGAGACAAGTGACCGCAGCTGCGAGAGGTACTGCCTTTGAAGCCAACTACGAACAAGAAATCTTTGCAGTCTATGACCATGAAGTCGAAGTCAAAGGAAGCTCTACGGGAAGTATCATAGTATCGGTAGGAGAAGCATTCTCTCTCAAGAGTTGGAAAATTGAAGATCTCAAGTCCTACGTCGATACGTCTTGGGTGAAAATGAATGAAGAGATGGATGCGGTACATCTTCAAGAGATCAGGCAAGCATTTCTCAATCATATCATGGGAGACAATGTTCTCAAGAGAATCTACTTCTATTTCTATTCACTCTTTCACAAAGAATTTGCATTGATGAAATCATTTCTTGATGGAGAAAGTAGTGAAGAAATCAAAAGTTCTATATCTCATCTTTCGGATGAAGACAGAAGTGCTTTGGTAGGAAAATTCTACACGCTTGCCCAAGGACTCAATGCCGAAAAATGACAAGATCCTGCGCTCTATCAATCCAAACTCTCTGTAAGACAATTCCTGATTGATGAAACTCAAAGCGAAACAGACAAAGAAATTTTGGTCAAACAGAGTATGTATGATGTTTCGGATATGTTTTCCTCAGATATGCTCAAATCCTGACCAGTCTCAGACACCCTCAAATTTTTAGAAACCAACAAAGCGCTCATACAAAAAGCCAACTATCATTGGAAATCCTTTGGAGAATACAAAGACCTCCTCAAAAAACTCGTCCTGAGTCAGTCCGAAGCCTTGGCTCCTGACAAGATTGTCGAAACGCTTCAATCACGGAAATCACAAAGTGAAGAGAAGATTTTCAAATGACTTGATAAACTTTTAGAATTATATCGTAACAAATAATATGAAAGCCAAAACCAAAACATTTTTTGTTACTCTTTGAGTAAGTCTCGTGATATTTGTATGATATATTTTACTATTCGCAGTATTTGAATGGCAAAACAAGGATATAGCTCTTTCATTACTCAGTCACGAAAGTCCAAGTAAAAATATTATAGTACTCTCCATTGATGAAAAAACTATCAATAAATTTGGATACCCACTACCAAGATCTGTCTATAAACAAGCCTTAACCAACCTCAAAAAATGGAATCCCTCAGTCATTGGGATTGATATTCTCTTTGCTGATAAATCAAATGATACTAAAGTTGACGAAGAATTGGCAAAGACATTTCACGATATGGGAAATGTGATTCTAGGCTATGAAGTAAACACGAGTAGCAATCAACAAAAACCTATCTACCCTCTCTTTGCTCAGAACATATCGGGGGCAGGATACTACACCACCCCTGTAAGTGAAAATGGAAAAGTATATGGAATTTTCCCTTATACAAAGATTTCCACTCTGAACAATAAAAGTGAATATCAGGAGAGCTTTTGATTTAGAATATTGCGAGAATATTATAATCTGATGTATAAAAAAAATGA
>Ga0209373_10001628_pt1 | contig 25359 bp, 26 predicted proteins | sample Higcelweek5metaG_FD_187173 | JGI IMG/M metagenome (GOLD analysis project Ga0209373, IMG submission 187173) | Freshwater pond sediment microbial communities from the University of Edinburgh, under environmental carbon perturbations - High... | ecosystem: Environmental > Aquatic > Freshwater >... | reverse complement strand
TAATTGAATATTTAGAGAAGAATAACAAATTAGAAAAGATTATTGCTGCTAACAAGAGGTTTAGTACATTATTACAAGGATATTCTAAGTATATATTAGATCTATATTCTTTAAAGAAGGTATTGGGGTATATGAGGAAGGGGAAGAAAAAGGAACAGAAGGGGAGAGAGAATAAAAATAAAAACAGCTTTGAAAAAACTAAATAATATATTAGCTAAACACCTTATTAAGTTGAATAGACCTATTGAATACAGGCTTTAATTATTCTTGTAAGTATTGAGATACTATCTTCTTATCTAATAAGAATCTTGTGTTTTTTACAATAAATTCATCATAGATTCCTGTTATTGATCTCATACTAGGATCATAGAAGTATGTAACTAACTTGAAATTCTTCTTTGTACTATCCGTAAAAGCAAGGTATAGATTATATGCATCAAGCCCTCCTCTTACCATCTTCTCCTCATCTATAAAGGTTCCGAAATCAAAGTACAGTTTGGATACATAATCTTTATCTATCTGATATGCAGAGAAGGCATACGGAGACCCTACCCACTCTCCAGAGCTTAAGAATAGGTACTGAGAGTCTAAATCGGGATCTGAGTATAGGACAATCCCTACTTCTTCTGTACAGCCATTAGGATCATCATAGTCACCATAGTCCTTGCAGTATATATCTGATCTAATATCTGTTGAGAAAGTGTAGTAGTCATTCATCTTCAATGTACATGATGACCAGTATGGAGGAATTTCAAGTGAATGTTCATTTATTTCCCCACATACTAGATTTAGGATATTTCCATTACCAATGTCAAAAGTATCCTTAGAAATACTTCCTGCTTTTACATCATATTCTGGATTGTCAATTGCTCTTTCAATCTCTATATACTCCTTAGGTTTCCATTCTCCTTGAATAATTAAATCAGCATCATTGTAATAATCATAGTCGTCTATTGACAGTCGGCTTGTGTCTGCGGTACCTAGTACGGACAACTCTTTTTTCTTATTCTCATAGGTATTACAACTACCCCTTGAGTAGTAATCCTTTAGAGAGGTATCAATAAGGTCGTAGTAATAGAATCCTAGGATGAGAATTAGTATTGGAGCAATAACAGTGAAGCTAATAAGTACTCTTAGTCTTTTAGGATTTACTTCTTTTGAGAAGAACTTTGTATGCCTCATTGATAGATAATAAGGGTTTTTTATTAGTATTGCAAAACAATCAGAGTTAGACATGTTCAAAAAAAATCCCCTTAGAGGTATAATAATTTAATAATTCAATTGCTATATATAATTTTGCACTCAACATCATGTCCAATATTAATGTAAAAGAATATGCCAGCTTTATATGGTCAGTTGCGGATACTCTAAGGGGTGATTATAAACAAGCGGATTATGGCAAAATAATTCTTCCATTAATTGTTCTTAGAAGAATGGATTGTGTTTTGAGAGATAATAAAGAGAAAGTATTGAAAACATATGAAAGCTTAAGTAGTAAAGATCTCCAAGATGCAGAAATTGTTCTTAATAAAATTGCAGGATACAAATTCCATAACCACAGTAAATATGATTTTGATAAACTAATCTCTGATTCCTCAAATATCGCAGCTAATCTTAGAAACTACATAAACGGTTTCTCCGAAAATGCAAAAGGAATACTTGAAAACTTTGAGTTTGACAAAGAGATTACAAAATTAGATAAAGCTAACCTACTCTATCAAATAATTAAACAGTTCCAAGAAATAGATTTAGACCCTTCTAAGATATCTAATCTAGAAATGGGATATATATTCGAAGAGCTTATTAGAAAATTTGCAGAAGCATCAAACGAGACCGCCGGAGAACATTTCACTCCAAGGGAAGTAATTAGATTAATGGTAAACCTTCTCTTTATAAATGATGATGCAGTTTTAACGAAGGAAGGAATAATTAAATCTGTATATGATCCAGCATGTGGTACTGGAGGTATGCTTTCTGTCTCTAAAGAGTATTTGAAGGAACTAAATGAAGATGCCTACCTTGAGCTTTTCGGTCAGGAAATTAATCCAGAATCTTATGCTATCTGTAAATCAGATATGTTAATTAAAGGACAGAACCCAGACAATATTAAGTTGGGGGATACTCTTAGAGATGATCAATTAAAGACAGGTAAATTTGACTATATGCTTTCAAACCCACCATTTGGTGTTAATTGGACAAAATCGGAGAAGGAAGTTAAGGATGAATATAATGATTTAGGATTTGCAGGTAGGTTTGGAGCAGGTCTTCCTAGCATCAGCGATGGCTCTATGCTCTTCCTTCAACATATGGTTTCTAAAATGAAGCAGGATGGGAAAGGATCTAGGATAGGAATAATATTCAATGGCTCTCCCCTATTTACAGGAGATGCAGGGAGTGGACCAAGTAATATAAGGAAGTGGATTATAGAAAATGACATGCTAGAAGCTATTGTGGCCCTTCCAGAACAACTCTTTTACAATACAGGTATTGCAACATATATATGGGTAGTTACAAACAGAAAAGAGATGAAGAGAGAAGGGAAAGTACAACTAATCAATGCTGTAGATATGTATGAGAAGATGTCTAGTAGTCTTGGTAATAAGAGAAATGAGATTAGTGAAAAACAAATAGATGAAATAGTAAATATATATGGAGAGTATAAAGAGAGTAAGAAGTGTAAACTCTTTGATAATAATGATTTTGGCTATAGAAAAGTAACAATTGAAAGACCTCTTAAAGACGAGAAAGGTGTTATTATAAAAGATAGCCAGGGGAATCCTAAGCCGGATTCTAAATTAAGAGATACAGAGAATGTTCCTCTTAAAGAAGATATCTATGAATATTTTGAGAGAGAGGTTAAACCTCATGTCCCTGATGCTTGGATAGATGAAGAGAAAACAAAGATTGGTTATGAGATAAATATGAATAGATATTTTTATGAGTATAAACCTTTAAGAAGTTTAGAAGAGATTGCTAAAGACATTTTAGAATTAGAGAAGGAGAGTGAAGGTTTACTTGAGGAGATATTGAAATGAGTTTAACTGAAATAATTAATACAAGCGAATTTGCCGTCTTATTTCCAGTCTTGATACCGATAGTAGTAAGTGTTTTGGCTTATTTATTTCTAGAACCTTTATTAGAAAGGTGGGGCTGGAGAAATAAACTTGCAGGGAAAATAGTGAAGTTAGTTATAGATGAAAATAATATTAGAGAACCCAATGTTATAACCCTAACCTTCAATATTGTTAATGATGCAAAGAAGAGATTATTAATTAAGATAGCGCATCTATATATTAATGGATCCTGGTATCAGAAGTTGGAGGATAGAGAGAGACTGTTTACAGGAAGTGACATTTTATCTATTGAGGAGGATTATAGTTATGTCAAGAGATTTGATGAAGGTTGGGTTAATAAATTAAAAGGAAATAATGATGAGGGCTGGTATCCTGAGAAAATAAAGGAGATTGATTTTGTAGTTACCTTATTAGGAGATAAGGAACTGAAGAAGAAATTACCAGAAGAATATGTTTGTAGGATTAATGATATTTTCCAAAAATATAAGCAATGAAGAAATACGGTACATACAAAGATACAAGTATAGAATGGATAGGAGAAATTCCTGAACATTGGGAGTTAAAAAGTTTGAGATATATTAGTCCAGATATCTCTGCAGGAGGGACTCCATCAACAAAGATAGGTGAATATTGGAATCAAGAAGATTATACCTGGTTGCCTTCAGGCAGGGTTCAAAATAAAGAAATTGAAATAAGTAATGAAGATAAACATATCTCCCAGGCAGGTTTAGATAATAGTTCTACAAAACTTATAGATTCTAATACGGTACTAATAGCTCTTACGGGTGCTACATGCGGGAATGTTGGTTATTTGACTTTTGAAGCTTGTGCAAATCAGTCTGTTATAAGTATAAAGAATGAGAAATCTTTTAATTCAAAGTACTTATTTTATTATCTGTTGTCTCAAAGAACTCCAATAATACTTAGAAAATCTGGGGGAGCTCAAGGTGGAATCAATACTGAAGATGTTAAGTCTCTTGAATTTGTATCTCCAAGTATTGAAGAACAAATCACAATCTCCTCTTATCTAGATAATAAAACATCTCTTATAGATAAACTAATATATAACAATAAAAAGCTAATAAAGTTATTAGAAGAAAAAAGAGCAGCATTAATAAATATAGTAATTACTAAAGGATTAGATCCTAATGTAAAGATGAAGGATAGTGGTATTAAATGGATAGGAGAAATACCTGAACATTGGGACCGTACGAAAATTAAAAATTTAGTAAAAATAAGAATTACTGATGGTCCTCACGAAACACCTTCTTTTTATGAAGAAGGGATCCCTTTTTTGTCAGCAGAGTCTGTGCAAGACGGAGAATTAAGATTTGATAAGAAGAGGGGCTACATATCAGGGGAACAATATGATATATATAAAGAAAAAAGCGAAGTTGCATATGGAGATATTCTGTTCTGTAAATCTGGTTCTACAACGGGAAAATCAGCTATGGTGAATACTCGTAAAGTCTTTGCTATTTGGTCACCTCTCGCAATCATCCGAACCAATAGCGAAATGAGTAATTCCTTCATGTATGGATATATGCAATCACTTGTATTTAGAAGACAGGTGATCAATTTCTGGACCTTTGGGACTCAACCAAATATAGGAATGGGAAATCTAGAGAATTTGTGGGCTCCAGTACCTCCTGTGGAAGAACAGAAAGAAATAGCCTCTTATATAGATGTAAATAAAGATAGAATTAGCACTCTAATAAAAAAGATAAAAAATGAAAATACAATTTTAAAAGAATATCGTCAGTCACTAATTGCAAATGTTGTAACAGGTAAAATTGATGTGCGAAATTATATTAACAATGTAGATACAACAAATGACTAGATTAGAAAGATATTTTATAGGTACAACAAAAGTGATTCTCGGTGAATATGAAAGATCAAAAAATCTTGAGCACAAAACAATGAAAGGAACAGCCAGGGAGGTTTTTGCCACGAAATTTCTTCAAGGGATCTTCCCGAAGAAATTTGTTATTGAGTCTGGAGAGATTTTTGATTCCGAAGGTAAAATAAGTAAGCAAGCAGATATTATCGTATATGATGAACTTATGCCTACTTTGGAGTATGTTGGAACAAAACAATTTTTAAGTGGAGGAGTTTTATCTCACATAGAGGTGAAATCTCACTTGAATAAATCGGAGCTGTTAAAAGCTCTTGAAGTTACGGAATCAATTAAATCACTACACAGGGATATAGATCAGGATATGTATATGGGAGAGTTGCCAACGAAGATATTCTCTAGTATCTTTGCTTACTCATCAATTAGACCCAAGACATTAATGAAACACATTAATGATTTTTTTTCTTCAAAAAGTGATAGAGCTAATTTCCCCGATGTAATATGTGTACTTAACGAATATATTATTCAAAGAAATGAGAATTTAGAGTCAATGGAAACAAAACCTGTTATCTGTGAATTAAGGGAGAATACTTTGCTAAAATATTTCCAGACACTCTACTCTTCGATGTATAAAAACTGGTTAGGGATTCCAGATTTAAATAAGTACTGTGAGGACAAAATAATTTATAAGCCTATCTCAGATCTATGAACATAACAAACGAAGAAACCTTTGAAACAAATATCGTTAATTCTCTTGTTGCAAAAGGAGGATATATACAAGGAGATCCTAAAGATTATGATACAGAATTAGGATTAGATCCATATAAACTACTCTCTTTCCTAAAATCTACACAACAAGAAAGATATGAAAGACTACTTGAAGGAAAAACAGAAGAGCAAATACTACAAAGAATAGCCAGAGAATTAGCCCTTAAAAGCTCTCTAGACTGCCTTAGACACGGTATAGATGACAGTGGAGTACATCTAGACCTTGCATACTTCAAACCAGAATCAGGGCTTAATCCAGATACCCTGGAACTCTATGAGAAGAATATCCTATCTGTAACAAGACAGGTCCACTACTCTACTAGAGAAAAAGATAAATCACTAGACTTGGTACTCTTTCTTAATGGTATACCAGTAGCTACAGTAGAACTTAAAAACCCATTCACAGGACAAGATGTAAGCAATGCTAAAAATCAATTTGCATATACAAGAGACAACAAAGAACCAATCTTTTTATTTAAGCAAAGAGCCCTCGTCCATTTTGCTGTAGATCCTAATGAGGTCCACATGACAACTAAGTTAGATGGAGTTAAAACAAAGTTTCTACCATTTAACAAAGGCAATGGAACAGGAGCGGGGAACCCAGCTGTAGAAGAAGGATACAAAACAAGTTATCTATGGGAAGAAGTATTGAGTAAAGATAGTTGGATGGATATTATTAACAAGTTTATACATATTGAAAAGAAGGAAATTAAAACACCAGATGGAATAAAGGAAAAGGAAACGATTATCTTTCCTAGATACCATCAGTTAGATGTTGTTAGAAAGTTAGCAAAAGATACGAAGAATAGAGGAGCTGGGAAGAATTACTTAGTTCAGCATAGTGCAGGAAGTGGAAAAAGCAATTCTATCGCTTGGTTAACATATAGGTTATCAAGCTTACATGATGAAACAGACACACCGATATTTAATTCTATCATTGTTGTTACAGATAGGGTTGTTTTGGATAAACAATTGCAAGACACTATTTATCAATTTGATCATAAGCAAGGAGTTGTACAAAGGATAGATAAAGACTCTGCTCAGTTAGGTCAAGCATTAAGTAAAGGTGTAAAGATAATAATTACAACAATACATAAGTTCGGATATATATTAGATAAGGTTAGTGAACTAAAGAATAACAAATATGCCATTATCGTGGATGAGGCACACAGTTCTCAGGGTGGTGAGAGTAGTAAACAGATGAAAGAGGTTTTAACATCTGGAAGTGAAGAGGATGAGCCAGATACAGAAGATTTAATTAGAGAGTCTATGAGAGCTAGAGGAAAACAGTCTAATTTGAGTTTCTATGCATTTACAGCAACACCTAAAGCCAAGACATTAGAAGTTTTTGGTATTCCTGGATCTGATGGATTACCAATACCGTTTCATTTATATCCCATGCGACAGGCGATTGAAGAAGGGTTTATCTTGGATGTGTTGCAAAACTATATTACTTACAAATCATATTTCAAGATTGAAAAGGCTGTAGAGGAAGATCCAGAATTAAGTAAAAAGAAAGCAAACAAAGCAATTGCCAGATATTTATCATTGCATCCGTATAATTTGGCACAAAAGACTGAAGTAATAGTTGAGCATTTTAAAGAATTTGTAGCACCTCAAATCGGAGGGCAAGCAAAGGCTATGGTTGTAACTGGCTCTAGACTACATGCAGTAACTTATTATAAAGAGTTTAAAAAGTACATAGAAGAAAAAGGGTACAAAGATATTGGTACTTTGGTTGCATTCTCAGGTACTGTCATTGATGATGATGGAACTCACTATAAAGAAGTTGAGTTAAATGGTTTTAGAGAGAGGGAGTTACCTGAGAGATTTACTACAGATGAGTATAAGATTCTTTTAGTTGCAGATAAATACCAAACAGGATTTGATCAACCTCTACTCTGTGCTATGTATGTAGACAAACCATTATCTGGAGTTAGAGCAGTACAAACACTCTCTAGGTTAAATAGAACCGCCCCAGGTAAGGAGAAAACCTTAGTTATAGATTTTGTTAATACTTTTGATGAGATATATGAATCGTTCAAGCCATACTATGAATTAACTTCTATTGAAGAGAAGTCTGATCCAAATGTTCTATACAATCTCAAATTTGAGTTAACAGAAATGCAAATTTTCTGGGAAAGTGAAATAAATCAGTTTGCAAAGGTGTTTTTTAAGAAGTATCAAAAGAGTGAAGATCAAGCAGAACTGTATAGATTCATACAACCTGCTATGGACAGATTTATTAATTTGGACAAGAAACAACAAGAGGAATTTAAGAATATAGCAAGTAGGTTCCTTCGTGCATATGCTTTCTTAGGACAGATAATTACATTCTCTGATATAGAATTGGAAAAGTTTTATGCCTATCTAAGACTCCTAAGAAATGCATTACCTAAAACTTTAGAAGAAAGGTTCCAATTAAATGATGAGGTCGCTCTTGAATATTACAAGCTAAGTAAGAAGGGAGTTGTAAATGTCCAGTGGGAGAATGAAGGTGTTGGGGTCATACCTGGAGGCTTAAAAGATTCTGATGGCAGTAGTTATGGAGAAGATGAAAAGGCTCCTCTCTCGGAAATAATTAAAAGTATAAATGATAGATTAGGCGAAAATCTAACAGAGGCTGACAAATTGCTTATAGAGCAGGTAGAAATGGATATGATGGAGGATGGGAAGCTCCAAAAACAAGCTGTAAATAATGAAATCGGAAACTTTAGGTATGGTTTTCAAGATGTCTTGATGGATAAATTCATAGATAGAATGGAACAGAATGAGGATTTCTTCCAGAAGTTTTTAAAAAATGATGAGTTTAAAAACTTGATTAGTGATTACCTGCTCAAGAGAGTATATAAAAAACTCAGTAAATCAGTCTCTATAAAAGAATTAATCAAAGAAGGTGAAAACCAGAATTTGGAGTTTAAATCTTCTGTAAGGTGGGATGTTAAGAATAATATTGAGAATAAAGATTTAGAGAAAGTTATTGTAAAAACAATTGCTGGATTTATGAACTCTGAGGGGGGACAATTAATTATTGGTGTAGAAGATGATGGAAATATCCTCGGTCTACAAAATGATTATAATTCTCTTGGTGATGCTGATAAAGACAAATTTGAATTACATTTGAATCAGTTATTAATAAGCAAAATTGGTAAGGAATATATTCAATTTACTAGAATAACCTTTGAAAGGGTTGAAGGTAAAGATGTTTGTCTTGTTACAGTTAGACCCGCTTCTAAACCCGCATATACGAAATATGAAGGGAAAGAGGAGTTTTATGCAAGAACAGGTAATGCGACCAATGCTTTTACATTAAGCGAGGCTACGGAATATATTAAGACTCGTTGGGCTTAATAATGAATGATATTTCTGTGACACCGACAAATGGAAGGCCCTATGCGTTGTATGTTTGCAGGTTTATATAACCTACTATAATACCTTCTCTAAAAAGTATAAGGAAAAAGCATATAGAATAGAAAGAATAATAGATTCCTTAGGAGAAGATAATATAGATGAAACAAGTGATAAGGACTATAGATTCCAAACAGATGATGATAATGGAGAACACATATTAGATGGAGTAGTAAAGAAGGTAGACCAAGTAGATGACCCTCATTCCATAATCTCACATACAACAACAAGAACTCTTTAAAGAAAAACGACTTTTCAGTTCATCCCCCATTCATAACCTCTTGATATGATGGGTGAATGGAACAATCAGAGATAGTAATATATAAAACAGAAGATGGTCAAACAAAGATAGATGTAAAAATGCAGGATGAAACTGTATGGTTAACACAAGAGCAAATGGCTTTTTTGTTTAACAAAGGAAGATCAACCATAACAGAACACATAAATAACGTCTTTGAAGAAGGCGAACTCGAAGCGAAAACAACATGTCGGGAATTCCGACAGACCCATAGTTTCGGAAGAGAATCAAATCTGAAATATTACAATCTAGATGTAATAATATCTGTTGGCTATAGAGTTAAGTCGTTACAGGGCACCCAATTTAGAATCTGGGCAACTCAAAGATTAAGAGAATACATAGTAAAGGGATTTACCTTAGATGATGACAGACTAAAGAACAGAGATAACAGATACTTTGATGAACTCCTTCAAAGAATTAGGGATATACGAAGTAGTGAACGGAATTTTTACCAAAAAGTAACAGACATATATGCAACAAGTTTAGATTACAAAAAGGATGATAAATTAACTAAGGAATTCTTTGCTAAAATACAAAATAAAATACACTATGCAATACATGGACATACTGCAGCGGAGTTAATCAATATGCGGGCAGATAGTAAGAAGGTAAATATGGGACTAACAAATTTCAAAGGAGACTATCTAACCGAAGAAGATATTAAAATAGCTAAGAACTACCTTACGGAGGATGAGATAAAACAACTTAACCTAATAGTTTCATTCTTCTTAGACTTTGCAGAATTACAAGCTACCAATGGTAAAGTTATGCGAATGATAGATTGGATTAACAAATTAGAAGAATTCTTAAAATTAAGTGAAAAGAAAATACTTGTAGATTCAGGGAATATTTCTACTAAACAGGCGTTAGTAAAAGCAAGAGAGGAGTTCAATAAATACAAAAAAGAAATGAGTGGGAAATATATATCTGATTTTGATAAGGTAATAAAGCAAGTAAGTACGAAGAAGAAATAGAGTAAGGTTTAAAAATTAAAAATATCTGTTGTGCTACAATATAGATATAACTTGTAATATATACCATATGATCCTCATAACCGGTGGAACAGGAAGAATAGGGAATGTATTGGTAAAAGAATTAAACAAAAGAGGAGAGAAAGTAAAAATATTAGTAAGGAAAACCTCAAACTTAGAACCCCTCAAAGGATGTAACTGTGAATACATATATGGAGATATATTAAAACCCGAAAGCATAGAAAAACAATTAGATAATGTAGAGACCATATTCCATCTGGCAGCACACATAAATATATCAACCCATGACAAAGACCTAACCCTAAATACCAACATACAAGGGACCAAGAACATCGTAGACATATGCATGAGACACAACCTACCATTGATATATACCAGCTCCATACACGCATTCAATGCACCAGAAGATGGATCACTCATAACCGAAACCACACCCTTATGCACAGACATACAAAAGAGTAGAGGCCTGTATGACTACTCCAAAGGCACAGCAGCTACCTATGTACAAGAACAACTGTCCAAAGGCCTCAAAGCCATAGTCTTACACCCAACCGGAGTAACAGGCCCATATGATTACAGACCATCATTCTTTGGAGCAGGTATGATACAACTCGTTAAGTCAGGTCTCAAAAGCACCGTCTGTGGTAAATATGACTATGTAGATGTAAGAGATGTAGTAAATGGAATACTCAAAGCATATGACCTAAAGAAATATGGAGAAAGATATATCCTCTCAGGAGAGATATTAACCATGCCAACCTATGCATCATATCTAAGAGAATTTGAAGGGATGAAAGGCATAACCCAGATACTAACAGACAAACTATGTATATTCATAGGGACAATCCTATCCTTCTTTGACAAAGGAGCACAGATAACCCCATACAGTATTAGAACATTACAAAGTAATTGTAATATATCCCATGGGAAAGCTACAAAAGAATTAGGATACAAACCAAGGAGTATAAAGGAATCTATATATGACCAATATACATGGTTTAAGGAGAATGGATATATTTAAATATTATAGGTATATTGGTATAATAGACCCATCGTAATATATATAACCAAAATACCTATGCCAGACAAAGAACTAATACCCCAAGCATATACAAGTACAATAACCCTCTTTGAATGTCCCGGATGTATAGCAAAATACACGCTATCCCAATTCATTGAGTTATTCCATGGTACCGGCATCGTACGTTCAGACTATGTCCACGAGCTATGGAGAACTGGAAGACTGGAATTAGTATATGGAATCCTCATGCATCCCAAGATGACTATTAAATTAGAAGACATTGTAAAAGTTGGAAACAGAACAGTAGAACAGGGTGCAGATCTAGATGAAACTGAAGCATTTTTTACTGATGTAGTTAGTACCATTGTTAAAGTTAAGAACGATATGGGATATGAGGATACGTTCGCAGAAGCAACAACAGAAGCGATAAGGTTAAAAGCTGAAGAAATGATGGCTGCGTATGAAGAGGACAAAATATCAATTGATGACATAGTACTGTAATGCCATTACCAATACCACAAGAATCAAATAAACCGAGAGTAATACCTAAAGCCTATGTAAGTGGCTTTACATTTTTTGAAAGACCAGACATACAAAGAGGGATTTCGGAATTAACAGGTTATGATCTTCAATTTATGTTCCTAGCTAGACCAAAGGAAAAAGCTCGATATATTCATGAGTTATGGAGAACAGGAAGAATGGAAACTTTGTACGATTTCTTTATATTAACTCCCACTCAACCTGGAAATACTTTTGAAATTGTCTACGGAAATGAGCTCCCAGATGATCAAGTAACTGAAGATGATGTTATTTTTAACACAGCCATTATGATGAAGGTAGGAAATGTATCAAAAGAAGAAGCTCAGAGTTTTATACACGATCTTACATGTGCTTCAGCCAATGCCCATGATCACCAAGAATATGGAGAAGAACCTATATATCCTGCAGCAGTAAATGAACGTGTGGAAGGAATTCTGCAAGCTGTTGAAGAGTTAGTTCCCGAACTTCCAGAATAGGGATATTTATTCTTCTGTCGTGGAATCATCCCCATATGTAAGGACAATCGGACCAACATCTATGATTAATTTTGTAGAAGGTCTGTATAATATTGCCTTCTTGTGTTGTACAAATGCCAATACCTTATCCCCATTCTGTGCACTCTCAAAGAATGGTTGATCTTTTACCTTTTCAATATCCTCAATAGTAGCTATAACCGGTGTCTCGTCTGGAAGTACCATAACCTTAGAAACTTCTAATACCAATTTCTCTTCCTCAGTTTTTGGTGTTACCTTCATCTGATAGAGTAGATATCCTGTGGTAAGAAGCGAGAGGATTGTTAACAATGATAGCACCATCACAAAGATATTCTTTTTACCTACTTTCTTTGACTCTGTATTTTCTAACATAGATATATATTTAAAAGTTATTCCTTTGAGGTCTCAGATACACTCCCTAACCCATCTGTCTGATAGTGGAAATCCAGCTCTAAAAGCCCTGCATCACCAGCATATGTGTCTTGAACGTCTGTAGGATCTCTGTAAATCCTTCCAATTATCATACTTGAAAGCCCCTTATTAGTTCCCAACATCTCAGGAAATTCTGTAAGAAGATGCTTGTATGCAACTCCTCCTGCTGCCTGTATAGAAGAGATAGTAGTTACTGCTGGGGTTGTATCCATAATATTTACCCAACTATATTCTAATATCCATTTTACATTCCCTGCACCTGTTGTAGTTGGTCCCCAGTGTATGTGCGGATGCAGGTCTGTGCCCTCTTTGTAATCGTGTCCTAGCTGTACTTCAAAGAAAAGCTGTTCCATTGTTGAAGTACCATCGAATCCTTTTACTTTCAAATTTGATGCACTTACCCAAGTTACTTGATCTGGAGCTGAAGCACCTGATCCTAACGTTGAACCAGAGATTCTAAGATCTGTCCATACAGGCTGTGACAGTATGATGTTGTTAACATAGAGATTGCCAGATTGATATGTCAGAAGTGGAGCACTATTGAAGTAGATATCCTCTCCATCTGTGTATGTGTTACTTGAATTGGAGTCAAAATACGCCCATTGAGATGTGATGGCGACAGTCGCTGTAGTAGCGGATGTGCCAAGTATATATGTGCCTTCATTGCCAGACCCGTTATTACATGTCGTATCGGTATCAATTCTGATTGCAGTTGGTATTGTTGAACTGTTCGTACAAATTTTATCTGCAACGGAAAGCGCAATCATCGCAGCTCCCTCCGAATGAGCACTGCAGTCCCCAACCTCATCACTGATGGAACCATTACATTCAATTTGTCTATCCCCTGATATATACATATTTCCAACTATCTCCATATCACCTGTTGGCGATGTAGTATTTATACCTATCTTCCCTCCATCTGAAATGTAGAGTACATCGACCCCATTATCTTGTATCTTAAAGTCTCCTGTACCGGTTAAGTTGTATACAAGATCATATGTAGAGAATGTTATGGTAGTTGTAGCATCCAAAGACATAGCATCTTTTAGTTCAGCATAATCTAGGGAATTAGAAATACCTGCATCAAGATCTGTAACCCATACCAACCCATCAGCTGTAGCATTTACACTCAATACTTTGTTTTCATTTCCAGTAAGGGTAGGAACATCTAGATCAGTTATGGATGCACTTGTTTTTGATATCTTACTCCAGCTTAGTCCCGCAGAAGAGGATATATCGTCATTTGTAATCGTCCCATTGGTAATCTCACCTGTGGTTACCGCATTTACCTTAAGTCCATCGGTACCTTTAGTTAAGGTAGAACCCTCTAGAGTTAACCCGAATACTGTCCCATCCAGGGTTATGCCTTGGTTACTTGCAGTATATGTAGTATCGGTATCTATATCGCTCCCACATGTCCATACTCCAGTAGCTCCATTGTACAGAAGTTTCTCAGTACTACCCGAGCAATTCCCACTGTAATCTATGCCCAATGTATGTGGGCTTAATGTTGTGCCAGAGCCACTGAGAATTAAACCTTTGTTTGTAGTTGCTCCTGTTACTTCATTTCCAACAACGGCATCAGTTTCTATGTAAGAGGTTAGATATCTCCCATCTAGATTTACAGTAAACCCTTCTAGTCCATTGCTTGAGAGTGAAAGCTCACCATTCTCTTCATCAAAAGCCAGACCAGTAGTATATATGTCTGTATCAATATCTACATATGGAGGATCATTGTCTACCGTGTCTTCGTCTGTAGTATCAGTATCTGTATCGTCTATACACTTAAATTGATTTGTTTCCCAAGTAAGCTTTTGAGTAGTTGAACATGTGGGAGCATCTATTTGTAATATGAAGGCTTTCTTTTCTGAATTATACCCAGACATTATTCCCTTTTGTCCTACAATACTTATCTGATCCCCAGTTTGAGATATGAATGCAACTCCAGAATTATCTACATCTGTATCTATGTTTATCTCATCGGCCTCTCTTTCTTGTATTGTTCTAACGTCTGTGGTGAGGGTAGATACGGTTTTTTGATACTTGATCAGCATGAATACAGCAAGAGATATTGAAAGAACAGAGAGGAGTAGAGCCGGGAGGATGAATTTTTGATTGATGGCAGTCATATGTATAACATTAACAAAAACTGTCACCGTAAGCAATTAATTACTTAAGAGTGATTTACTTGCTTCCCGTAGTCCCAAATCCTCCTCTATCATTGTTATCTAAATGCTCAACCTCCTGTATATTAACCTGTTCAACAGGAAGTACTAACATCTGACAACATCTAGTACCCTTATCTATGGTAACAGGTTCCTTTGTATAGTTAAGTGCTGCAAACCTATACTCATCATTATCCCCACAATAGTCACTATCCCCAATACCAACTCCATTAACACAAGTAATACCCATCTTAAAGGTAGAACTTCTATTTACTAGTAATATGTAGTATCCCTTAGGAATCTCAATAGCTACATTCAGTGGAATTAAAACAACCTCTCCAGGTAATATACTTACTGTCTCTCTAGCATACAAATCAAAAGCCGCAGCTCCATCAGTTTTATATTCCGGTACAGGTAAGGTTTTGTCAAACCTTTTTATCTTTATATCCATCTATTCTAGTTTATGACAATATTTACAATCTTCCATACCTCATTCTCTTGTATGAGTTGTGTCTCTACAGTATATGTCTGAGATTGATATGTCATAGTGTAATCAAATGTAGCAATTGTATTTCCTTCTGTAGTCTCAATATTCTTTCCTGTAACCTTAGCATCACTAAATGGTAATACCTTGTATGTATTAAAGAAGGTTGTAAATTCAGCTATTGTTACTGCTCCCTTAAATGTGGAAGAGGTTGAATCATATGAAGCTTGGACATCTGTAGTATCAAATGTGGCCAAGAAATCATTAGAAGCTTTCAATGGAACTTGAGTTGCAGTATTAACAATTGTAAGTATTACACCAACCAATATTCCGCAAAATGCTAAGAAAGATACAATGATTATTAAGATTGTAAAGAGAGGATTCTTCTTTGGCTTTTCGACAGGTACAATATTCTCAACCGGGGTAGGAGTAGTCATTGGCTCAGGAGCAACATTAGTTACCATTGGGGTTGTCTCATCCATTATTATTTTTGCTTATTTTATATATCTAAATAGTATATGAGCTGAATACCCTCGTCAAGTTATCTAACATAGGTTATGTACCATGTAATGCCTGCATCCATTGAGCAGGTAGATAGCTCAACAGTTTCACCTCTTTGTAGGGTAAAATCATTTTCAGAAGAACATCCCGAGTTTAGGTCAATGCCTTGAGACCTAGCGGCACCTTGAGCTAAATAGAGGCCTAATTGATTCATCTCTATACTGTTGTCGTTTGCCTCTCCAATGTACAGACTGTATGAATCAAAATCTCCTAACCCACCTAAGGATATAGCTTTTTCACTTTCGACAGGGATATATTCTATAGTATCATCTGGTTGCTTTAAGCTCCAACCTGTCCATGGGGATTCTACAATCTTTAGCATTCCTGAGTGATTCGACCAACCAAGGGATTCAAGGACCTGAGTACTATTTGTGATAATAAGGTAGACGGCAATAATACCAGCAATGGCTAAAAGTATAATGAGATATATAGGCATAGGTTTTTTGACCTTTGCTTTGTTTGGGGATGATTTCATGTTGGGCATGTTTAATTTATTACTTGATATTACAATGCCATAAATTGGATGACAAGTTCTAAATTCCTATCCTCTTCTCTATATCTTTTCTCGTTTCTTCTGTAAGCTTTAATTTGCTACCATTCTCCATATACCAATTTCTCACATTAAAATATGGATCATCCTTAGGAGAGTTATGCCCTTGTGCTTTTCCAGCTCCAACCCAATCACAGATCATTTCTGTTAGATATGGTTCTTGTATTGGTAATAACTTTTCTTCACCTTTTTCATTTTTTGTAACCCATGCTTGCCAATGATGTTTGTTCTTTTTACAATGCTCTATCCATGCTAAATCAAATTGAGAATCTCCAGTAGATATTGGTTTGCAATATCCGTGTTTACTATTTGTGCAATGTTTGTAATTGTTGTTTTCTCCATAGAAAAAATTAGCATATGGGAAGAATTCATTTGGAGAGAGCTTACTCATATCGTGTGTTAATCCATTTAAATATATTCCGGATTTAAAGCATTCAACTAACACATACCATTTGTGTTTTAAGATGTATTGTAGATATTTTATTTCTTTTTTCATATATATTTTTATACGTATTCAAACAAAGTCCTTAGAATTACTTTTTCCAAAGGTGAACCAGGGATATTTGTTTTGGGCAAATACGAAGCGTATCGGGGATGATTATACTCCAAACTAAATTAAAGCAACAGTATGGGGTATAATGGGTTAAATAAATTAGAACTGATTTCTAATGACAGATAAATCAGAGTTATTAAAAGCAAAAGTATCTCTCTTATCCCAAGACGATAAGTTTATACATCACAAATGGTTTCTAAAATACCATCTATCTCTTGTTGAACAGATATCCCTTGAATTACTAAAAAGATATCCAGGTGCAGACATAGACATTCTTTTGGGATTAGTTTGGATACATGATTACGCAAAGATAATTGGGATTAAAGATGAGAAAGAAGGTATAACAAAGAGTAAGAGCTTTATGCTGGAAATGGGTTTAGAGGAGGAATATGTTAAGAAGGTAATAGGGTTGTTGGAGATATTTGAGAGTAAAATGACAATGGATCTTTCAAAAGCCCCAATGGAGGTTCGGATAGTATCTACTGCGGATGCAGTATCTCATATGTATGGACCTTTCTATCATTTGTATTACTATGAAAATTCTAATATGTCAGTTGAAGAGTTAAAAGAATCAAATATGAGGAAGTTGGAAAAGGATTGGAATAGAAAGATAGCATTCCCAGAGATAAGGGATGAATTAAAGCAGAGGTATAATTTCTTAATGGAAAGCTTTGGAGAGATACCAGGGGTGATACTTAAGAAAGATATTTAAAGATCGTATTCGTCTTTTAGTTCTCCATCCTCATCATAGATTAGAGCTGCATTTTCACTCATGAATGTACCAGTACTATATCCTTCTTCATACAACCAGAGAAAATATCCCTTTTTGTCTTCTTTAATTGCTCTTTTATTTAATTCCTTTGCTATATTTTCTTCATCACTTTCTAAATCTGCATATCCATCAGCAAACCCAATGTAAGCTAGATCTTCGGGATCGATCTTTTCGTATTGACGACCATTTATAGCATATTCAATTTCTATGTGAGGAATGTATTCAGACATCTTTATACTAAAGAAGTTATACACTCATTATACATCATGGAGAGAAATATATGGGTTTGAAACCCATCTTTTCAACTAAATGATATTAAAAATGGGACAAAAGAAACATCAAAAAACATGTTTGCTTCTATCCAGATTGACTTAGCTTCCCTTATATTCTATATTTTACTAATAATATATGTATATATATTGCAATGCCCATTAATAAAAAAAGGATCTTAGCTTTTTCTATTCCTCTTTTTCTTCTTGTTCTCTTTTCCATCCTGTTATTCAAATTATTTCCTGTATTTAAAACACAGGCAGATGAAGCTTCTGTAGATCCTGTTTTGATTGATTTGTTACTCACTCCAGCTACAATAGATACAGAGCATGCTCTTGACTCAGTTGTTTTGTATGCTCGGGCATCTACTGCTGAACCAGGAGGAAGCATCACAATCAGTGCTTCCATTGCACCCGAGAATGGTTGTTCTGGATCTGATTGCTCACAACCTCAAGCTCAAACCGAAAATCTTACATTAATGACTGAAGGATGTGATGCACTAGGTGCGTTAAATGTTGAAGGGTTAGAAGGGGGTTGTGGTGATGCTACAGATGGTATCTTCATGGCTACTTTTGACTTGCCACGATATTCCGCTATTGGAGATTGGAAAGTATATATGATTACTCTGGATGAGGGAGTTGGTGATAATGGGATAGAAATCCCCATATCTGTGGAAACCATGACAGCTACAACTCTTGAGGGAGAGAAAAATATCGCCTTTGTTAATGAAGCTTTGGTAGCTGATACTCAAGCTCCAACGATAGATGATTATGTCTTGGATCCTGCGAGTATTGATACAACCTCTGCAGGACGACAGCTTAAAATGTATGCAAGGGTAAGCGATGATTTAACAAGTGTAAGTGCAGGATCTCCATTTAGAATATTATTTTCACCGGATGATGATCCAGGTTTTGTTAATACAGAATCAACAGAGTTTAGTTTTGCCTTAATGGAATCAGGGTGTGATAGCTTACCAGCAGGGCTTGATGTTAGTGGCTTGGATGGAGGATGTGGTGATGCTACAGATGGAATATATGAAGCTACAGTAACAATTCCACGATATTCTACTGGTGGTACCTGGAGTGCAGTGGGAGTGTATGACCTCTCTGATATTATGGGGAATTCATCAGCTGAGGATGCTTCTTCTGCTTCGTTCACGAATACTTCCGAAGTGTATGATACTGAAGTACCTGTGATTAATGCTATATCAATTACACCGAGCACATTTGATACAACAGATGGAGAACAGATAATAACTTTTGAAATGGAAATTACAGATGATTATGCTGGAGTTGCGAAGATAAGTGTAGGACTAGTTCCAATAGTTACTGGTATGGCAGGTGGGATATGGGTTGAAGACTATACTTTGTTAGATGGGACTACTACGGATGGAACTTTCTCAGTTGAGATTACATTACCTGAGGGAGCTGCACAAGGGTTTTGGAAGGTGAATAATATTGATGTCGGAGATGTATTACTTAGGGAACAGAGATATACAACTACACAACTTTCGCTTAGTTTCCCCGACCTCACATTGTACCTACTTAATCAGGGAACAACCGAGGAGGTTACATTGACCAATGATTGGACTCTTGAGGATTGGCCACACTATGTTGAAGGTTCGGTTGTATGGCCAGATATTTCAATTAAATTTGATGCAGGAACAGTAATTACAAAAGAAGAGGGTGGAGTATTTGCATTTGATAGGATGCTAACAACAAAGTATAACTTGGAAGAGGGTGGGAATTTGAATACTCTACTATCTGGTATTAATTCAGACTATGATGAGGATCTTCTAGGTTGTGATGAATCTGAAGGCTGTGTAGACACTAGTGTTAGTGGAAATAACCTGGTTGGTACACCGTTGCATGTGATTAAAGTTGGTATTGCAGGACTCAATCTTTCCTTTAGTAAGCCAGTAACGATTTCTATTGGTGTAGATCCTGAGTATCTTGGTTCTACATTTGTAATTCAGACATTTGATACAGAATCTGGAGCTTGGGTTAATCATGGGACTTGTACGGTAGCGATGATTGAACCTGAGACTACAGAGTATGGTGGTACTGCATATGGTGTTACAAGACCGGTCTCGTATGCTGGATGTCAATTTACAACTGATCATGCATCTTTCTTCTCAGCTAATGTATTAGGTGTGGAGGATGATCGTGCAGGTGTTCCGGAAACAGGTTTTGGTGGACTATCGAACAACTTGCTCAGACAGTATTTTGAATGGGTAAGATAGAAAGCTTTGGAAAGCCAAAAGTACGTGTGATATTTTTTCTCCTACTATTTGTAGTAATCCTAGGCGTATGTACTTTCCTTTGGTTTTTTCTTAAAAAAGAGAAAACAGAGGAGGTATTTGATCCAAATGATATTGTTACAACCTCTGTAGATGTTCCAGATGAGGAGGTCCCCAAAGAATATATTGTTCCAGCTGATTTGCCCAAAAGAATTGTAATGCCATCTATAGGGGTTGAGGGATATATTCAATTAGTTTCCATAGATCAATATGATAGGATTGCAGTTCCAAGTAATGTACATGTTGCTGGTTGGTATATTAATAGTGCAAAGCCAGGAGAGGTTGGTTTAAGTATTATTGATGGTCATAGGGATGGTACAAGGGTTGGGGGTATTTTTAGAGATTTGGAGGAGTTGAAGTCTAATGACGAGTTTTCTATAGAGTATGGTGATGGATCAAAAAGAAATTTCATAGTTATAGAGGTCAAACAGGTTAGTGTAGAGGATGCGTATGATTTAATGTATGAGAAGAGGGAAGGGGTAGAAAAGCAGTTGAATTTGGTTACTTGTGGGGGTACTTACAACAAAAGAGAAAGAACATATGAGGATAGGATTATTGTTATATCTGAGGGTATTTAGAAGTATAAATACGGAGGATATGGTATGCTATCCGAATATCCTCTCTAATTAATTCTCCTCAATCATTTCAAACACTCTATGCTGTATTCTCCCGTCTGTTCCCTTATATGACTGAGTTATAGTTTTGTATAAAATACCATTGTGTAAAGTAAAAACTGCCCAGTTCCAAGATTCTCTATCTCTAAGAGAACCATTTAGCAATAATTGCTCAATTTGTTGGTAATCTCCTGCAGAGGGTTTTCCTCTAAAAGTTTCTCCGAGACTATCCTGGTGTATATGAAATTCAAGTAAAAGATCTCCACTTGTATCAACTCCCATCTTTCTGTAAATAGACTCTAATCCTGTCGCTTGAGCTAATTGGGCGCCATTTTGTTTTGCAAGTTGTAATGAGATTTGTGTTCTTGTTATTTGTGCTGCATTCATATCCATTGCTAATGTAGGGTAGGCAGCAACAAGCGATTCAAAACCTTTTTGTGGAGAAGATATTCGGAGACCATACAAAACGCCAGAGATTTCTTTATTGTACTGATTCGCATTGTTAGCTATATCTGTTAAAGAATCTTTAGCAAAAGTGGGAACATATAATATCTGTTGAGGTATTTCCTGCTGACCGAAATCAAGTTTGCTATTACATGATTCAGTGAATGCCTTTGCATTTTCAATAAATGTTTTGCCTATATCAGAATCTGTATCTCCGTTAGGATCATTGCTTATTCCGGTAGGGGTATTGTAACTATTCATTGAAGAATTTTCTTAATTAATTTCTACACCATATTATCATTTTTTAATAAGACGGTATACAAAGAGAATTTGATTTGGAAAACTAGTAAGTTTCATAAATACGGGACATACGGGTCTGGACCCCATCTTCCCAGCTAGATGGTATCAGAAATGAGACAAAAGAGACAACTAAAAAAGGAAGGTTATTTTTATCTCAAAACCTCAAAATCTGTTAATTCTATCAATATAGTAATATAATTAGGCTATGGAAATCACTTATGAAGAAGCAAATGCTTATTTACTAAACTCACTGAGGGAATCACCAGATGCTTTTGGGGATTATGGCTATGGTATCTATCTACCAAAGATAATGCGGAAATATATTGCAGAAAAACTTTCATGTAGGCTAGACGAATACTCTCAAACTGATTCACACCTTAGGAGCATCTCTTCACAATTTTATAACTCTGCATGGGAATTATGTAGGAGGGGTGTATTAAGACCTGGGATTATGGTTCATGGAGGACAGAGTACTTCAGATGGTGCATCAGGATTTGGTTATACGATTACTCCTTATGGACTTAAATGGTTATCTGAGCCAGATGATTTATATGTTCCTACAGAGGAAGGGCAATTCTCAGCTTTAATATCAAAATATAAAGATAAACTAGGAGACGCTTTTCATCAAAGAGCTAACGAAGCTATTCGTTGTTATTCGGCACACGCATATTTGGCTTGTTGTGTAATGTGTGGTGCTAGCGCGGAATCAATACTTCTCGAAATTGCGATTGATAAAGTTGGTGATTCTGAAGAAGTATTGAAAAATTATACAAAATCAGATGGAACTAACTATCTTCGAAAAGTATTTAAAATAGCAAATTATCCTGATCGAATTAAAAAGTATTTCGAAAATGCTTTTGATTTGATAAAGAAATGGAGAGATACTGCAGGGCATGGTTTGGTAACTGATATGGATGAAGCAGAGGCATACTTCAGTCTTGGGGCTCTGATTAGATTGGCTGATTACATAGATAAAAATAAAATTTAACCCCTTATAACTCTGCACAAATATTAAATTCTTGTATAAACTTCATCAAGTTTCTCTAAGATAGCACTACTATAATAATACTTTGGGTTACCAGTTTCGTTTAAAGTTGGATATAGTGGGTAGCAGTATTTAAGATCTGTAAAGTAATGCCTTCTGAAATCATGGAAGGTTTGGTTAAGCTTAAAGTCCGAATATCTGGTGTGGCATTTCTTAACTAAAGTGTCATAATCAAAAGGATATCTAGCATTGAGTTGACTGCTGTTTAATTGTACAGAAGGAGCTTTGGGATCGTTTGTTAAATATACCCCAGAAGCACCTTTTGATGTTTTTGAAAGCCCGATATTTATATATAAAGCATAGTTAGTAGAGGAAGAATTCTTATAAGGGTACTTTCTCTTCTCTTGTTCTATGTAATCTAGTAGATATTTTTCTTCTTTGTAATTTGCGATTGCATTTATTGGGTTTTGCCCAAAAAACGCTAGGGGGAGTAAATATAGATTGTAATTACTCAGATCTTTATTAAACCAGGAATTCAGAAGAGTTATAAAGTTTTCTATTGAAGCGGAACCTATTTCGTGTATATTTCTTACGAGGTCAAGGGATGGAGTGTAGAAATGGGTAGAGTTATCTCTAATTTCTAAGAGAGTTATTATATTAGAGGTTACAGCTTCTTCTATTACCTCTGAAAGCTTCTGGAGGCATTTTGTTATACTTATTGTCATGTAGTTACCTGTTCTTGTTGTCTTGTATCTCCATTGCTTACTCCTTTCCCCATCTCTTTTTATTAAATATTTCTTTATATATAAACTCTCTCTCTTGTTCTTGTTATCTTTAATGATCTTTGCTTTTAAAAGTAATTCCCAAGCATTAATTAATAGTATGGAGAAGTTCTCGTCGCGATATTTGAAATCTGGTTTATTGTATATCTCTATCGAAGATATTAAAGCATTAATGGCTTTCTCTACTAAAATATCTGTTATCTTTTTCCCCATTAGTTTTAATTAAAAAATTATTCCTTTTTCATCTACCATAATAGGATTCGTTCTATTCTTCTTTTTCCACTTAACAGTCTTTAGAAATGCCTTGTTCTCGCTAATTAAATATACTTGGAAGTAAGGTTTTCCTGTTGCATCTATTAAATTCCTCATTTTCAATTTCCCTTCCCTTCCTAATTTCTTTGCTGTCATTGGATGTATGCCAAGATCACTCTTTAATTGCCAACCCTTAAGCCATAAATCCTCGTCTTTACAAATTTCTCCAGGTATAGTTCCATTATCTATATTCTTCTGACAATCCATACATTTCAAACCATATTTGTCATACCAAGTCTCTTCGCCAGTTATATATCTGTAACAGATATTGCAATGATATTGTCCATCTCTATCTTCTAAGTGATATCCGTTGGGAAATTCTTCTAACTTCTTCTCCTTGAGTTTCTCTTCTCTGTACATATCAATAATGAGAGTACAGAATCTTGTTAATCTATCTACGGAATCTCTAACTTCATCATCAGACCATTTTCTTTTAGAGTCTCTTTCGAATATCTCTCTAAACTTTTCTAATGATTTGTCTGTTATTGCCATTGTATTGCTATAGGTAATATACTTAGGCAGTAATATATTATAGTTCAATTTACAGTCTTAGGCCATAAATATGAGTGATATAGCAGATATAGTGAAAAGCATTGAGATAGTTTCTGAAAGTTTTAAACAACAGATAGAGACTATTAATAAAACAATGGAACCAATACGGGAAGGTATTAGAAAGATGTTGGAGGTTACTTCAGGAATAGTAAAATTCTTTGAAAAAACCATATATCTAGATCGATATTTTTACGATGTAGTACTATCGATGAATGTAGCAATTTCTCCAAAGGAACTTGAAGAAGGATTAGAGAGTGGTAAGTACAAACAAGATCAACTATATATTGTTTATACAATAATAATGAAAAGATCAAAAGTAAGTACATTGGAGATTAACGTTACTAAAGAGGTAGCAGATGCGATCAAAACTTTAATAAAAAATAATCCCCAGTATATGATGGTTCAGACAAATAAGGTCGTTTTTGATGAATACAAATCAGAACTTGTTATTGGTGGTGTTCATATCCCAATAATACAGTATTCAGATAGATATGTTTTATGCCAGTTTATGTTTGGAGGAAATGGTATGGAGGGAATGCCATGGGAATTAGAGGATTTGGCTGAAGTTCTTTTAGACAGGAATGAAGATCAGAAGCATTTGCCTAAATATGTATATTGGAAAATTAGGGCTCTAAATGTCGAGATAAAAAACTATACAGGATATAAGAATTTCCTTATTGCTCAAAATAAATGTTATACAATCAATCCACCGTACCTACTGCTTTTTGAGAAGTAACACAACTTTACACAACTCTCATTGTTTTATCATTTAGATATAGCTTGAATAATCGTTATTTAAGCATATATATCTAAATTTTTACTATTTAAGTTATG
>Ga0209373_10001627_pt1 | contig 25365 bp, 22 predicted proteins | sample Higcelweek5metaG_FD_187173 | JGI IMG/M metagenome (GOLD analysis project Ga0209373, IMG submission 187173) | Freshwater pond sediment microbial communities from the University of Edinburgh, under environmental carbon perturbations - High... | ecosystem: Environmental > Aquatic > Freshwater >... | reverse complement strand
TGACAGTTAACGATATAATAACTATAAACTTTTCAACATAAAACTTTGAAAGGTTTATTCAGTGTACCCTTCTTTAGATAAAAACTTTTTTCTGAAAATCTATTGACTTCTAATAGTTAGTCTCCTCTAATATATTGATTGATATAGTTATTACGAATAAGCAACCATTTCTTTTCTGTTTCGTATTTCACCATATTATAGAAGCCTTTTTGATAATTTACTATTTCCTCATATCTATCAGTCGCATTTTTAAAAAAATCATTTAATTCCAAAGCAGTAAACATCTCTTGGTCGTACTCCTGCCCCGAAAGCATCATATCAAGTAGCCCTCTCACTTTCATCAGGTAGTATTCTTTCGTATCCCGAACTGTCCTTATATACATATAGCATGGAATATTATTTGCAAGTGCCATGACCATTGCATGATATCGATTACAAAAAACCGCCTTGGCATTACAAATTAATGTTCTGCACTTTTCATATGATAAATAGCCTTCTTCCTCAATCGTAACCAAATAAATTTCTGGTATCCGTTCCTTTAGATAACTCCCTTGCAGCATTCCTCCAAAGCCTACATCAAACGGTAAAAACACAATTTCACTGGCAAACTGCTTTTTACAATTGCTTACCATTTCTTTAATATAAACAAGATAAACATCTAACTCTTCCATTGAAATATATAATTCTAATATAACATATTTGGGTGGTAATATAAATTCTGAGAACTCCTTTTTATTTAGTCTATCATCAGGGAAATACAAATCGTCAGGTAGCAGTGAAATATCATCAGAAAATCCTAATTCAGATAAAAAATGCTTTGAATAAATATCTCTTGTTGCAATTTTACAATGATCAGCGTATTTCAATATTCCCAACAGCATTTCCTTACAACCTGTAAAAGGACCAAACGTATTACCCATAAAAACTGTTTTAATTTCTTTTCGTTTTGCAGCCAATATTGGTGCAACTATTTTTAATAACTTGCTTTTTCTATGTTTTGCACACCAAAGATAATTAAAGAATCCACCTCCACTGACTACAAGCACAGAAAGCTCACTGACTGCTTCTTCGATTTCTATACCATTCAATAGTTGCTTCTCTATTTCATCTGGTGTCTCCATTGATTCCATATATTCAATCTGATACTTTTTAGATGACTGTTGCAAATACACCTCTTCTTCATCTAAATGTACCTCTACGACTTTTACTGTATAGTCATCTAAATAGTGCCTCACAATTTTATCTACCACTTCCTTCTGATAAGTAAATACAGTAATATTTTTCTCATCAATTGTAAGCACATTATTTATGAACATTGCATAATCGCCATAATTGCTATCACTAAATGGTCCCGTAAATCCAATTTTTTTCACAGTAGTCCTCTCCAGTCAATCAGACTTTCCACCATATCTAAATCAAATGTATCAATACCTGTGTTTTGATGTACTTCCATGCGTTCCCTATAAGAATCATCTATAAATATGGCATCTTTTTGTATAATATAGTCTGACTTGTTTTTCTCATCACCGATTACTATGATTTGTTCAAATAGAGTTCTGTCTATTTTATGGTTTTTTAAACTTTCTTCTATTTGTTTTCTATGCCGTGTCAATAAAATTAGCTTTTTTCCTCTATTAATCTGTTGATACAAAAACATAATCAAATAACAATTTACATGATTACTCACAATTAATGTATCATCAAAATCAAGATATACTACACTATACTTAATCTCTATTGAATAACGTCCAAAAAATGCCCTATCTACACTTATCTTATAATTATTCATAAAACATGTTGTTTTTACACCTTGGAATTGATATAAGGTAAGGTATGGAAAATTAATACCTCGATTTCTTGTCAGCCCCATAGTTCCTGCTACTCTAGGCGCTATCTCTAACAATTTCAATTTTCCGTTCTTATCCTGACGCAACTGAAAAAACCATGCTCCAATCATTTTTATTGTTTGATTTATAACTTTAGCAATTCTCTCTACTTCCGGACTGTTAGGCTGTGAAGTAGAGCGAACACTGATTCCCGCTTTGATTCTATCTCTGCTACGCATTTCTGCAATTTGCAACTCTCCATCCATTGATGTAAAACAATCTACTGTATACTCTTTTCCACTCAAATACTCCATAATCACAATGCTGGGATTATGCGAAAGTTCATATTCTAAATCTTCCTGTGTTTGCACAATCTTAGCACCAATTGAAGAATTACCAATACAAGGCTTAATAAAGACTGGATACTCTTTGATACTGTTGACAGTTTCATATACCATTGGAATAAAATCTTCATTTTTAAAACAGACATACGTCATTTTCTTGTCTCTGCACAGCTCAACTGTTTCAATTGGGGAAGAAATAATTTCAGTCTCTATCTCAGCTCGATAAACCATCAAAAGATACTGCGCCATATCATGTGCTGGATAAATAAAATCGATTTTTTCTTTTCTGATTGCTTCATTGAGTTTTTTGACAAATACTTTTCTTTCACTTTTAAAAATATAAGGCAAATCCTCAACTAAATTTTCATAAACACAATAGGAATGATCCATAATACTGGTTCCTCCTATAATATTAATATCTTTCATATATTTAAGTGCATTATAGATTTCTAGTCCTATTTCAGAACCTGCAGGAAATATCATTACATTCTTCATGCTCAGCCGTCTCCATTTCGCGATTTCATCTTATATATTGCCTGAATTATTTTGAGTATCGGTCTATTTAAAATGCTATTATTTATATAAGGGTAACGCTCCTCTTTCGGTTCCAGCTGCGTATTGATGTATTCTTCTTTTGAAATAATAACACTACTGACAAATGGATGTATCTCATGTTCTAACGTATGATCCCAGATTGATTGCAATTGATTTTTCCAATATGTCTTTTCATCTTCCCCATTTTTCAAAATAGAAATAGTAGATTTATAGTTACCCTTATTTTTTAATTCATCCTTAATACACATGATTAATTCACCAATATTTTCACAGCAGGTATCTTCAAAATAAGCTCCTGTCCTATTTGTCATTTTTAGTGAAAACGTAGGAATATTGTTTTCTATAGCCTCTGCTCTTCCACCAGCTATCATAGGAAAACTTGCAACATAAATATCTGCGGTCTGCATCCATTTTGTTACCTCATCGCGTTCTAAAACACCTAATGCGTGTGCTCTATTTCCTGTCTCCTCGCTTAATTTTTTCCACCGCACATCTTCTGCGTTTGCGCCTATAATAAAAAAATAGGTGTCTTCCGTTTCCATCATTAGCCTTTTTACAAATTCGGCAAAATCATATCCTATAATCTTTTTATATTTATAATCCGCACCCATCGAAATTATTATTTTACTATCTGGCTGCATCTTGTATTTTATGCGAATTTCGTTCTGTGTTTTCTGATTACCAAAGATATCCTCTTTTACTGCTAAGGGAGCTCCTGCCACTGTTTTCATAGGCATTGGCAGGACATACGCTTTGCTCGCTCCTCGATATCTCATTGCCTTTATTCTGTCATATTCGCATAAGCACAGCACACAATCAGAAACTGACATTCCAAGTGAAAAAAGAAAGTTCGCGTGGTTATAAAAATAAACTGGTCTCTTCCAGTTTCTATTGGAATATGCAATTACTGGAATGACATCAAACATATTAATATGTAGCACAATTCTTTCATACTTGTCAGATAATTTTAATAATTCACTAGCTTTGCGAATCGTATCTTTTTCATGTAAGAATATAAGCTCCGTCCCAGTTCTCTCAGCTGTTTCTAACAAAAACTGTGGTATCCCTTTCGGTGCCATATTGGTAAATACTACTGCATACTTCCTTGTCTCATCATAATCAATCCAATTATTTACAATTGCTGTATGACCACCAATATTATAAGCACCAGTCATTACATGAAGAACACTATTTTTTTCCGCAGAAACTATATGCTTAAATCTTATTTTACTACCATATTGGATCAACTCCCGCTCGATCCATTCATCACTATATCTTCCAGTAAAATGATTGATATCAAAATGAACCAGATATTTGATTAGTTCTAATCTGGATTCCTCATCGTTTTCTATCATTACTAATTTTTTTATCAGTTCTGATATTGCATAATTAAATTTAATTTGTCCTGCAACATCTTTTAATGTTTTCATTCTAATACCCTCACACTTAGAAACTATATCTAAAATTTTTTATTTTATCACTTCTGGAAATTTTTGACCAGGCATATAGTATACATGTCCTTTAAGCTGCTGATAATTCATATCATTTATCATTTTTAACATATCTTTAAAATATACACTTCCCAAAACAACTTCCGCATTTGGAAAGCGATTCAGTGCTTCCTCTATTTGAAATAACGAAATACCGTCAATACTTCGCCCCTCCTGCACTGCATGACTATCTGCATAGCACACTGGTTTTATACCAAATTGTTTCAAGTTTTCGACAATACGACGTCCGAATTTCCCATTACCCCAGACAATCACTGGATTGTTTTTAATTTTTTTTGCTAAATGCTGTGCTGTAGCAGCAGTAGAAAGGTAGATTTCATTTGTGATGATTGTTCTATCAATATTATCCTTATACAGTTCCGTAAACAGGTATTTTCCATCTGGTCCCTGTGGATTTCTGGATCCAAAAGAGCCTTTACAAAAGCCAACAGCAAAACCCTCTTCCTTTGCCCTACGAAATAAATAATGTGCAAATTCCATTTCCTTTTCTGTAAAGTAGAAAGGACCTGCGTTCTGCGCGGGACAATAGCAGGAAAATTCAGCTTCAACTAATATCTTCAGATTTCCAACTTCCTTGCAAAGTCTTATGAACTCATCTGCCTCACAAAAATCAGAATTTAAATTAAACACATTATATTTTAACTCAAGCGCAGATGTGACAGAAGCATACTTTTTAATAGTTTCCCATATTTCTGCGTGTTTATCCTGCCCCTTTACCTCATAATATGTTTCTTTTGTTCCTGAATCAACACTGACTCTGCATTTTCCCTTTCCCTTACTAAGAGCTTGGTACATCTCTTCTGAAAATTCTATTGCATTTGTATTAAATAGTTCATAGTATCCTTTCTCTGACAGATAGCTGATTCCTTCAGCCTGATATGGGTTTTGGGTTGGTTCTCCTCCACCCCAGTCAAAAAGACAATCCTGACTAACACAGCCTTGGTCCTCAAATTCTTTGATATATGGCAATGGATTGTATGCATCCTCTGCAACTCCAAAATGATTACAGCAATAGATACAATGACTATTACAATTCAAATTCGTAGTGAGAGTAATATATTCTAATGGTTTAAAATGATATTTTTCCAGTTTGCATCGTGAACAGCTTCTGCAGATTGCGTTTTCATTTTCATTCTCCTCAAATTTTTCTGACAAATAACGATAGTAGGTATCGGCACTAAGATTTTCAATATTACAGATGTGTTGATCACCTACTTCAAAACCATGACAAAGAGATGCCGTTTTGGGGTTGAGATTCAAACGATTCGTCATTGCTTCACAATGCCAGACCTCTCTGCCATCATATTCTTCTTTAAAATGTCTTATATAATTGTCTCTCATTCTCATCACACGCTCCTGTCTTCTGCTAGCACCTTTTGCATTGCTTTCAAATATCCAAATCCAAAATGCTTGTCAGGTTCAAGATAAGCACCCTCACCCCACTCATTCCATGCAGTAATAAAAACAAATTCATCCTTTTCCACTTGTTTATTAAGAGCAGACAAATATTTGTAAAATTTCTTTGGAGAGGCTCCTCTGTACACAATACCCTTTTTTCCCCGCCGTGGTGCCTCATCATAGTTGACAAAGACGCCTCTATACATTTTATTCTTATTACTGATTCGCCTTTTTAAAATACGACTCCAATGCCAATCATAATGATAAATCTTCGGCAATAATTTTTGATTCCCAATTTTATAAAACAATTTTATTCTAATTCTATTTATCAGACTTGCATCGAATTTCCACGTGTATGATGGTTCATACATCATATACGCCGATACATTTTTACCACATTTTTCATTTTCGTTCGTTGCTATAATATATAGCCCCTCCAACCCATTCTCACTTGCAAGCTTACTCCAAAATTGAAGCATTGCATCAAGTTTCAGAATCAGTTTTGGTTTGTAAATAATAAATACTGGACGGTTATTCACTCTAATATATCTATCATCTTTAAAAAATGGAAGTAAATAATTAAAATGTGCTTCCCAATCTTCCGTATTTCCATAATCTTGCTTTATTAGATAAATATCATTTCCCTTGCACTTATTGATATCTCCTTCTTCCTTCCAAACATTTCCATTTACTTTTAAATTGTCCCATGTGCGAATCCATGAGTCATTTGCCCATGAAATACAAAAGCGTTGCTTAATATCTGTCCATTTCAAGTAGTTTTCCACGGGCTTTTCCAGCATAAGTTTGCCCTTAAACCAATAATGATAAAAGCAAAATCCAAATAAACCGGCTTTCAGCGATAGCTCTGACTGCCACTCCATTACTTTTCTGTCCAACAAGTTATAATAATTATCGTGTAACGGCACATTTGGTTGAAATTGCCACGTATAATGGCTTGATGCTCCCTTAACAGCTGTCCATTCTGTATAGCCCTTACCCCACCACTTATTATTCTCTGGTATTTCATGAAATTGTGGTAAATAGAAAGCAATTGCCTTCATTCATTTCCCTCCCGTTAATGCGATTATATTACCACACAAACTAAAAAAAGTTTTATGGTTTTTTTACTAATTTGAGATCCGTCCTCTTTTGCATATTTCCAAATTATATTTAGTATAGTTTCCTTTTTGTACCATCTATGATACTCTTTGAATCGTGTCAAGAACTTGTGACTCTGGTCACAAAAATCATATAGCCAAATCATATCCGTATATTCATTCTCCCGTAGTGCACAATCCAACTTCTTATGTTTTTTTAAAAGTTGATGCTTTCCAGCCATTGACCTAATATATGCATCTGCTTTTATTAAAACAAGAATTTTATTGAATTTATTATTAATTCCAGTTGATGATTCTCTCGAAATACTCTGTCTCGACATGAAACGATAATGATACAATTTTTCTTTCATTCCATAATAGCTCTCTGCATGAATCAATAAATGGGGGAAAAGAAATTCATCTTCATTTCGAATTCCACAAAAATATTTTCTATAATTTTGAATCTGTTTCACATCACTAACAACTTTTTTTACAACATCTTTTCTATATATCCTTTTCCAAAGCTGCGGATATACTTTATACTTTAAAAAAGATTCTAAAACATCAGCGCTTTCGTTCATGCCTATAACTTTTCCTATTTGCTGATGTCGCCAATCTTTTGTGGCTTCATAAATGTCTTTATTTTCATCGCAAAAAAAATTGTAACCGGTTTCAACAATATCTGCCCTAGTTTCTTCTGCACATCTTATTAATTTTTCATACATATCAGGTTCAAGTTTGTCATCACTATCAACAAAACCTATATACTCTCCTTGTGCACATTGCATTCCATCAAAACGGCTCAAAAAAGTACCTTCATTCGGTTTATTAATAACAATCATATCTGGATATTGCTTCGAATATTTATTAATAATTAAGTGAGAATTATCTATTGAACCATCATTGATAATAATAATTTCCTTGCTGTCTATTGTCTGGTTTACCACACTATTAAGGCATTCTTCCAAATAATCGGCAGTATTATATACCGCAACAATAATTGAAATTTTTTTATGCATGCTTTTCTCCTATTATGACAATTCTGTTTTTTTCTAGCTTATTTACCTTTAATATTTCGAATTCTTTCTCCAAATTTTCCAGAAACCATTCTAGTGTGTACCATAAAGGTAATCTTGATTTGATACCTGCTACACCCAAAGGCATAAATTCAACAATTACATATTTATTTGTCAAAGCCGATAACCGTCCAACAATTGCAGTTATGGCGAGCCCCTGTGTTAAAATCAAATGATGCATCAATGCATTTGCGACTACCAAATCACTTATGAATTTATGTAAGCAAAGCAACGAATCACTGGCAAAATCTAATAACACTGGAGTTAATTGATCAGACAATTTTTTGATTTGTTTAACTCGTTGATACATTTTGTCGACAGCCTCCATATCATAGTCTGAGGCTATTACCTGCTTCACCTGTGTACCTTTTAAAAGCATACAAGAAAAATTACCCTGGTTGGCTCCAATTTCAATTACTGAATAAATATCCTCTCTGCTTTTTATCCACTCTATCTCATATTCAAATCTTTTATTTCCTCTCTCCCAATACACATCCTGATAATCGCCCCATATGGTTCCCTCGTGATAATTCAGCGCATCAATCTTTTTTATTAAATATTCTATTTCAGAAGTAGGATTCTTGTTTACTAGCGCATTTGCCTGACTGATTTTCTCCAAAAAAGCTTTTGGCAAATTTGCATAATACATTCTACGCATCTCGTCAAGATTCTGATACTTCCAATTTCTTAGAAGCGCCGCTACCAAATTAGAATATCCCATTTTCCAAAGTTTCAGCGGATAATAGAAGCATTTCAAAAACTCATCCCGTGCAATCCACTTTTCCTTATCTTTTCTTTTCACTATACTTCCAAAATCCACATAAACTGGCTTGCATCCGTCAAATAATATATTGAATTGATGACAATCCTTTAATTCATATCCATACTTCCAGCAAACTTGATTCATTTGTAAAACGAGTAACGCCGCGTCTTTTTGCATACAAAAAGACCACTGAGTAGAAACCGTTTGTGGGAAAATTGTTTTATGAATCAGAACCATCTGATTATCCTGAAGACAATATTCACTAATTATCGTTTCAACAAACAGCTTTTTTTCTATCAATTCTTCTATCAGTCCACAGCCAAAAAGTTGCCTCACATATCGTTCGGCTTTCTTATTTATAATACGGATTATCTCACCCTGATATCTATAAACATTGCCAATCTCATCAAGATGAACTTCCTGAAAATCTTCAAGCTCTTCCATTTTTAATAATTTCATTTTCTACATCTCCTTGAACTCTATTTTAAAGACTTGACAGATTGATATACTTCTTTAATCTGTCTAGAATACTTTTCGATTCCATATTCATTCTCAGCACTAATCTGCGCCTGTCTTATAATGTCAACCTGCTTTTCCGGATGACTCTGAATCTCATATAACAAACTTGCAAGCCTTGTGGAATCTCCTTTCGGATATAGATATCCATTTTCCATATTTCTGATGATTTCAGCTGTTCCGCCAGATTCTGCACCAACCATTATTAGTCCGCTAAGAATTCCCTCTATTGTAACCCTTCCTAATGCTTCTTTCTCAGAACAAACAAGACCAATATCTGCGTTTCTGCGAAATTCACTTAAATCACTTACAAAACCTACAAATTCAACATAATCCTGCAAATGATGCTTTTCTATATATCCTTTCAACTTTCGCAAGTATTCTACATCACCTTTTCCAGCAATCACTAAATGAATTTTCTCATTATAAAATTCTAAGTATTTCTTTACTGCTTCAAGAGCCTCCATCTGAGCCTTTCCTTTAGAGATTAACCCACAAATGATTACATTCAGACGGTCTCCATGACCATATTCTTTTCTCTCAAAAAAATATTTATCTATTCGAAAACCATCCCTAATAGTATAAGAATTTGCGTTAAAGCATCCATATTTTTGAAAAACTGTCTTTGAAATACAAATGACTGCCTTTGATTTTTTTAGCAGATAATTATGAAAAAATTTGAAATCAAACTGCATATCATAATGCTCATCTAGTAATTCCCTAATATGCCATACATGTGGCAATTTGTAATAAAATGCACATGCCGCTCCTATATAATGTGTAAGGCTGTTTGTATGAATGATATCAATATTCCATTTCTTGATTAATTCTCCCAATTTGCTAAATGCCCTTACATTACTGGTGGCTCTTTTCAATCTATTATTCCATCCAGCATCTGCTGCCAAATGAACTCCTGTTGTATATGAAACAATACAATATTTAATTTTTTCTTTTTTTAATTCTTTTATAATTGGTCCAAAAGTAGGAATTACGACATAGACAGCTACCCTGCATTCTCGCAAGCCAATTATTAAATCAATCATTGACCGATTTGCCCCATAACAACTTGAAACATTTGCTATAAATAAGATATTCTGCACATTATTTTCATTTTTCATCAATAGTAGCCTTTCCGCTCCATTGCATTATTTCATTCTTTTCTTTTCTTTCTCGAACGCGCGTTCTCTGTTTGCAAGATATAAACTTCTTATCGGAAATATAATTCTTGATAAAATTGGATATACTTCATGTAAAGCATGGAGTGTTTCTTGTTTCATCTTATCTCTTGAAGTAGTTCTCGAACTACAACCGACAGTTGAATAATAACAAATATAGCATTTCATCCACTTAAACTGATAATTCTTCTTTTTTATTTCCAGCAACCATTTATAGTCAGCTCGAAGTGAATAAGATAAATCAAAAAGATTATCCTTAAATAGCTTATGTGCCGCAAAAATACTCTGATGCGAAGGCATTTTCCCTACCTGCATTGCTATAAGTGAGCCTTCATCAAATCTCATAAAATCATAATGACTAGAATACTTGCTAATTACATTTCCATAATATAGGTCAGCGCTATTTTTATTCATATAATTTGCAACATCTTTAACCGTTTTCCTATTGCAAAAATAATCGCCTGCATTTAAAAAGAATATGTAATCGCCTGTTGCCATTAATATTCCTTTATTCATTGCATCATAAATCCCTTTGTCTTTTTCTGATAATATTCGAACAAAATCAATATCAGCATATTGCATAATAATATTCAAAGTTCTATCAGTTGATTTACCATCGATGATAATATACTCAATGTTTTTATAACTCTGCCTGCACACTGATTCTATCGTTTCTCTTATCGTTTTTTCCGCATTACGGCACACTGTAATAATTGTAATCTTATTCATTCCTTTTTCCTTTTCCTACTAATACTTTTCATTATATCATATCTGATATTCCATGAATATAGCCTTGCTACCAAAAAAGAATGTTTACCTCTGTAATATATCGGCTGTTTTTATACAAAAATAAAGACATTTTTCTATTCTCATATAATCTATAAAAATAGAGAGCAGACATTTTTGTCTGCTCTCTATTTTTATATTTCGTAAACCACATCTTCTAATGAAATGATTGGGAAATCAACCTTGTCACGTAACTCTGTTTCTATTTCATCGAACGCAAATGTAGCTGTTACAACTATCGCATCCACCTCTTCAAACTCATTTTCTGGTTCAATTACTTCAAGCTCTGAATAGGTACTAGCTGCATTTTTGTCTACTGCATACTTTACGGTAATATCAGAATTTTTTAATTCATCATAAAGGCGACTGCCCATTTCTCCCATACCATAAATTGCAATCACTTTGTAATTATTTGCTTTAAAATACTCACAGAGGCATTTCCCTTCTTGCTTTAAAATCAACCACTGATTAAGCATGTTATAGTATCCTTTGAATTTATCAACCTTGACCTTCTTCTTTTCTACTTCTTTTTCTTTCAGATAATTGACTCCAAATGCTCCTGCTGCTGCCCCTATAAGCGTTGAAAATACAGCAATTGTTCCTTTTCCCATTTTTCTTTCCACCCTTCTTTATTTTTATTTATAAATTGAGAATTCGTTTTTCTCGCTTTATCTCTTTAAAATAGTCATTCTTCACTTGTTCACTGACTTCTGATATTATTTGGTAATTCAAAAACAGTTTACATATCTTCACGTTGAAAAATGGTGTCCAAATAAGAAGCCTAAATTTCTCATATTTACAGTATTGATTGCTTATCAAATCTCCATAATACTTCATAATAATGCTTCGATAATACCGCATAAACTGATATCCAGCTTTATTAGAAATGAATATATAATACAAACACATTTTGAACCAAACTAAGAGCATCTTCTGAAATATTTCACTCTCACTTCCATATTTTTGTTTAAAATAGTAAAGAGAAGTCCATGCCACTTTTCCCAAATCAGGGTTAATCTCTACCATTCTTGAAATATACGTCGTAGAGCCCTCTCTGACATGATGTAAATAGCAGGGGCCGTCTAGCACCCATACCATTTTCTCTATGCTCAATAACTTCCTTGGTATTAGGTAGGTATCCTCATACTTAATATGTGGAAAAAACAAATTCTTTTCCCATAAGCAACTATGATATAGTTTTCCCCATGGTGCAAACCCTAAACCATCTAAATTTGACCAAATAAAATCTATTCCTGAGCAACAACAGTAATGATACTCTTTTCTTAACGAATCCTTAATATTACATAACGTCTTTACATATCTTTTAGGCGCTGCTGCAAGCAAAAGTCCTGTTTTCTTTATTGTATAATAGAGAACTTCTACCATTTTTTTCTCAATCATATCATCACTATCTACAAACATAAGGTACTTTCCTACATGTTTTTCTATTCCCACATTTCTTGCAACACTCTGACCCTGATTTTTTTGGTGAATTACTATAATACGTGAATCCTTGTCAGCATATTTATCACAAATAGCGCCACTTTCATCAGTAGATCCATCATCAATTAATATTACTTCTAAATCTATATATGTCTGCTTCAGAATACTATCTATGCTTTTCTCTAAATACATTTCAACATTATATACTGGCACTATTATGCTTATCAGATCTTTAGACATATGGTTATCCTCTGTTTTTATTTAAAATAATTAAGTATATTATATCATGTTTCTCCAATTACTGTATATATAATTATACTCCATCTTTTTATGGCTATCCTTCTATTATCATGCTATAATACATCTATCTTATAATAAATTGGTGGGGTATATGCAAACAATTGATTTAGACATCCTTCATGATAAAACTCTTGAAGCGGCAATGGAATTTCATAGAATTTGTCAGAAATATCACCTGCGATATTACATGATTGGCGGCACACTGCTTGGCGCTTATCGTGAAAAGGATTTTATTCCTTGGGACGATGATATGGATATGGCAATGCCAAGAAGAGATTATGATAAACTTATCTTTAATTTACGTAAAATTAAAAGTGATATTATTGAAATTGAATATCCACAAGATGATTGTTTCCCGTGGCCGTATGCCCGCATTTTTCATAAGAATACTACTTTAATCCAGGGAATGTTTAATTATCCTGGTGGCGTTTTTATAGACCTCTATCCTCTGGACAATGCTGGTAGCAATTCTTTGCAACAAACCTGGTACTTTTTAAAATTCAAACTATTGCGTTCTATCCTTTTTTTAAGTGAACCCCGCGATAGATTTCAATTACAAAAGCGTGGACTACTCTATCATATTGCTCTTCTTAAAGGAAACCTGTATTGGAAGCGCCTAATTGAAAAAATACTTCGTTTGCAAAATCGTCATAAAGCTAAATTTCTAGCTAACTATTATGGTGAATATGGAAAAAAGGAAATCATGCCTGCTTCTGTATTTGGAACTCCCGAATTATACACGTTTCGTAATACTAAACTACTAGGAGTGGCTAATCCTGATACCTATTTACGTACGCTTTATGGTGACGATTATATGACTCCTCCTCCTGTTAGTTTGCGACAGAATACGCGGCACACCTATAAATTTATAGATTTTGAAACACCATATTCGAAGTATAGAAAAGAGGGCTCTATATGAAAATAGTAAAAATAGTATTAGGAATAATTAGTCTTGGTATGGCAGCGGGCATTGGTGTATACATCGCTAATAAGGCTAACGAGTCTGAGCAGGCGAAGCTCAAAGGTTCACAAGGTAAATTCAAGCAGTATTACGATGTTACACGTCTATGGCTCAAATTGCAGAATAGCGGAAAAGAAATTAGTAGCTATTTTGCTAATAACAATATTACACATTTTGCAATCTACGGTGCTGGAACAATGGGAGATTTGCTCTATGATTGTATGAAAGACAATGAACACAAAATAGCTTTTTTTATTGAGGAAACAGGGGTTGAAATTAAAAATTTTCTTGGGAATATTGATCTCAAAACATTGGAAAATCCAATTAGTTTTGAGGGACTTGATATTATCGTTATTACTTCTGTTTCTTATTTTAAATCAATTAAGCAGAACTTACTTTCATTGGGTTGTACTTGTCCTATTGTTTCTCTTGAAGACATTATCTACTCTCTGGAATAAGCAAGCAACTTCATCTTACATTCCACCCATTCTTGCTTTTATACTTTTGCTAAAAAGAATCTTTCCATAAAACTCACTTTTATCACGCATAACCTGCAGTCCTTCTTTTAACTCTCTAAACGGATAGTTGTGAGTAACAAGTGATATGGTATCAATCTTTCGCTCAACAAGCATATCTATGGCATCCTGCCAATCATTTTCCACACTTGTTGAAAAACTTGAATTCCATGTACCAATTATCTTCAATTGTTTACGTGAAATTTTCCAATAGATATCTCTGTCTAGGTGCATATCTTCATTTGGATTTGCAAATGTCAGGATTGTTCCTTGTGCCGCCACACTCAAAATACATTGCTCCATGATATTACTTTTCCCTACGCCTTCAACAGCCGCATCTACACCAGCATCACCTGTCTGCATCTTTAGCCAGTCAACTGCATTTGCCTCTGCTGAATTACAAATCAAAGAAAAACCCAATTCTGCTGCTAATGTGGCCTGTTCCTGTTGCTCTGCCATAATGAAAATATTTTGAATGCCAAAAAGCCGTGCCCACTGTGCCAACAATAGGTTCATAAAATCTGCTCCATAAATTGCTATTGAATTTATTTCCTGTAGTGGTAGTCTCCTAAGTGCATGCAGCGCCGTCGCCATTGGCTCAAGCATCGCTGCCTCTGCAAAGGAAACTTCATCTGGTAGTTCTATCAGGTTCCATACCGGAATCTCAACATATTCTGCAAAACAGCCGTTTCTACGCGAACCCAGATAATCGTAATTTGTACAAAGTTCATAATGTTCATTTCGGCAGTTATTACACTCTCTGCACGGTATCAATGGGTAAATGCCCACCCTCTTGCCTACTAACTTCTTATCCTCTGCAAAACCAACCTGTCTCACAATTCCTGCAAACTCATGACCTGGTATTGTCGGAAATTGATACGTTCCTAACTCATAAATTCTTGGAATATCTGAATCACAAATCCCTGCCGCCATCACTTCTACCAGTGCCCATCCTTCTTTTATCTCAGGTGTATTAGCCTGCTCATATCTTAAATCATCAATATCGTGGAGTACATATGCTTCCATCTTATTTTCATCTCCTCTGCTTATACTTTTGCTTTCGTATTTTAAATCTTTTTTATTGTTGCACGTAATTCAGCTATTGCTTCCGATAATCCTTCCCTGAGCATATACTTAGCTTCCCAACCTAATGCCTCTAGTCTGCCTGGATCTAAAATTGCTCTTGTAACTTTTGAATAGCCTTGCTTCTCTACATCTAGCGGTATTTCATAATGAATTCCAACTCCTGCACATGATGCAACGGTCTCTGCAAATTCTTTTACTGTCGCTTCAGATTCTCTGCTTGCAATATTATATGCCATGCCAGCCTCCCCATATGCCAGCGCTGTCAGTATCCCTGTAACGCAGTCTTTAACATAACAATATGAGCGCAACTGGCTTCCGGTACTTTTCATAACAATGTCCTCACCGCAAACTGCATTCCGTAAAAACTGCGCATCTGCACGAGAATTTTCTCCAGTAATTGCACCTCCATAAATGTAGCCTGGACGTACCGCATTTATATGCAAACCATACTGCCTGCCATAAGATGCACATAAACTTTCTGCTGCACGCTTTCCTTCCGAATAGCAGGAGCGCGGATTCATAGAATCAATCCTTCCCCACGAATCCTCGTGAAATCCATTTTCAAGCGATGGATTTTCACCATATATTTCAGAACTAGAAACCAATAAAAACTTTCGGGTATTATGTGCAATCGCATATTCCAAAAGATTTATCGTACCTATAATATTTGTTTTCAATGTACCTACCGGGTCGGTAGAAAAAGCAAGCGGATGCGCATTTCCAGCTGCATGTACAATATAATCAAATGTGCAATCACTTTGAACTGGATCGCATACATCTTGCAATATTAAATGGAAAAAATTTTCATGCAAATATTCTGCAAAACGTTTTTCTGCTTTTTCCCTACCACGACACAATGCATATATCGATATATTTGCATCATAATCTTTATTGATTTCTGCAAGCATATCAATCATTGTTGACGCAATCAAACCATTACCACCAGTTATTAATATCGCTTTGTTTCTGAGTTCAGTAATATATCCTTCTTGCATAATAGAAATAGCTCCTTCGTCTGCTGAAAATTTTTACAATACAAAAAATCTTCGGATCTGAATATTATATTGCACCAGGGATCAATATATACGTCTTCATCGGCATCAACTGGCAAATCAAAAATATGCTCACACATTATCATATGTCTTTCATACATTTCTGGTCGATAATCAGCACTTACTTCACATTCCGGATATTGCTCATGTGCGTTTTGGTATAATGCATCACTCATTACACTGATTCCTATTCTGAACCCACTCTGGATTTTCTTTAGGTTCCGAATTATATTTCCCAACCCTTCAAAATTTCCGTCAAAATAAATCAAAACACTACTTGCAATACAGCCCTCTGCATCCTTCATCGCAAGTGCAAGGCGGTCTTCTATTGTGAATCGAGGGAGTATCTTTCTTTCATCTGCTTTGCCTCTTACGCCATGCACCGCATCATTAAATGCATACATTACCGACCTTATGATATTTGTTTCCCCTTTTAAATTACAGCTGTATATCATGCGAAATAATTCTGTTAAAATTGTATTTGCAAAATGCTCCTTTTTCTCATCCGGTAGTACTTTTAAGAAAAAATGCAATCGATTTCTCCACATATAGTAATTAATAAATGTGTTCCCTGCATTACGGCCACCTGCTTTATGCCATACCTTTGATTTTCCATAAGTTGCCACTTTATAACCTGCCTGATTAAAACGATAGCCCCACTCCATATCATCCCAATAGATAAAATTTTCTTCTGGCATGATGCCTACTTCTCGTATCGCTTCTATCCTGACAAGTAAGGAGCATGCAGCCGCATAGTCGCAATATAATATCATTGGAATACCGTCTGCATCCATACAGTTCTTATAATAATCTCTATTGATATAGCGCTCAAAGTCTATCCTGCCGCCATATCCCCATATTTTCTCTGGCTCATCCATAAAATAAGCCTTCGATCCTACCATTCCAACCGCCGTATTCTCTTCAAGAAAACTGCACAGCTCTGCAATAGCATATTGATCCAGAACAATATCATTATCCAATAGTAGCACATACTCATATTTTTGTTCTGCTTTTAAAACTTCACGCAGTCCTGTATTAAATCCACCAGACCCGCCCAGATTTTCTTCATTCACAAGCAAAGTGACCCTGTCTCCATATTTCTCACGAATCAATAAAACAGAATCATCTGTTGAAGCATTGTCTACCACGTATACATCAAAATCATCTGTTGATGATTCAAAAACCGATTGAATACATTGCAAAATGTAATCCTGCTTATTATAATTGCATATAACAATTCCGATCGTTTTCCCCATAAAGATGCTTCCCCTTTAATATGAAAATCCAAAAATAACGATAGTAACTACTTCAACCATATATCTTTTGTTGTATTTAATAAAGCCTTGAATATTTCAATATCATCTGTTGTTGTTAATTTAATGTTTTTTTCGGAACCCGCCGAAAAATATATCGTTTCTCCTAACTCTATCATAAGCGTAACTGTAGCAGTAGAATTCTCGATTCCAAGTCGTGCAGCCTCTTCATGAGCCCATATTAGTTTTCTGATTGAAAAGCACTGTGGAGTCTGTGTCCGCATTAGTTGATCTCTATTTATAAGTACACTTGCCTTTTCCTTATCATCAGTCATAACCATCGCTTCAGCGCAAGGTACTACTGTGACTGCTGATCCATTCATCCTGCATTTCCCAATACAATCAGATATAATTTCCTGCGATACCATGGGACGTATTGCATCATGAATTAAAATCAGGTCTTCATCTGACATTTCCTCTTTGACTGCCCAAATACCATTCTTAATAGAATCTTGTCCGTTTTTGCCCCCGCATACAACCCATTTTAATTTTGTGACTGAAAATTGTTTGGCATAAGCACGCAATATCTCTTCCCAGCCTTCTAAGCACACTACACATATGCCATCTATATCGGGATGCTGCTGAAAAGCCTGCATGGTATAAATTATAACTGGTCTGTCGTATACATTTAAAAATTGTTTTGGAATATCCTGATGCATCCTCCGCCCGCTTCCACCAGCTATCAGCATTGCAATATTCATATTCTCACCAATACGGCATTGCTACCGTCCTCTCATCTTTTTCAGATTTTCTATCAAATGATTTTTCGAATTATATGATACATTTTCTCAGAATAACCACCTTCTACATCATCAAACATGCGATGCTTTGATATTTCCCGTTTTTTCTCCTGTATATCTTCTTTAAGTACTTTTGGTATTTCCTCAATTAATTTTTCCATTGTAAAAACTTTTATTTCTGGCATATATTTTTCAAAAGGAATATAACTATCTCTAGTATTGGAACAATACAATTTATAATCATAATGAAAGGCTATCACTGGTCTGTTTAATAGCATAAAATCAGTATATACTGATGAATAATCTGTAATCAACAAATCCGCCTTTTCTAAAAAAGAATATACATCTGTTTGTGCCTGTATATTTACAATATTTGAATACTGTAACTCTTCAAACTCCTTTTTAAGCTTTGACTTAGGGTGCAGCTTTGTTACAAGAATATAGTACTTATTTTTTAAAAATGTATTGAACACAGCCAAATCCATAACATTAAAAAATTCCCTCTCAGAATCTCGAAAAGTTGGGATATATGCCAATATTCGATAACCCTGTAAATGATATTTCTCTATTTTTTGCCTATCTTCCATTTCCTGTAGTAATAATACTTCTCTTATTTTTGATTTACTTTCTTGAAACAGCATATCATTTCGCGGTTGCCCATTAATTAATATATGCTTACTATCTGTATGGAAAGCTGAAGTATAGATTTTTGCCATTGCAGTCGATGTCGCCAACGTATAATGATATGGCTTTTCATCAGAAATTCTGCGTAAATAGGTTTGAAATCTCTCCCATACATTTTGGGGATGTCTGATTTTGTCAAACGTATTATCATAATTTGTTTTTTTATTGCCAGAACCATGCCACAAGTTTACCTTAATTGCACCACCTGACAGCCAAAAACAAATATCTTTGGAATAATTGTCAAAAATGTAATACCTGCCGCGCAAACAATACCATATACCTTTCATGGAATGATGATAATAGGCTTCATAGCCTTTGTCCTGCAGCATCTTAATAATTGATTGATCATGTGATATCCATATGGCTCTGACTTCATCAGAATGATTCTGCGCCACATATAAATAGAGATACTTTGGATTTTCCGCAAATCTGTTTCCAAATGAACTTCCAAATAGCCATATCCTCCGATTGCGCGGAAATAAAAAAGAAAACCAGTAAATCGGTAAAAGAAATATCTGCACCCAATATTTAATTTCTTCTGCTATCTGGCTTTTCTTCATTTATTATCCCTACCACTTCTTAAGAAATGTCTTTCTCTCCATCGGATCTAAATCACTAATTCTTTGTTCTCTGTAATAAGAATCACTCTTCATATGCTGTGTTGAAACTTCTTCAAAAATCGCTCCATTTATTGATGAAAATGCATGATACTCGCTACGTAATACTGTCTGCATATCTCCTGGTTTCATACGTTTTACAGCTTTTCCTTCTATCTCAACCGATAAATCTCCATATAGCAACTGGAATGTCTCTTCCTTTATCCTATGTGCATGTTCTGGATGTTTCTGCCCTGGCAGCACAATAATATACTTCTTGCAATACTCGCGATTAATAATATTAATGATAATAGCCCCATATTGCTTAAAATGGGAAATACCATAATGATGTGATAGTTCAACTTCATAATCATCGCCTAGTGCAATTCCAGCCTCATATAGCATACCCTTTGCATCATGAATTGCATTACGTACGACTCCTACTCCAGTAATCTTTGCCGTCTCATGTAGCTCTTCATTCACTTTATAGTCTTTAGAGGCAACCATCTTATCGGCCTTAAATTCTCCGCTGGTCAACTGCTTCTCACCACAAGGCATTGCAAAAAAAACATCCTCTAGAGATATTGTTTTTCCTGCCTTGATATCACGTTTTGCATAAGTTCCCCGCATTAGAGAGCGCAGTGAATCTATCTCCGTCTGACTGATATATTTTTCATTTTCCTTCTTTGTCTCACACATGGTTCTAGCAAGAAGCGCTGCCTTTACCCATCGTTCCGTCTGCTCAGGGTTCATAGAATACTCATTTAATTTGATCGTCTCTGTCGGGAGTCCTACATGGCGCTCTAATATTTTTGCACCCTTTGCGACCGCAAGCATTGGTACCATATTCTCATCTGGCGCTTCATGTCCTGAATAACCAATTGTGATATCACGATATCGTCTATTCATCCTATCAATAAAATTAAGTTGAAGGCTTTCAAGAGGTGCAGGATATTCTGCAATACAATGTAAAAATGCAAATTCACACCCTCGATGCGTAAAGAAATTAAACAATTTATCAATATCTGCCATGGTCTTTCCACCAGTAGAAATAATCAATGGTTTTTTAGATGCAGCCACTGCCACAAGCAACGGCCAATCAAGAGAAGAACAGCTCGCTACTTTTATAATGTCAATACCTTGATCTAGACACCACTCAACACATTTCTCGTCAAATGGCGTACTCATTGTAACCATACCCTCCTCACGAATGGCATTGACAAGTTCAGAAAATTGATCATAGCTTAATCTCGTACTCATAAACCGTGGAATATGTTTTACATCAGTCCTTTCTTTATAATCGGGATGAATAAATGTATCCAAATCACGATATTGCAGTTTGACCGCCGCACGAATATTATACTTTCTGGCAATCTTTCCCATCTCTCTGATGATGTCTTTGCCATGTTCTACGCTTCCCTGATGGCTGTTCGCCATCTCGAAGATGAACAGATTTTCAAATACCTTCTTTTCCTGACTCACACCACTCACACCTACCTTTTTTTATAATGCTTATTTTTAATTACTATATATATATCGACATTTCTGTCAAATAAGTAAATCGTATCATCTTTTTTCTAAAACTTAGATACTTTAGCTTCAGAATCAATCAAAACAACTTTTATTTCTTCCTCCATAATCTGAAGATAATTTCTCCCTTTCTCACAGATAGCAATTAACTCTGCATATTCGTTATCCTCATTCTGATAGATACTTTTTAAAATATGTGAAGTATGCTCCTGTATTCGGTTACGTATATAGTCCATTGTAGGACACTTATCTAATTCTGTTCCGATATCACTTGCCCTCTCAGAAAGTTTTTTAAATTCCTTTGTGCGGTACTTATCTTTTAAAACAAGCGTTAGCATCTTCTCATAACATTTAATTCCTTCTTGTACATCATTAAGGCATGCTGTAAGATCCTCGGGAATTCTTTTAATATAAGCTATCAACTCTGCACATGTCTTATCATCAAAGAAATCCCTGCATGTTTGCATGATTTCTGAAAAATTAATTTCTCGTCCACACTCCTGCTCTATTGTCTCTTCAAGCGTCTGGATTAATGTTCCATATATTTTTGCTCCACCCTCGGTAGCATCAATTACTTTCAGTTCAGGATGCTGTATGATTTGCTCCTCAAACCACTTGGCATATAGCTTATATTCTGGCTTTGACAAAATAGGTTTCCCATCTATTCCCTCTACTTCAATTACATCCCCAAATTTTTCTGATGTCCATTTAAGCTCTCCAATCACTGTAGCATCTGCATGTGACTTATTATCTGTTAATGCAAGGTCCTGACCCACTAAAATAATAGTCGTAAATCCAAGCATCTGTGCAATTGAAAAAGCATCATTTGCCACAGAACCGCCACTAGATATGATAGGAAGTACTAGTCTCTTTTGGGATAAAAAATGCTGGATATGATGATTCAAATCATTTATAAAAAACTTCTCAGCCCTATGTTTCGCTAAAATTGCTTTATGACTGTACAAATAGCAGACTAAAGGAACATTATTAGCCGCAGCATCAACAAAATGAGCAGCATTCTTTTTACCATCTATACTAATACATAAATCTGGAATAATGCCATTACGAATCATCGGTCGAAGCGCTGTATCTACTGCTATGATAAAAGCCCTTCCTTTTGCTTTTTGCAATTTTTGAACATTCTTATCCAGAGATGGGCCTGCTGCAACAATAATCGCGGGTACATCCTTTGGCAACTTTTCATACAAATTCTGTATGGATTTGCTTTTAAAAAAATAAGGGAAATTAGAAAATGTATTTTCATAATATAGCTTCCCATATCGTCCGATTACATTCTGCGTCGAATTTATAGATGAACATACAATTTGCAATGTGTCTATATATTCTATGTACTCCGCTTCAAATAGACGATTATAATTCAAATATGATTTGTAAATAAAATTTTCAATATCTGTATAGTCTAGTAAATCATAAAAATACTCCTGTGGCGTTTTTTCCATAGCATCCCTTAATAATAGTGTGACTCTCTTATTTAATATTAAGTCACTGATATTAAATTCGCGTATAACTGTTCTTAAAATACAGGCGGAAGGTTCATATATAATAATCGAAACATCCTCTGTTGTTTCTTTTAATAACTTGCGAACATACATGCCATTGCCAAATCCATATAATAATATTTTTGTCTTAAAATATAATCGATCAAGATTACGGTACCATAATTCCATCAATGCATCCGTATCATAAAGTGTATCCAATTGATATGTTTTTTCATTCATTACGGCATATAAAACCTTCTTACCAAATGTCTCGTCTACACCTGCCTTTATTGTTTCTGAAAGGATGCTACTAGAAAGGTACTGTACCATCTCTGGATAGCGCGACACAAAGGCCGCCATATTAGGCTCAAAAAAATCGTTATGTTCGCTCATATGTCAATCTCCATGTCTTTCATCATGTCTTTAAATAAAATCAAGTTTTCTTTTGTCTCAAAATTAAGTACATCTATAAACAAAAACTGGTCTTTTTGCTGTAAAACAGTCAATAACCGTTCTAATTGTCCGCTCCAGTATTTCCCATCCTCCCTGACATCATGAAACTCTGGCAAAGAATATGCCATAATAATTCTAGGAAAGGTTACTATCATTTTTTTGGCGAACTCTGACATATTGTAATCATATTCTTCATAGTCATTTTCTAAGACACCAATTGCTAACTTTTCCAGCACTTCTACAATTTCTTCTACCTCGTAAAACAATTGATTCATGATACCCTCCTGCATATAATACTATGTACATTATTTTACACCATTTGTAACAATACAACAAGAAAAAGGATTGGTTTTCACCAATCCCTCTCCTAGCGGTAATTACTGCGTAATTACTGTAGTAATGACAGAACTCCCTGTGTTGACTGATTCGCTTGTGCAAGCATTGCTTGGCCTGCTTGTGCGAGAATATTGTTTTTACTGTAGTCGACCATCGTTGCAGCCATATCGGTATCACGAATCTGCGACTCTGCTGCTGTCGTATTCTCAACGATGTTATCTAAGTTGGCAATCGTGTGCTCAAGTCTGTTCTGAACTGCACCAAGTGCTGAACGGATATCAGAAATCTTTGCAATTGCTGCAGTAATTGCTGAAATTGCATTACGTGCTCCTGATAATGTCTTAAGATCGATGTTCTTAATCTTCAAACTAGCAGAACCCAGTTTACTTGTTGCAATATTATCGATCTGAATCTGGATTCTTTGCTCAGCTTTATTTGCTGCACCTACCTGAACTGTTTTTGCTGCTCCTGCTGAAAATGTTCCATCCAACAAACTAAGTGTATTAAACTCTGTTGACTGCTTTACTCTGTCGATTTCACATACAAGAGCTGCAATTTCCTTTTGAATAGATACCCTGTCTGCTGAAGTGTTTGTTCCGTTAGCTGATTTAACTGCTAACTCATTCATTCTTTGAAGCATTGAATGAACTTCTGCCAAAGCGCCTTCTGCTGTCTGTACGCAAGATACTCCATCTTGTGCATTGGATGATGCCTGTGTCAAACCTCTGATCTGACTTCTCATCTTCTCACTGATAGTAAGGCCCGCTGCATCATCTGCTGCACGGTTAATCTTATATCCAGAAGACAATTTCTCTGTTATCTTCGCCTGTGTCGAAGTTGTCACACCAAGTTGTCTGTTAGCATTCATAGCTGTCATATTGTGTTGAACTACCATAATTCATTCCTCCTTGAAAAAGTCGTGGCTTCCATGCCACCTTTGTTGTTTTTATTGTTGTTTTACTTAGTAATCTGTCATTACTTGTATAATATATCGGCATACTCATAAAATACTTTATACCTTTTTTCATTTTTTTTTATTTTTTTACAGAAAAAAGGATTGGCATATGCCAACCCATTTTTCTGTAATATTTAATGCTGAAACTAGCTAAGTAAGGACAAAACTCCTTGTGTTGACTGATTAGCCTGTGCAAGCATTGCTTGACCTGCTTGTGCAAGAATATTATTCTTACTGTAGTCAACCATCGTAGATGCCATATCGGTATCACGAATCTGCGACTCTGCTGCTGTCGTATTCTCAACGATATTATCCAAGTTGGCAATTGTATGCTCAAGTCTGTTCTGAACTGCACCAAGCGCTGAACGAATATCAGAGATTTTTGCAATTGCTGATGTAATTGCTGAAATTGCTTTACGTGCTCCTGATAATGTCTTAAGATCAATGTTTTTAATCTTTAAGCTACTAGAGCCTATTTTACTTGTTGAAATATTATCGATCTGAATCTGGATTCTTTGCTCAGCCTTATTTGCTGCGCCTACCTGAACTGTTCTTACTGCACCTGCTGAAAATGTTCCATCCAGTAAATTAAGTGTATTAAACTCTGTTGACTGTTTTACTCTGTCGATTTCACATACAAGAGCTGTGATTTCTTTCTGGATAGATGCTCTGTCCGCTGAAGTGTTTGTTCCGTTAGCTGACTTAACTGCTAACTCATTCATTCTTTGAAGCATTGAATGAACTTCTGATAACGCACCTTCTGCTGTCTGTACGCAAGATACTCCATCTTGTGCATTGGATGATGCCTGTGTCAAACCTCTGATCTGACTTCTCATCTTCTCACTGATAGTAAGG
>Ga0209373_10001625_pt1 | contig 25441 bp, 19 predicted proteins | sample Higcelweek5metaG_FD_187173 | JGI IMG/M metagenome (GOLD analysis project Ga0209373, IMG submission 187173) | Freshwater pond sediment microbial communities from the University of Edinburgh, under environmental carbon perturbations - High... | ecosystem: Environmental > Aquatic > Freshwater >... | reverse complement strand
TCGAATCGCACAGCCAGTCGCTTGAGAGCCAATATCTGGAAATTGTGGAGGGCTTAAAATAATGTGGATTCTTCTGATGATCAAAAATGAAATCATAAAGAGCTTTTCGCGAATAAAGACCATCGTATTTCTCATCATTCTGCTGGTCGCAATAATTGGCTCCGGCATTATCTTGAAGCTTATCGTCCCCCAGCCGGCCGATTGGAGAGCCGATCTCAAGCAGCAAGCGCAGTCTAATCAGGCAATGCTCGAGTCATACACAGCAGGCACTTCGGACACTGCAGGCACTTCGGACACCGACGGTACCGGCGACACCATTATCGTCAACGATCCAAATGCCGAAGCCTATACAAACTACTTTGAGGAACAGGCTTCCATCTCCCAATATGCCGCCGATCATGAGATACCAATCAACAAGATCACAGCCTGGACCTTCGCGTCCTCGCTCGAAGGTATCGTCAATCTCGTATTCATCTTCATGATCGTCGCCGCCGCCGAATGCGTAGCCTTCGAGTACAGCAGCGGAAACATTCGCTATCTGCTCATCAAGCCAAAAACACGCTGGAAGCTCCTAACCGGTAAATTCCTATCCCTCATTACCAGCGCCCTCTTCTTCCTACTCGTCACCTTCCTTCTTACTGTAATCATGGGCTTTATCTTTTACGGCTTTGACGGAGCTAAGGGTATCAGCCTCAGCGTCGAAAACGGTCATGTCATCGAGAGCAGCCTCGTCGGCAATCTCCTTCTCACCTACCTCGCCGAATTCGTAAAACTTCTTGTCGTCATCTCGCTGGCCATGATGATCTCCGTCCTCTTGAAGAGCGGCATTCTCTCCATCCTCCTGTCCGTCGGCGTCGTCTTCTCCGGTTACATACTCACCAGCATCCTTTCGACACTTAGCGCCCTTATCAATATCTCCAACGTCGATTGGATCAAATACACGCCCTTCCCGAACCTGAACCTCGCCCAATACCTTCCATCCGGATCACCCGCTTTCCCGGGAATGACACTCGGCTTCTCGGCCATTGTACTTCTTGTCTACTTCATTCTCTTCAACTCTGTCTCTTACACAGTATTCTCGAAAAGAGACGTGTACTGAGGAGTGCTTCTCACGCCCGTACGAGCTTGAGGAAAGAGCCTACGAACAAATTGATCTTGACAGTTCAGCCCTGCCCGACGATAATGGGTAGTGTTGATTTGGGGCATTAGCTCAGTTGGGAGAGCGCTTGCTTCGCATGTAAGAGGTCGCCGGTTCGACTCCGGTATGCTCCACCAGATCGAAAAACCAGTGCCCTGTTCACTTAACGCATGCGCTAAGTCGTTCACAGGGCACTGGCTTTTTCACATTTTTGTGCGTATTCTCCTGCTAGATTAGATCCTTGGATAGGCGGGACATACGGGCACTGGTTTTTTCCCTTAACGCTTGAACAGGAGGCAGTTCTCCTCTTTGTCTATACCTTCGCTGACTCTTCTCTTGAAGTGTGAAGTTGCGGCGGTTTCGTTTATCTCACCGCTTTCAAGTTTTTCAAGAATGTATTTCTCCATGTCCAGAAAACCATCCATTTTCTGATTTATCATCACTTCTCTGTTATTGGATTTAATTAACATTGTGCTATATGCTCCATATTTGTAATGCTCTATCTGGTAATCTAATTTTACTATCTCTGAAATATGAAAGCGAAAGCGTTTCCCGTACCTGGTCCGAACGGAAATATAACCTTCGTTTACTACCACCTTAAACAGAAGATTTGAAATCACGAAAGCAACGACCCCCACAAGGCTTACTATACCAAAAACTTTGGAAGGTACGTTCATTCTAGAAATTGCGTTCTCCTTAATCAAGAGTGCAATAGAGCCAATGATCGCGACTATGAATATGAATAAGATAACTATGGTAATTATCGCAATCCTGACTTTGAATTTTGCTTTCGTCATTTTAATGACTCCTCCCGCGTTTAGGTTACGCTGGTTTTTCCCTCTAAGAATTCGCTGACTCTTCTCTTGAAGTGTGAAGATACGGCTGCTTCGTTGATCTCGCCGTTTTCAAGTTTTTCAAGAATATATTCTGCCATTAGCCGAAATCCTTTCATCCCTTGGTCTATATATACTTCTCTGTTTGCGGTTTTAATTGTAATTGAGCCATGTCTTGTATTATATTTGCTATACTCCATGCAGAAGACTACTTTTGTTATCTCCGAAACAGAAAAGCTAAATCGTTTTCCAAGTCTCGTCCGAACGGAAATGTTTGAATCACTTACTTCCACCATAAAAAGAACCGTTGTAAGTACGCCTATTAATATCAATATAAACAGTGTTATTGAAATTCCCAAACTAAGAATACTTAGTCGCGGAATTAAGCTCGCCGCGATCGCAGCGGCTTCAAAAACAGCGATTATGACAAATAATACGACTAAAGCAACTGCATTGCATTGCACGATTAAGACTTTAAATTTTGTTTGTATCATTTTCCAGACTCTCCCTCTTGTTTTTGTTACACCTTCAGGTTCTTACTAAAAATCGATCTGCAATCCTGTATCCAATTCCGGCAAATGCAGAGCATGATAAATATTATACACGCACATCAAAAGAATATAACGGATATGATTTCCTTATTTATTTGTTTTAGATTCACAAATATTGATTGTTTTCCCGTTGACCAAGATTGACTTGCGCATTCAATTGCCTGTACAAGGGACGCTCTTGCTTCATCTTGCAGCGTCCCGGCAATCTATACCCATCGGTATGCCTCACGAATGGAACAGTATTTCTACGCAATGTGCTCTATTTCGCAATGAATTTGTCAAATTTCTATTAATTACGTTTTTAATTATTGGATTAATGTGATAGAATACTTAAATATTGGAGGATATATTCCCCCTTTATCTGTTTTCTCTATCGCAGATACATAGAATTGAGATTTACTCGATAGGAGGATATATATGGACTATGAATCCGAATATAATAGTGCACGAAGTCGGTATTACAATGCGTGTACTGAAATAAACAATTGCCAAAACAGACTCAGTAGTTTACAAAGTCAGAAACAGGCAAAAGTCAACAGGATCAACGAACTTGTATCCACGATTAAGGACCACGAAACGGCATATGAGCAAATGACTATAATCGTTAACGGCGAAGATGACCTAAACTCTAAGTTCTTGGACATTTCCACCAAAATCAGTGCTGCTGCCGATAATTACGCTGTCATGATACTTTCGAGTGATGTTACTAACAAGAACCTGATTGAAAGCAACAGTGAAGAAATGTCGCAGACAAAGCTTACGTTGGAAAGCATAATAAGCAGGCTTAATACAGCGAAGTCGACGCTAATCACAAAAATTACCGATTTCAAAAATCAGTTAAGAACTGCCGAGAACGATCTCGAAGAGATCAAGCGCAGTATCAGTTCTACACAGTCCAGTTTATCGGATTGGCAAAGAATTAAATCGAACGCCTCTTATGACATGGAATACTACCGCCGCAAAATGCAGGAACAAGAGCAAGAGGTCGTATACGTGTAATAAAGAAATGGCAAACGGACAGTTTTTTGATGCAAAAGTACTATATAAATAGTATTGTTATGGAGGGGTGTATTCTGTGAACGTTAAAGACTTACTTTCAAGTGCTAACCTTGCATTTCTGAATCAGGAGAACGAGACTGCGCTTAATCTCGCGAACCAGGCTATAAAACTTGATCGTCAAAACGCAAATGCATACAAAACTGCCGGAAACGCATGTATGTCGCTCGAACGTTATGATGAAGCCATAAAGAATTACCGGCAAGCGGTAAATTTTGATCCGGCGAACGGCAATCGTTACTATGATTTGGGTTTTGCCTGCGCCAGCAACGATAAACTTGCCGATGCCATAAAAGCTTTTGCTAAAGCGGAGGAATTGGGCTGTACACCGGAGAATCTCGTTCAGCTATACCAGGTTCTTGGAATTACATGCTTCGATATAGGCAGATACGACGATGCGCTAATTAATCTTACGAAGGCGGAACAGCTAATTGGAGTGGACTTGGACATTATGCTTCGCAAGGTCGCCGTTTACGGCGTCAAAAATGATATCCGAAACGGTTTGATTACGACAAATCAGATTAAGCTCATTGCCCCTTCCGAGTTTGTTGGCTATAATCTCGCTTTCAAACTGTTGATTCAAGCAAAACGTCTTGACGCCGCAGCAAGAGAACTGGATATCGCCGGTAAATATACCAAACCTTCCATGGCTTACTACATGGATGCCATGACTTTAGAGTTGGAAAAGTATAAGACGGATAAAGACAAGTCGCATTTTGAAGCAGCACTCGCAGCACTCGAAAAAGCATTAAAAGTTCTTAAGCCTACGGTGAAGGAACTGATTGACACGTATATTAATGCTGCCGAGATTAATCTCCAGCTTGAAAAAGCAGATACTACAATTGCGTGCCTTAATGCGGCACAAAATCCAATCGGTGCGTTTAATATCGGCTTCGAATTGGTTGATAAGGAATATGTCTCGAAAGAGCTTTCTGAGTACGATGTTGAAGATATGATTGAAGCTGACCGTGCCAGAATTGCTGATGAGCTGGGCGATTACGGTTTGGAAGAACTGGCAGAGAGCACGGAACCCGATGAAGATGGCAATCGCGAATACTTAACCGATATACCGGATGAACCGCAGCCGCCTGTACCGGATGTTAAGCTGGATGAGGCGGATGTCGTGTTTTCCAAAGAAAATATTGATCAAATAAATCGCTTGTTTATCGGCGCATATACCTTGAGCAAGGATTTTGACAAGGTTATTGAGTATGCAAGGAAGATGCAAACCAGTGAGAGTGTGCATCACATTTACATTGGTTTGTATACCGAAGCCAATGCTATGAAAGAACTTGGGCAACCCGAAGCAACGGCTAAATATCGTGAAATTATTAAGTTCTATCGTAATGCGATGATTAAAGATCCAACGGACCTGGTTGCTGTTTCTTTCCGCATTCAGAGTTACATTGATATCCGCGAATACGACGAAGCCGAGCAGCTCTGCAATCTATTGACGAAAGAAGCCAGAGAACCTCTGCTTAATATAATCAATCAAGCAAAGTCAGGAGGTGATAAGAATTGACTCTTTCTCATGATATTGTCCTGGATGATAATGCCTTTTACACAGCATCGCGAGATATGGCCATTCTGAAATCCGATACGGATAATCTCAAGACGAAGCTCGAAGAAATGTATGCAGAACTGGCCGAGGCGTTGGAAACTCCAGCCGGAGAGGTCGCTGCAGCAATCCACAAAGATATCCTGATCAAGCCCATCGAGGATATGATTCTTATAATCAGTCACATTTCAACGACGCTTGAGGAAATAGCCGGCACCGGCTATTACAAAGATGTCTTCATAAAGTTTGAAGAACTAAACCAAACTATCTAATAATTTAAGGAGGAATTTTTATGGCAATGGGAAAAACCGGTACTGTAAACATCACACCCGAAATGATGACGAATGCATTGAGTGTGATTGAAGATTACAGAACCCTGACAGGAAACCTGCACACTCAGTTATCTGACGAGGTCACAAACCTTATCCCCGGAAGTTTTAGCGGAAGCGCTTCTGATGGGTTCAGATCTTTCTATGACAATAAAATCGAGCCCGCAGTGGGCGATGGACTCACAAAACTGCTTGATGCCCTTCGTGATATTTGCCAGGGTACATTAGATGCTATACCCCAAACAGACGGGCTGGACGACCAACTCGGTGCAGAAAACAAGAAATAAGGAGGATAAATTCAATGGCTGGTTGCAGGATCGTAAATTCGGCAGTAGAAACCGCTGTCACGAATATTCAGACAATTTCAGGTTCATACAAAACCGCTGGTGAGAGCTTTATTCAGGATCTCAGCAAAGCGATTGCCGAGATGGAGGGCGAAACGAAAGACGCTCTGCAAACCTTTATCGACACCGATGTGAAAACGTTTGTAGAAGAGAGCATCTCTTCTGCTTTGGATGGTATGTCGCAGCTTTTAGAAGCCAACAGAACGAACTTTCTTGACACAGACAAGCAAATTGCGGACAGTATCAGCGGAAGCTAAATCATAGCGGCCCAACCCTTGCCGGAATGTCGCGCAGGGGTTGGGCTGTACCTATCTTTAGGATCATCGGAGAGAGGGGGCTCAGTATGGCGTTTAAAATACTCAACGAGGATGAAATTGTTTTGCTTACCGACACTAAAAAAAAGCAATACGAAAGAGAACTTGATATCTACAGAAAGCGTGTTGCTTTTGTGGAGCAGCTGGAAAAGTATGAGAATGTCGTTCTGGAACCTTATAAGCCCAAATTGAAACCGATTGCCGTCATTGATAAGATCGAAGTCAGGGAATATCAAAGTCATGAATACAAAGCGCAGATACATGTGCATGTAAAAAAGCCTGAAGTATTTTTGAATCCAATAGAGATTCACAAAGCGGCAGATATCCATTTGCCGGATGTTTCCGTGCGCACTCCCGAAGTAAAACCTGTTTTATTTAAGAAGAAGCAGCCTTCTTTGCCCAGTGTGGAGAAACCGGTTGTTGCCTCGTCAAAATTTACGATTCCTAAGGCCGCGCAGCTAGACTTACCTGTTTTTGTGAAGCCTGAATTTGCTGCTGCCGCTTTTAAACTACCAGAGAAATCGCAGATTGTACTTCCTTTGGTTGAAGCGCCGGATGTTGAGTTGTTATTATCAACCCGGAGCAATCCTTTTGGCGAGAAGAAAACTCCAAGCAATGTTCCAAGCATTACTATAGCGAATATTACCGTCTCCCCGTTTGTGATGGTCAAAAATGAGGCCCCCGTCTTGCCAGAGGTGGCATTCGCTGCTCCGATGATAAAGTCATTCAACAAACCGGAGCAAAAGAAGGCAGAGTTGCCGACTTTCTCAAAATCGGATATTCCATTTAAGCAGATGAATATCAAAGAGGCTTCCGTGCAGCAATTGCCTCAAGTCCAAAGCGCTTATAGGTCCTTTAAACCTTACACAAAGCCTGAAATGGATAGGTTACATATTCCTTCCATTGTTATTAAGCCTCTGATTCCAAAAGAAATGAGACCTATTAAGGTGAAAGTAAGTGAAGTAACCGCACCTGAAATTCAAGTTATCCCGGTAAAGTCTTTTAGCAGACTTAAAAAAGAATTAACCGGAGCATCCAAGCTGATTCATTTGTCCGCAAAGTCTTCTTCAAAGCTTGATACGGACAGATTGAACACACCTTCAAGTGTGATTAAGCCTCCGATTCCGAAAGGAACAAGGCCGATAAAGCTGGCGAGAAATAGCGTATCCGCGCCTCAACTTCAAGTTATCCCGGTAAAGTCTTTTAGTAGACTCGAGAGAGAATTTGCAGGAGTGCCAAGGCAAAACAAAGCTGTCATACCGGATGCACGGGAGGCGCTTGCAAGATTCTATTCCACATCAAATAGCAAATCCGACATAACGGCAGGACAGGTTGTATGAAGAACAATGAGATCATGATTTCAGCAAGGTTCGAAGACGCGGGTTTTTCGGAAGAGTTTTCTTTCCTTGTTTTGAAAGATATTACACTTAAAGCCCTAATTGAATCTATTTACTACGGGCTGAAAAAGTTGAACGACCATGAGAAATCATTTGTACTGCTTGAAGAATACCTGAGAACGCGTAAGGAAATACAAGTACTCTACAATTCAAAAGGTGATTTCAATATCATTGATTTTACCGAATCGAAAGATAATAAGCCGGTATTTGATCGTAAACTGGACGAGCTGGGCTTCGTTACATCCAGTTGTCTTCTTTTCTCACTTGAAAGAAGAGTAAACCCTTCGGCACTCTTCAAAAGAGTTGAAAGCAGCTACATACTGAAATCGGACAATTCGCTGGAATATAACATCAGCACGCGTCGTCTCAATGTCATCGAGTCTTCGGTCATTGATATCCTTCCCCCGGGCGAAATGCCGGAAAAAGACAAGGGTTCTTTGCTTGACATTATTATTCCCACGGTACTTTCCACGGCGGGCATGCTTGGTGCCCGCTATCTTGTTATGCTCTTCGCTCCGAATGCCGCAAGTATGGGCAACACGATGCTGCTAATGTCCGGAGCTATGGGTGTTGTCTCACTGGTTACAACTCTCTATGCCTATCTAAAAAAGAAAAATGAATATAAGGCAAGCATTAAAGAATGGAAAGAAAACTATGAGAACTACATTAACCGCATGATTAGTACCATCAAAGAATGGCAGGTCAGCGATATTAAATACCTGAACAGCGTGTACCCCGGCATGGGTCTGCTGTTTAAAAATACAGCGGAAATAAACGCTGCCATCTTCTCCCGGTCCCAGAATGATAACGACTTTATGAGGATTTCTCTGGGTACTTCCGACGAAGTGAAACCTCTTTTCGAGATCAAAAGTGAAAAGAAAGATAAAATTTTCTATGATATTTATTTCAAGAAAATCGGAGATCAAATTAAAATCATGATACCGTCCCGCAAAGACGAAAAGCGCAGAATGCGGATGACCACAGACGAGCGCGCCAGAGAAGATAAAAACAAATTCCTTCTGACGGACCTACCCTATGTGTTTGCCAACAAAGGTGTTGACCATGAGGATGTCAATGAAATTATCGGATTCAATTACCTGCGCAGCGACGATGGCACAAAGCCGCCTCTCCTGCTTGATTTGAGATCCAGCGGTGCGTTAGGTATTGTTTCCAACGACGACCACACATCCCGGAACTTCATTCAGCATATTATCTTTGAGCTTGCCTATTACCACTCCCCGGAAGATTTGCAGTTTGTTTTTTTCTTCAATAAAGAAAGCAATGTGGCAAAGCAAGACGAGGTATTGGCCAACTATAGATACCTTCCTCACACAAACGAACTTTTTGATGGCTTGTCTCAGTTTGTTTTTGACAAGAATAGCTCCGGATTGGTCTTCGGTCAGCTTATGAGCATTATGAACGAGCGAAGCAATGCCAAGAGCAACGAGAAAGATGATGAAGCACCGCAGAAACAAACGCAAATTGTCTGCGTGGTTTTTTATGATTACGAAATAAAGGAAACCGGCTTTTCCAAGTTTCTGCCGGAAGTTCCCAAAGAGGGCGAAGCCTATGTGAACAGCAATGGCCTTACCTTCATCTTTGTCCAGTCCGTAAAAGACAAACTGCCTAAATACTGCGGCAATATCGTAGATATCGATAAAGACAATCCCAAGGGCAGGAAAACCAGTCTTCGCTACAATATTCTCAGTCGTGAAACTTTGAATGTTTTGAGTGAAGGTACAGACGACATAACAAAAGCCAGTGATACCAGTAAGTTAATTGAATATAAGCATTTCCAGAATGATTACATATTTGACGAGAAGAAATACCAAACCGAATTTGCCTTGGCTTTCCGTCAGCTGAGTGCCATTTACTACACGCGTATAGCCGAAAATGGCAAAGTGCCGTCCATGGTAACTCTTTTTGAACTGTATGGCTGCAACACAGAGAAAATGAACAGCGGCGAAGTACGACAAAGTATGCTTAATAGTTGGAAAGACGAGGAGAAAAACGACATTACTCGCAATCTCTGCGCACCTGTGGGCAAAAACGAGCACGGTCCAATGTACCTTGACCTTTATGAGAAAGCGGATGGGCCCCATATGCTGGTTGCCGGAACCACCGGTTCCGGTAAATCCGAAACGGTCATCACCTATCTCATTGGCTTATGTATGAAGTTTTCACCCTTGAATTTGAATCTGATGCTGGTTGATATGAAAGGCGGAGGTTTTTCTGACCGCCTGGGCAATCTTCCGCATTGCGTGGGTGTCGTAACCGATACTGCCGGCGAAGACGAAGGAACATCGGCTTCCTATATGCTCAAGCGGTTTCTCGAGTCCCTTAACGCCGAAATCAAGCGCCGCAAACTGCTTCTTTCAAGCCTTGGCGTTGATAATGTTGACTCGTATATCCGCGCATTGCGTGTCATCGAACAAATCAAAGAGCTTCAATCCAGCGGAGCCGATGCTCAAACGATCGAGAAAGCCAAGAAGAAGTTAAACGGGAAGCAGATCGAAGCACTTGGCAAAGACTTGGCTGATCTTTCACCGCTTTCCCACCTTGTTCTGGTTGTCGATGAATTTACCGAATTAAAACGCTTTTCGAACGAAAGCAGTGATATAGACTTCATAGCCGAAATAACTACCATTGCCCGTGTCGGACGCACGCTCGGATTCCATATCGTATTGGTCTCTCAAAATATTGAGGGTGCGATTACAGACGACATCCGTGTAAATTCGAAAGCCAGAATCTGCCTGAAAGTTGCCACCAAGCAGGCATCAAAAGAAATGATTGACAGTCCTGTGGCCGCAGCACCCACCATGCCTCTCAACGGGCGTGCATATTTGCTGGTAGGTACAGGTTCAAGATTTGAATACTTCCAGTCCGCTTACACGGGAGCCAATAAGAACCTGAATGTTGAACCGCCCGTACTGGCCGCGGTGGTGCCAAACTCCGGCAGAATCAACGAGGATTTTTACTCTTCGAAAAAAGACAATGAGCGGGAAAAGAAAAACAGCGCACAAGTAAATGAACACGACACACAGCTCGCCTATATCGTCAACACGATTATTGATATGAGCAAGGATATGGAGATGCCGAGGCAAATCTTCCTGCCGCCCCTACCCTCGAAAATTGTTGACAGCACGGAATGGAGGTTTGTATGAGCCTGAATAAGATGCTTTGTACTTTAGGCAAATTCGATATCCCCATTATTCAGCTTCAACCTCCCTTTGCGGTGGATTTGTTGGATTCCAATATTGCTCTGTTCGGTTCTGCTATGAGCGGTAAAACCACATTTATTAAAACGTTGATCAACATTCTGCATAAGCAGTACGACGAGAGACAGGAACAGATATTTATACTGGATTTCGGCGGAGCGCTATTCCAGTATCAGGATTTGCCGCTGGTGCGTGCCTATTTTGATAATTCCAACGAAGAATATGTCAAACGTGTTTTCAAAATTATGGATAATATTTTGAAGAGCAATATTAAGGATCTGAATGGAAAAAACTACCGTGATTCTGATCATCAACCGTTACATACAACCTTCATTATTGACAATCTGAATGCGTTCATCAATGAGCCCCGTTACTCCGCTTATCATGAGAAGCTGGCGAAGCTCTGCCGTGACGGACTTTCCAAGGGTATTACCATTGTGGTAACTGTGGTAGAAACCAAGGGCGTCACTTCTTATCTCGGATCTTTCAGGCAGCTAATCACACTTGAGATGCCGCAGGATAAGTATGTGGAGATCTTTAACTGCAAGGTCGGGCTGATCGGCAATAATCCGGGGCGCGGGTTTGCCAATGTAACCGTAAAGCCAGGGGGTGTAACCGGCACGTTCCGAATGAACATGCCCTACGAAGTACAGTTAATTATGCCCTACAGCAAGAATACAACCGATACCACTGCCGAAACGGAAGACAGTTTTCTCGCAAAGGTCCAGAAAAAGTTTGCGTATGCTCATGGTAAGTATGTGAACTCTGCAAGTAAATACAAGACTTTCCCAAAAGAACTCACAAGGGATGAATATGAGAAGTTACTTACTCAGTCTGAAGGCGATACCGCGCTCGCCCCAAATTCGATCAGCGTTGGTTTGGATTATGTGGACTTCAATCCGATTCGCATAGACTTGGATAAATCCCATGTTATCGCTATTTACGGAAAAAAGGAATTCGGCAAAACGAATCTGCTGAATCTTCTGCTTACAGATCTGTTAAAGCAAAAGCCGGATGCCAGGATTGTTCTCTTGGACGATGGACGCAAGCAGTTGTCACCGGAACAAATCAATCTGCCGAGTACCACTGACATTGTGAGAATAGACAGTTATCTTGAGAAAGAGCTTGCGTTCAATGACGGCTCGAGCAAAACGAAAAAGATTTCGCCTTTGCAGCAATTTTATGTATATCTCAATGAAAATTATATCAATATTGACAAGCGTTTCCTGGCAGGAATTTATGGTGTAAGCAAGGAACTGTCGAAGGACTTCAGTCGGATTCCGGACTGCAAATTGGATGAGAACCCCTTTACTTTGTTTGTGATTCAGAACAAGCAGGTTTTCCTTAACACCAACGAGAACAAGTTCTTAATCAATTCTATGCTTCCACAATTAGCTGCGGTAGCCGAGGAGCAAAACTTTGCATTTATATTCTCCGACGTACAAAAAATTAGCGATTCCGAGCAAAATCAATTTTTTAATAATCTAGTGTCCGTTGCATTTTTACTGGATAATATTGCCGAATTTGCCGGAGAACGCGGGCAGAAAACAATCTTCGGCAACATGGATGTTAAGGCGCTCAAAGAAGACTATGCCCGTTGCGAAAAAGGCGATGGATACTTTTATGACGTAGAAGCGGACAATTTATTGAAATCGAGGTTTATTAAGCATGTATAAAGCGATACGAACGAGTTTAATGGAGGAATTATGAATAGGTAAAGCAACGGCGGTAACAAATTGAACGTGGCAAGTATAATCGCAATACTATTTTGAAAGGAAGAAACAAATGGCAGACTTTATTTTGGCAGACATCTATAAAATTATGCAACTTGAAACCGACAGTGCAGATGCGGTTCAGGAATTCGATCGTATAAAGAGTCAGTTCAACTCAATCAACTCTACCCTTCTCGAAAAATGGAAGGGCGATGGAGCCGATGCTTACAAGTATGAAGTCGATCACATTCTTGAAAACATCGGTGGTATCAAAGATGTCCTGGACGCTCTCAATACCGGCGTTTTCAAAGACATTAAGGACGCTTATAACAAATTAGACGCAGAACTAGATATATTTAACCGCAATCCATCGCCCGAGGAATAGTCGTAATATTGACCGCTATCATGAGGGGGGGGGGAGAAATATGGGCATAAACATAGGATCAGCCGTTATTCCCGTCCAGGAAGAAAAAAAACGTATAATCACCGAGCTTACCGAGCTGAAACAAAACTCGAAAGAGTCGATTTTCAGTCTGATATTTAATGACAGCAGCGACGAGGTCGTAACGAAACATGAGTAATGAACTCTACGGAAACTCATACAAATATGTGGTTGATACATCTTACGGAGTAAATCAGGACGGATTTATTGCCATCGGCACGGAAAGTATCGTATATAAAGGACTAAAAACCAAGCAGGACGGCGGACTGCAATTTTCCTGCGTGCTGAAATTTAAGCCCAAAGCTTTGCTGGTCGACGGCAAGGTGATCGATCGCTTAAAAGTCTTTAAAGAAGAAGAATGGAAGATTTTTGAAGAGTTGCGTGAATGCCGCTCTATCGTAAAAATCGACGATGTAATTGAGAATCTGAGTGATTTCAGCTTAGCTTGCAGCCGGACCGACGGCGGCGTGATCAATGGCTCTACCTATTTCTGTGTCGTGGAAGAATTCATTGACGGCTGGAACCTGGACGTGTTTTGCCGCGAAGAATACTGGAAGCTTCGCAGGATTGAGCCGCTTGGCAACGGGCTTTCCAAAGTCGTAAACTTTAATGACTTTTCTTCTAATGAGAAGAAATCCGTTATGCAAAGCTACAATTATGACAATACGCTTAAGTACCAGAACCAGATTTTGCTTTTTATGCAGAATCTATGCGACATTTTGCAGTTCGCCACGGAGCAGAAAAATATACTGCACCTTGATATAAAACCGGAAAACATTATGGTTACGCGCTACGGTAAAGAACTTGTGCTGATTGACTTTGGCCGGTCACGCAGGGTTACAAAAATGAACCGGTTTGTAAGACTCGAGCTGTCTCCCGTGGATTATAGAAAACCCGAATCTCTGGAAAAGTTTTTCCAGCATGGTACTCTGGGCTATTCTGCCCCCGAATGTTTTGCGGATGCATCCGACGGCTCCTCCTTCCCGTTTACCTCCGATTTTGAGAAAGGAAAGATGTCCATAGAAAGCGATATCTTCTCCTTGGGCGCAACTTTCTGGGAGTGCCTTAATATTTTCGAGCTTATTACAAAGAGTAATCCATTCGCCGAAGACGCCCATGATTTTTATCAGGAGAATTTCCTGAGCGACAATGCTTACACAAGGCGCGATTTGTCCTGTACTTCCCTGTATTATCATAAAAAGCTCGATATGATTATTCGAAAATGCACAAGAAGACGTTCCAGGGGCTATACGAGTATTGGAAACATGGATTTCTATCATTCCTATTCCGAATTGAAGAGAGACATAGAAAATGCCAAGGACTCCGTGCCGACCATCATTAAAGAAGAAAACGTTAAAGTGAAAAAAGCCTTTAACGTATGCGGTGCTATGCTTTCCTTTTCTCTTGTTTTCCTTGTTGTCTACGGCATTTTTCAAATGTCGGCCTTTAATATTGCGCAGGGTAAATGGGACACGATCACGGCCAATTACAACGACACACAATTCTACCGGCTTAAAGAAATTGCAAGCGACCTTATTACTACCGCGCCGATCAATCAGGTAAATGCCACGTATGATAAAATCGCATCTTTCACCTATAACGGCAATGACATCTCCGAATATGAAGGCGATATGCTGGTTCATCTTTTACAGGAGGTGAATAACAGCAGCGAGCTGCCAAGACGTGTTGATGAGATCATGAAGAACGCCAACACGAGAAGATTTAAAGAGATTTCCACCGAAATTATTGAATTGAATGGTGTTGAGAACAGTATAGGATACGATTTGGCGCAGGCAATATACGATGTGGAAGTCGCTAAAACCAATATTGCAGAAGCCTATGACACCTTGCAGGATTATCAGGACAACCAGGAATTCAGCAATGCCGTTATCAAATTGAAGAATGTGCTTGATAACGACGAGAATATTAAGATCATTTCCGACGGAAAGAGTATTTCCCGTCAGGAAATTCAGAACTTCTTCATGAGTATAAGCCAGGAGGAATAGGCAGTATGGGAAATCCCCTTAACAAGATATTGGACAAAGTGCCGATCTTAAAATATATACTAACCGCGTTTATAAAATGGCTGATCATCGCCGCAGGAGTTATTTTCACGGTTTATATGGTGCTGTTTCTTACGAAATTGTACGGAAAATTCCAGAGTATGTTGGATCTGAAGTACAATTCACCGTTTGTTCTGGTGCCGCTGTTTGCGTCTGCAGCACTCGCTGTACTATGTTTCGTTATCGGATTTTTGTTGTATTTCCATAAATACAAACGCTCAAAATCAAAAACGAAGTTCAATAGAACCTTCGCAAGTATTCTGGAAAGTAGACAGATCAAGTGAATATCCGAAAAGGGGGGGAATCATGAGAAAACTGCATAACTATAATAAGTTGCTGATTTCATCTATGCTATTTATGTTTCTTTTTTCAACCTCCTTTCTTATGATGCCGATTGCCTCCGGGTTGGGTTTGAGCGGGGATCCTTCCCTGTTATATATTACCGGCCTCTGGTTTTGGCTGTCAGCTGTCCTGGCTGGAATTACATTCGTTTTAGCGAATAAAAAAAGAAAGACAGCAGATGTAAATAGAAACAGGCCTGGCATTTTCTGCTTCTTAAAGAATCAATGGGCAAAGTTGGCAGACTCTGCATTCGGTGTAAGTCTCTTCGGATTGGTCCTTGTTCTGATTGTTGCCTCGCAGAGCTATTTCACATTTATCTTCGTTTTTCTGTCCGTTTTTACCTTTCTCATGCATTGCGTGCTGAACGGCAAAAATTTCCAATACTTAGTCGAAACAAGTAAGAGAGTTAAGTCAGCCACAAGAGGGGGAAGAAAAGAGTTATGATTATGAACAAGAAGAGAAGTAAGTATGGTGTTACACTTGGGTATAAACTGACAGCTGTAATACTTTCGATGATTATAGTGCTGGCTATGTTCCCGCTTGGTGCAATGATGCCGGTTAATGCGGCGAGTCGCGAACCGTCCTTTCTCTTTACCGATAGATGGAACCATGGAATATCCGGGATTGTGGTGACTCTGATTAGTACAAGCGGCAATAAGAATGTTACATCACTGCCTTCCGGCAGCAACGGTGTCGCCAGCTTCAAACCGAATGAAGCGATCGTTGGTTCTACCTATACGTATTCGGTTGCCACCGGTGCATACAAACCTGTGACTGGTGCTAATCAGATAACCATTCAGGATTCTAACACGCAAATACAATTAACTCTTTATGTGCCTGTGCCGACCGGTTCTGTTTCCCCGCAAAAGCCGGCTCTAACAGTAGGCGATTCTGTTACACTTCAGGCAAACGCCATTGGTATGGGACAGCTGTCTTACCAATGGTTTAAAAACGGAACCAAGTTTGACGGAAGAACTGAATCGAATCTTACCCTTAACAATCTGAAGACAGAAGACAGTGCCACCTACACCTGCGAAGTTCGATCCGACTTATCTGATCCAAATGATAAATTGACAATCTCTACCACTTTAAGTGTTTCTAACGTCTCTCCGGCTGTTCCGGCGTATGTCAAACCATTACTTATCCTTGCCGATCGTAACGGACAAAAATTATCCGGAATCGTGGTGACTCTGAAAGGTACAAACGGAGTGACCGTCCAATCAGAACCTTCCGATAGTAACGGTGTCGCGAACTTCCGACCGAATGAAGTGATCTTCGGCTCTACCTATACGTATTCGGTTACCGCTGGTAAATACAAACCTGTAACAAGTGATACTCCGATCACATTTCTGGATTCTGACACACCCATTCAATTAACACTTTATGCGCCTTTGCCGACCGGTTCTATTTCCCCGGAAGATCCTGCTATAACGGATGGCGATTCTGTTACACTTCAGGCAAACGCCAGTGGTATGGGACAGCTGTCTTACCAATGGCTTAAGAATGGAGTCCCGATTGTCGGAGAAACAAATCTGAATCTGACAATTAACCATGTGGTGATATGGACCGGCGCTGGAGTCTACTCCTGTGAAGTTACGTCCGACTTATCCAATCCAAATGACAAATTGACAATTTCTTCCACTCTGAGCGTTCTTCATCCAACTTCAACTGTTCCGTCGGATGTCGAATCACTATTTATCTTTAAAGATAGTAAGGGTCAAGGAATACCCGGAATTGTGGTGACTCTCACAGGTACAAACGGTGAAGCGAATATTGTATCAAGACCTTCTGATAGTAACGGTGTCGCAAACATCGACCTGATTGAAGCAAGCATTCATTCTACCTATACGTATTCTCTTGCCGCCGGTGCGTACAAACTTGTGACGGGTGCTAATCCGATAACCATTCAGGATTCTAACGCACAAATACCATTAACTCTTTATGTGCCTGCGCCGTCCGGTTCTATTTCCCCGGAGAATCCTGCTTTAACAGTAGGCGATTCTGTTACACTTCAGGCAAACGCCAGTGGTATGGGACAGCTGTCTTACCAATGGTTTAAAAATGGAAGTCTGATTCCCGGAGCAACGACTTCGAAACTGACAATTAACTCGGTGCAGTTGTCGGACAATACAAGCTACTCATGCCAAGTTACATCCGACTTATCTGCTGCAAATGATAAATTAACAATCTCTACCACTCTAAGCGTTTCTCAGGCAACACCTATTGTTCCGCTCCTTGACGAACCATCCTTTGTCTTCGCCAATGCATGGGGCCAAAGAATACCCGGAATTGTGGTGACGCTGAAAGGCACAAACGGCGAATGGGATGTTATATCAAAGCCTTCTGACAGTAACGGTGTCGCCAACTTCCGACCGAATGAAGTGATCTTAGGCTCTACCTATACGTATTCGGTTGCCGCCGGTGCATACAGCCCTGTGACAGATGGTCAGATAACTATTCAGGATTCTAACAAAGACATAGAAATAAAGCTTTATGCGCCTATACCGTCCGGTTCTGTTTCCCCGAAAGATCCTGCTTTAACATTCGGAGATTCTGTTACACTTCAGGCAAACGCCAGTGGTATGGGACAGCTGTCTTACCAATGGTTTAAAAACGGAGCTAAGCTTAGCGGGAAAACAGATTCGAATCTGACAATTAACCCGGTGCAAATATCCGACCCTGTAACCTACTCCTGTGAAGTTGCCTCCGCCTTATCTGATTCAGGTGTTAAATTGACAATTGGTACCATATTGACTGTTTCAGAGGCAACGCCAACGGTTTCGGTGACTGCCGATCCTGGTTCGGGCGCTCCATATAGTTCAAACGGTGTTAAGCTGATCGCTGAGGTTAAACATCAAACAAACACTATGGCTGCCAAACCCACCGGCAGTGTAGAATTTTTTGTGGATGGTGTTTCAAAAGGAACGGCCGCCTTAAACAATGGCAAAGCAGCTTTAAGCGGCGTAATTTTGACAAGCGGGACAAATTACACCATTTCAGCAAAATACTATGGAACGAATGATTTAAACTACACCGATGCGTCCGGTTCTATTCAATATCAAGTAGGGAAAATCACGCCGAAAGAAGGCACGGATTATACTTTAAGCACCCCTAACGGAGATAATGGCTGGTATAAAATCGGAGGCACTTTCGAAATATCTCCTAAACAAGGAGGACTATTCGATACTATTAAACAAGGCATAACAGACGTGCCGACAAGCAAGCTCTCCTTTGCTGCAGAAACACCTGCTAATGGTGCGGATGTGACTTTCTATCTGGTGAATTCCGTGACCGGTGAAGTTTCCAACGCAAAAACGGTTCATTACATGTTAGATAATTCGGCTCCGACAAATATAGTTTACGATTCGCCTAACTGGAATAATTACATATGGTTTACTTATTTTCATAACATTACCTTTTCTGCGTCTGACAACATTTCTGGAATCGCTAATATTATCTGGTGCGATGATAATAATACTTATCATACACTCACATCAAACGGTGCATTTGTTACCCAAATGACTCAAGAACAATGGAATACTATGACTAAGGTTGCAGCGGTTGATAAAGCAGGAAACCGATGCAAAGATATTCCTGTTGAAAACAAAAGTATTACTGTTAATTGCAGTGCTTCTTCAAGAGCAGTCAACCCGAATGGAGATCTGGTTAGTGGCTATAATCTTACTTCAGACACGAGGTATTTTTATCAGGCTGATAAACTACCTGTGTCTATCACATTTACTGTCTCGAATCCCGGCTTTACGGTAAACGATATTGCGATAAAGGTTAATGGACAACCTTCTGTTGTCACCTGGAAATTAGATACTGTGACTAATGTTTACTTAGGCAGCATTTCTTTAATAACAGACGGCGAATATGAAATAGCGATAACCGCAAACGGATACTCCATTTCCAGCAATGAATATCCGGGAAAAACAAATTCGAATTCATATGTCTCTAACAAGATCATAATCGATACCGTATCTCCTGTAATCACGGCTGCGTATACCCCTGCCACACCCACGACAGGGAATGTTGCTTACTCTGAAACGCGCAGCGCGGTATTCTCCATAACGGAAAAGCATTTTAGACCAAACGAACTTGCGTTTTCTTCGTTCTCCGCAACGGATATCGAAGGCAATCCTTTACCAAATGAGAATGAAGTGAAAGAGGCACTTCTAACAGCATTAAAAAGTGCCACTTGGACAGCCAACGGTGATGTACATGTCTCGTCAGCCATTCCTTTCAGCACCGAAGGTAAGTATAGTTTCACTTTGAAATGTACCGATTATGGCGGCAATGAAGGATCTTATATCGAATCCACGCCGTTCATCATTGATAAATCCGCTCCGGATAACACGCATATTGCCTATAAAACCAATCCTATAAGCACTTTTTTGCAGGTTATTACGTTTGGTTTTTACAAGCCTTCGGTAACGATTCAGCTTAATGCGGACGATTCCATCTCCGGAGTCGACCATTTCAATTGGACATTTACACAGGAAAACGGAACCAGTACAACACTAAATGTTCCAACGGAATCGGCGCAAATTGACTCCACCGATACCGGGCATTTTTCCTATGCCAAAAACGGAAAAACGGCTGTTGCAACTTTAACCCTCACTGCCGATGAGTTTGCCCAGTACCGGGGAAGTATCTCCTTTACTGCGACAGACAAAGCCGGTTATACATGCGCGGTTCATTACGGTGACGGTACGGCAAAGGATGAAAACGGAAATGATTATGATACCGATCAAGATCATGTAATTGTTGTAGATACGATCAGTCCAATCCGTTCGGTTACCTACCCAATACCGCAGCAGATCCGTGATAAGGACACCCTCGTCCCATATATCGGCGATAAGGCAGCACGTGCCAACACCGAAAATATCAACTCGATTCTTTATTATGACAACACATATGGCGACACGATTCCGGTTACTCTCAAAATCACGGAAGCCAATTTCTATGCCGATGATACGGATCTGATTGTCAAGGTGAACGATGCGCCCTATACCATAGATAATTGGATTCAAAACGGTGACGATTGGACGGGTACCATTAAGCTGACCGACAATGGAGCATATACAATATCTGTTGCATATACCGATAAATCCGGGAATGTGATGACTCCGTATACATCCGAGAAGATCGTTATTGACAGAGTCAAGCCGGTGATTGATAAGTTTGAGTTTGCACCGCTGACATCAGACGGTGCTGCGAATGCCAGCGCATTTATCGAATCCTTGGAATATGGCTTCTATTTCAAAACGTCTTTTAATGTCAGCATCTATACCTCCGATGCTTCGCCGTCGTCCGGATTCGACATCCTTTCCTACCGGTTGGTTCCCTACGAAAATGGTGTAAAAAAAGATGAAATAACCGGAACATTGCCCGTTTCAAACGGTGTTGCAACGCTTGCCATTCCGGCTGGTTTTAAAGGTCAGATTTATGCTGAGAGCTTCGATAATACAGGCAACCATTCCGGTCAGGTAACACCTCAATCCTTCATCATCGACCAGGAAGCGCCGGCGGTGAATATTCTGATGAATAATTCAACTGCCTATACCGATGCAAACAACAATAAACTATTCGTTGCCGATATGAGCATAACCGCGACAATAACGGATACTGCCTCCGGCATCAAGGAAATCGGATATTCACAGAGTTCGGAAAAGGCCGGGTTTGCAAGAAAGAGCATTGTTCTTGCGAATACCGGATACAAAATGGGTGATGCTCTGGGCGATGGCTGGGTTGTGTCTGCCATGGATGAGAACCTTGTAACGAAGGTAACGAGAACATTCTCATACAGCACGGACGACAATGATATCCTTCTCACACTCGATGCCACCGACCGCTCCGGCAACAAGATCGCGCGCGCAGACAGCGAGAAGTTCACGCTTGACAAAACCATTCCCATTATCAACATTTCTTTCCGCGAAGATGATGATGCCGATGTTTACTACGAGGCCAACCGGATTGCCGACATAACCGTAATTGAACGCAATTTCAACGCCTCCCTTATTAAAGCGGCGATTGAAAACAAATTCGGAAATGTTCCTGGAATCACCTTTACAAAAATGAGTGATTCAGAATATAGGGCCGTGATTGAATTCGATGAAGGCGACTATTCCTTTGCCATCAGCGGTACGGACTTAGGCAGCCATGCCGCGGTTGTCAATTACAGCGGCGGAAATGAGAGCTCATTCTACGTGGATAAAACAAAACCGGTGGTAAGCGCTAATTTTAGCGAATTTACAAGCAGCGCAACGGATAACAGTTTCAATACGGATAAGACCGTTACCATCCTGATAAACGAACACAATTTTGATGCCGCTTTGGTAAACCTGCACATACTCCGCAAGGATGCCGGTACGGATCACAATACCGAAGGATTCACTGACGTTACCGCTGATTTTCTTAAAGGTATTAATTGGGTTAATGAGGGCGACAAACATACGATTACATTTACATTCTCCGCAGATGCTGTCTATTTCGTTGAAATGTCTCCGAAAGACAAAGCAGGAAACGCTTCAGCACAGACAAGCACAGGAATATTTGAAATTGATAAAACAGTACCGGTAGTCAGTGCAAAGGACGGCTCTCCTGTCGGCTCTGATGACATCGAATTTTTGGATGTCTATACCGCTGACAGAAAGAATGATCCTGTCCCAACAATTGATTTCAGTGACACGAACATTGACCATATCAATTATGTGTTGACTGTTTGGATCCCCGATTACTCAGACTCTGAAGCGCTGCCTGTTATTAAGCCCATGAGAATTTACTTAGATGAGGATACGACTAAATCAGGAGTCATCAAGGGCAGCAAATTCACCTTCCCCGAATTTACAAAAGACGGTGTTTACGCTCTTGAACTGACCGCTGTTGATGTTGCCGGAAATGAAAGCGCGCTTAACATTGACACATACGCACGAATGGTAGACCAAGATGTACTGGCCTTTATTATGAACAGCAATGTGAAAAATAGAACCGGCCTCTTTTCTTTCCAGGACGAGAACGGAACTCCCATCAGTATGCGGCCGGATAATTTCAGCGACCTCAAAATATTCGTACTGGCTAAGAGCGATACAGATGTTGACATTGTGCTTCGGGACACCAACGCACAAGAGATACAAGTAAATGCCCAAGAAACTGCAGATGACAGCATATATGGTTTTACAATTTACAACTTTGTTCTGGAATCCGACTTCTTCAAAGACAATTTTGCAGGTGATACGGATGTGGATTTGTACTTATCCGTTAAGAACGACGGCAAGCGTATAGACTTGGGTAGAATGCATATCGACAACGTCGCCCCCTCCTGTGGTTTGCCAAGTGAATTCCGCTCCTGGTATTGGTATTTCGGCGAAACCGCAAGAACCATTACATTGACGAACATCAGTGAACTGCTTGATCAAAATGCATGCAGAGTCTATGACAACGGCAAAGAGATTGACTTTATCTACTCAAGCGAGGAGAATACCATCCGTTTCACCCTCGGCAAGGGCTGGCATAACGTTGGTGTTGTACTCAGCGACATGGCAGGCAATGAGAATAGCATTCAGGAAAAGGAGCACCTGTATGTCGGTTATTTCTGGCTGTGGATTATCATTGGAGCGACGGTTATTGGAATTGCTGTGATTGTCTTCCTGGTTATTAAGAACAGAAGAAAGAGACAGAGGCTGGAGAACGAGTAGTTTCATTCTTCCTCGCAACTACATATTGCGTTGACAGAGTACACAAAAGACCGCATGGCGGCTGGCACAATGTGTGTCAGCCGCCATGCGGTCAATTTACATATTCCAATTATTACTGGAAGTTCCTTACTAACGATTAGCGATTCTATAGCTTCTTGTCAACCGCACATTTACTGAGACTTCTCTTACAGTTCACAGATATGGCATTCTCGTTTATTTCACCGCGATCAAGTTTATCAAGGATATACTCTGCCATCTCCTGAAATCCATTCATTTTTTGATCGATTACCAATATTTTGCTTGCTGTTTTGATTGTAATTGTACCGACTCGTTGCTTCTGTTCACTATAATCCAAGTTGCAGTCTACTTTTTTTATCTCTGAAATATCAAAGCTAAAGCATATTCCTATTTTTGTCCGAACGGAAATGTTTGTATCTCTAACTTCTACCTTAAACAGCAGAGGTTGAAGTAAGGCCGTCAAGCATACAATTAGAAAGACTATGGATAACACTTTCCCTGGCAAACCGAAATCAGTTTCGAAACTCATCAGAAACAAGCCTGTTTGAATGAGAACGAATAAGATTATGAATCCAACCATGCCTTTTTTTGAGATTGAGATATTGAATTTCTTTTGCATCACGAAGCCGGCTCCTCCAGGTTATTCTTCGGCAAGAAGTTCGCAGGTTTCATACGTCAAAATGTACGCCACCGGCTCCATCTCGCTCAATATCCCCATTCGACCCCTCCCGGCTTCGTCTCGTCCCCGCTATACCCCGGCTCCTTCATGCTGCTATCCCCCTGTGAGCCCGCGCTCTCCGACGCCTCTCTATTCCAAGGCAAGATGTCCAATGTTCCAGTCCACTCCTGGACCCAACTACTGACAAAATCGCCACCGCTTTCTTCAATTGAGAGACCCAACAGATTTTTTGCAATTGTTTTAAAACTAATGCTGTCTCCGTACCTAATAGCACATGTGAGTCTCGTTTTAAAAGCACTAATCCAGTTTCCCTGACCTGCTGTTACTCCACCTATTTTCAATTTTACTGGCGAAAGAACAGCACCTAAGCCAAAACTTAAACCCGTATTAAAAAGAAACTCTCCTATAGAAATCTTTTTACCTTTCATTGCCATGTCTCCAAGATCGCTAACCATTGATGCAAAGGCATTTGAACCGCCTGCGATACCCGCCTCTGCAAGCGCACTTAGCCCTGGCCCTGCTGCAAATCCAAATCCACCCGTTAAACCACCCGCAATCGCGCCGGTAAATGCGCCATCTATAAATCCTTCACTGAACGATTCCCACGTCCACCCCCCAAAAGCTGCGCCCATAAGCCCGCCCGCAAGACCACCCATCGCAGCGCCGGCGAGTATCCCATTTGCTACCGCGACCAACAGGGGCATAATTGCCGCAAATGCTGCACCGCCAGTGCAAACCGTTGCAACTACAAGAATTACAATTGCTGCAACAACCAAAATAACAAGCGCAATTTCCTTCCAGTGTTCCTTACACCACGCGACAGCGTCCAGTTGAGCATTTACGTATATAATGACGGCCGAAACGACCGCATCAACAATAGCGTCACAGATCTTTTCCCCCAGGGATTTTTCACAGTCGGGCTTTAAGTAAGAATAATCCTTGTAAAATTCATCCTTGTTCGAGTTAACGGTATCAGCCACATGGCTGTCAATATAATCAACATCCGAAATGAGATCCTCACTGTTCTGCTGAAACGTTTCCAGTGCTTCGATTTTCTCGTCCTGCGTTATCGTGGAAGATTGTATCGAAGAGATAACATCGTCTATATTACAAACACTTCTATTGATATTCGTGGCTTTGTTTTTTATGGCTAACAACTCCGCTTTATAATTGCTAACGGAAGTTTTGATATTGCTAATCAATCCGGGCATTTGATTTACTTTGCTGGCATATAACTCTATAGTTGGCATATCATCACCTCTGTTTATGTATTATAACGTTACTATCACTTTCCGTCTATAGCACTTTTTGTCTATACATAAATTCCTTTGAGATACTTGCAGCGATTGGCATCCTGCACTTAACGGATTTAAACCAGTGCCCTGTTCACTTAACGCTTTCGCTCATTCGTTCACAGAGCACTGGTTTTCTCACATTGTTGTGTGTTTTCTCTTGCTCGCTAATAGTCTTGGGTGAGATGTGTATCCGATCTGCAATACAAAATGATTCATATAGATCATTCCTGTGGTTTCCTTTTTCATAAAGGATTTATAATAAGAAGGTGTAATTCAAATTCTTGCTTCAGCGAAGGTGAAAATATGATGAATTTTTTCAATAATCAGTACGTTCAGATTGTATTGAGTTCAATCGCCGTTTATCTTTTTATTATTGTCGCAATACGCCTGTTTGGGAAAAAGGAATTGTCCCAGCTTTCCGTAATCGATCTAGTCTTTATTCTGCTGATCAG
>Ga0209373_10001622_pt1 | contig 25517 bp, 20 predicted proteins | sample Higcelweek5metaG_FD_187173 | JGI IMG/M metagenome (GOLD analysis project Ga0209373, IMG submission 187173) | Freshwater pond sediment microbial communities from the University of Edinburgh, under environmental carbon perturbations - High... | ecosystem: Environmental > Aquatic > Freshwater >... | reverse complement strand
TTGGCGAAAAAAATGGGAGAAAAACTGGGAAGAAGTAATGTATTGTAGTGATAAATGCAGAATGAATAAAATTTAAAAAATCAAGTTCAAGGGCAAGATCAATAATCAAACAAAAAATAAGGAACACAGATTTAAGAAATAAGAGAAATCTTTAAAATCTTTTATGAACTTTTTCACAAAGTTATTCCGTAAAGAAAACTTATGTGACTTATATGTTTAAAATTATGAACGGACTAATATGGTTTAGAAACGATTTGCGCACGATTGACAATCATTCGTTGTACAATGCTTGTAGAGAAAATGAAAAAGTAATTGGTATTTACTGTTTAGATCCAAGGCATTTCGAAACAACTCAATATGGTTTCAAGAAAACAGAAAAATTTAGAACTCAATTTCTTCTGGAAACCTTAACCGAATTACAAGAAAATTTAGCTGAGAAAAATATCACATTATTAGTTTATTACGGTTATCCCGAACAATTGATTCCAGAAATAGCGGCTAAATATCAAATTGAAACGATTTATATTCAAAACGAATGGACGCAGGAAGAAGTAGATGTAGAAAATGAAGTTCGAAATCTCATTCCAGCGGTGAATTGGAAAACCTATTATGACCAATTCTTATTTCATCCTGATGATGTTCCGTATGAAGATTGGGAGAAAATTCCTGAAGTTTTTACGGAATTTAGAAAGCAATTGGAAAAGAAAATTCGAGTGCGACCAACAGTTGCCATTTCAGCAAAACCGATTTCAAATCTAATTGAAGAAAAGACAAGTATTCCAACTCTAGAAGATTTAGGATTTGAAGACTTTAAGCAACCGAATAAAACCGCTTTTCCTTTTAAAGGTGGTGAAAATCAGGCTAAAAAACGAATCAAAGAATACTTTTGGGATACTAAAAAACTAGCCGTTTACAAGAAAACTCGAAATGGTTTAGTGGGAAAAGATTACAGTACAAAACTTTCGGCTTGGTTGGCAAATGGTAGTATTTCTACAAGAATGATTTATTGGGAAGTGCAACAATTTGAGAAAAAAGTAGTCAAAAACGAAGATACCTATTGGATAATTTTCGAGTTGATTTGGCGCGATTATTTCAAATACATTTCGCTAAAACACGGCAACAAAATTTTTCAATTGAACGGCATTTTACAAAAAGAATACCATTGGAATCAAAACACAAAAGCTTTCAATCAATGGATAAACGGCACCACACCTGAACATTTCGTGAATGCCAACATGATAGAATTACAAAAAACAGGCTGGATGAGCAATCGCGGTCGTCAAAATGTGGCGAGTTATTGGGCAAAAGAATGGGAACAGGATTGGCGTATTGGCGCATCCTATTTCGAAAGTATGCTGATTGATTATGATGTGCACAGCAATTATGGAAATTGGATATATAACGCTGGTGTTGGCAATGATCCAAGAGATAGAAAATTCAACATCAAACGCCAAGCGGAAATTTATGATGGCGACGGTAAATTTCAAAAAATGTGGTTAATTCCTGAATTATTTTAAATGAAGACACTTCGATTACTTTTGGGCGACCAACTCAATTCAGAACATTCATGGTTTGATGAAATCAATCCGAATGTGATGTATGTGATGGCGGAAATGCGTCAAGAAACCGATTATGTGAAACATCACATTCAAAAAGTCGTGGCTTTTTTTCTTGCGATGCGAAATTTTTCAGATGAATTGATAAAACAAGATCATGAGGTGATTTATTACAAAATTTCGGATGCAAATAATCCTCATAATTTGGAACAATTGATTTTGGATTTGATAGAGAAGAATAAAATCGAGCAATTTGAATACCAATATCCTGATGAATATCGCTTGGACGAACAATTGAAATCCATCTGCGAAAAACTTTCCATTCCAACAAAAGCTGTAGATTCGGAACATTTTTATACTTTCAGAAATGAATTAACGGATTTTTTCAAAGGGAAAAAGCAACTTTTGATGGAAAGTTTCTATCGTATGATGCGCAAAAAGCACCATATTTTAATGGTTGACGATCAACCATTAGACGGAAAATGGAACTTTGACCATAACAATCGCAATCAATATAAAAATGAAGTTCCGATTCCTTTTCCTTTGGAATTTCATCAAAATGTGAGTGAAATTATTGCCGAAATTGAAAGTCAAAACATTACCACTTTTGGAAGTATTGATGTCAAAAATTTCAATTGGCCGACTTCAAGAAACGAAAGTTTGCAATTGATTGACTATTTCTGTGCGCATTTGTTGGCGCATTTTGGAACGTATCAAGATTCCTTGTTTTCTGGACATAAATTTCTATTTCATTCTCGTTTGTCTTTTGCGATGAATTCCAAAATGATTAGTCCGAAAGAAGTGGTTGATGCGGTGATTTCGTACTATTACCAAAATCAAGAAACCATTGAATTGGCGCAAGTAGAAGGCTTTGTACGACAAATTATCGGTTGGCGTGAATATGTTAGAGGAATTTATTGGAAAGAAATGCCCAATTATGCCCAAATGAACGCATTGGAAAACTACAATCCTTTACCAGATTTCTTTTGGACTGGAAAAACTAAAATGAAATGCATGCAACATTCAATTTCCCAAAGTTTATCGGAAGCGTATGCACATCATATTCAGCGATTGATGGTGATTGGAAATTTTTCCTTGTTAGCACAATTGCATCCTGATGAAGTTGACGCTTGGTATTTAGGTGTTTACATTGACGCGATTGAATGGGTTGAAATGCCCAACACACGAGGCATGAGCCAATATGCTGATGGCGGCATTGTGGCAACCAAACCTTATGTTTCTTCAGGAAGTTACATTAATAAAATGAGCAATTATTGCGGCAGTTGTCATTACAAAGTAAAAGACAAATTAGGCGAAAATGCGTGCCCGTTTAACAGTTTGTATTGGCATTTTTTAGATGAGAAAAAGCAGCATTTTGCCAATAATCAAAGAATGAGCATGATGCTAGCGCTATTGAGAAAAATGAAACCGGAAGAATTAGCCGCAACGAAAGAAAAAGCGATTTCGATTTTAGAAAAAATAGAAACTTTATAAAAAAACCGAAGCTTTTGAAACTTCGGTTTTGAATTTTATTTATTAAACTTAATCTTATTTCCCACATTCATTTTTTGAGATTTAGCAAAAACACCACACATGTGGAACAACATTCTTGCTCCTACGTTTCCATCCCAATCGTCATCGCCTGGAGCTACTTCTACTAAGTCAAATCCGATGATTTCTTTATTCGTTTCTGCTAAGCGACTGAACAAATAAGCAGCTTGCTCAAATGAAAATCCACCTGGAACTGGAGTTCCTGTGTTTGGACAATACCAAGGATACATTCCGTCAATATCGAAAGAAATACAAACTTTTTCTGGTAAAGAAGCAATAATTTGATCGCATTGTTGCTGCCATGTTTTGCCTTCGAATGCTTCTTGTTTTAAATCGCTATCAGTGTGAACTAAAACTCTATCTTTCAAAGCTACTTCTACTTCTTGCTCACAGAAATCGCGAATTCCTACTTGAACAATTTTGGAAACTTGAGGGATTTGTAACGTATTGTACATAATGGAAGCGTGAGAATATGTAAATCCTTCATAAGCAATACGTAAATCCATGTGCGCATCTAAATGTAAAATTCCGAAGTTCTCATATTTAGTTGCTAATGCTTGGTAATATCCTAATGGCGTAGAATGGTCGCCTCCTAAAAGCACTACTTTTTTGCCTTTATTCATCCAATTTAGCGTTTGCTCACGAACGGCTTCCACCATATCAGAACACGCATAATTGATTTCTTCCAAATCTTTCATTAATGATGGATGATGGTCTAAAATCATTCCACTTTCTAAGGCTTTGATGATTGGAGCAGCTTGCTTCTTATATTTTTTTGATTTCTTTTTTAACTCTTTTGGGGCTTTATCTAAATAAATACCTAATTTCCATAATTCAGGAAATTCTTGGTGATTTAAATCTACTTGAAAAGAAGCATCTAAAACCGCATCTGGACCTTTTGAAGCTCCAGAACCATAACTCACCGTAACTTCCCAAGGCACTGGAATTACAATAATTTCACTTTGTTCTGCCGAAAATGGCAATCCAAAAATAGTAGCATCGGCTAACCCTGGTTGAGAAGGGTCAAAATTTTCTAAAATTTGCTCTTTAGTCATTATTTCATGTAATTCAGTTATACATTACAAAGATAATTCATTTTAACAAAAAAAGCCGAACAAGAATGCTCGGCTTTTAATTATTTATTTGAAATTAATTGTTTCAGAATTTGTCGTAATTAATGAATTCGATATGTAAAATAATGATTTAATGATAAAACTTCATCAATTAAACTTAATATTTACTCATTTGGAATTCATCAAGATAACTACTATTTTCAATTTCTAAAATATCCTCTTGAGAAGGTTTTATTTCATTCTCATTTATATCATAAAAAATCCAAGAGTTCGTGATGTAACCAAAATTTATTTCATCTCCTCCTTCACAACTTGTTTTTTTATGTTTTTTTCCCATTCTATATGTGCCTTTTGTCTTTAAATTTCCATTTTCATGATAGTATTTCCATTCTCCATATTTATAACTATAATAACCATTACAAATTCCACCTGTACAACATTGCTTGTAGGTATCTAGTTTATAATTACCTTCAGATTTTAAGTTCCCATTTTTATAAAATTCTCTCCAAAATCCTACTCTAAAATTATTAAACTCTTTGTGAAAATAATCTATTGCACCAATGCTTTTAATTTCTCCGTTATCGTAATATTCAGAAATTTCGGTTTTATTAAGATATTCAACTTCAGTTCTTGAAGTTCTACAACTTACGAAAAACAAAAAAGTTAACATATATAAAGGTAATCTCATTTTTTTAATAAAATTAAATTTACACTATTTCTCCAATATCAACCTCTTCAATATTTGTCCAAATTCGTACATATCTTCAAAAGAACAATAGAATGGTGCTGGAGCTAAACGAATAACATTTGGTTCTCTCCAATCGGTAATAACTCCATTTTTCATTAATTTATCAAATAATTCTCTCCCTTGTCCATGAAGATAAACAGATAATTGACAACCGCGTTCTTCTTGATTTGATGGTGTTAAAATTTCAAAATCGGCTCCTTCTAATTCTTTGTCGATTTCATGTAAAATAAATTCTAAATAAGCCGTGATTAAATTTCGTTTTGTAATTAATTTATCCATACCTACTTCAGCAAACATTTCTACAGAAGCTAAATAAGGCGCTAATGACAAAATAGGAAGATTACTAATTTGCCAACCATCAGCTCCGTGAACAGGATCAAAATCGGGTTCCATTTTAAAACGACGTTCTTTGTTGTGTCCGTACCAACCAGCAAAACGTTTTAACTCTTTATCATTATGATGCTTTTCGTGAACAAAAAATCCCGAAGCATTTCCTGGTCCAGAATTCATATATTTATAACTACACCAAGCAGCGAAGTCTACATTCCAATCGTGTAAATTTAATTTGATATTTCCAGCAGCGTGAGCTAAATCCCATCCTACATAAGCGCCTTGTTTTTGCCCGGCTGCAGTAATAGTTTTCATATCAAACACCTGACCTGTATAATAATTTACTCCGCCAATTAAAACTAAAGCTAATTCGCTACCTACTTCCTCAATCTTAGCTAAAACATCTTCTAAACGAATATTAGCTTCTCCTTCTCTGCGCTTGATTTCAACAATAGCATCTTTTGGATCAAAACCATGAAACTTTACTTGACTTTGAAACATGTATTGATCACTTGGAAAGGCTTTTTCTTCACAAATGATTTTATATTTATGTGGCGTTGGATTGTAAAACGAAACCATTAATAAGTGTAAATTCACTGTTAATGTATTCATTACCCCAACTTCGGTAGGCTTTGCCCCTACGATATCGCTCAAAGGAACCGCAAAACGTTCTTGATAATCCCACCAAGGCTTATCAGAATAAAAATGCCCTTCTACTGCTAAATTTGCCCAATCTGCCATTACCTCATCAACGTAAGTTTTAGTTCTTTTAGGCTGAAGTCCTAGAGAATTTCCAGTAAAGTAAATTACTTGTTTTCCGTTTACATGCGGAAAATGAAATTCATCTCTATATTTTCTCAATTCATCTTGAGCATCTAAACTTTGTGCGAATTCGCGTGTATTTTGAAAAGTCATTGGTTTGGTTGTTTGAATAGCAAAAGTAGTTAAAAGTTACAAAGTGTCAAAGTGATAAAAAATACGAAAATTGGATTTCAGATTTAGAAAAAACTGAAAATAAAAATCCCAACCTTTCGATTGGGATTTTAAAATTATATGATTAACATTGCGTCTCCGTAAGAGTAAAAACGATATTTTTCTTTAATTGCTTCTTCGTAAGCTTTCTTCATTAAATCGTGACCGCAAAAAGCAGAAATCATCATTAATAAAGTTGATTTTGGTGTATGAAAATTAGTAATCATACAATCTGCAAGACTAAAATCGTAAGGTGGGTAAATAAATTTATTGGTCCAACCTGTGTAAGGATTTAAAGTTCTTTGAGAAGAAACCGAACTTTCCATAGCTCTCATTGCAGTAGTTCCTACACAACACACTCTTTTCTTTTTAGCTTTTGCGTTATTTACAATATCACAAGCTTCTTGAGAAATAATCATTTCTTCAGAATCCATTTTGTGTTTTGATAAATCTTCTACCTCAACTGGATTGAAAGTTCCTAAACCTACGTGTAATGTAACTTCAGCAAAATCAACGCCTTTAATTTCTAAACGTTTTAATAAGTGTTTAGAAAAGTGTAAACCAGCTGTTGGTGCTGCTACTGCTCCTTCTACTTTTGCGTAAATGGTTTGGTAACGTTCTGCATCCTCTGGAGTAACTTCTCTTTCGATGTATTTAGGAATTGGGGTTTCTCCTAATTCAACTAATTTTTCTCTGAATTCTTCATACGAACCATCGTATAAGAAACGTAATGTTCTACCACGAGAAGTTGTATTATCGATAACTTCAGCTACTAACGAATCGTCATCACCAAAGTACAATTTATTTCCGATACGAATTTTACGTGCTGGATCTACTAAAACATCCCATAAACGTTGTTCTGCATTTAATTCTCTTAATAAGAAAACTTCAATACGAGCTCCCGTTTTTTCCTTATTTCCGTATAAACGTGCTGGAAAAACTTTAGTATTATTTAACACCATTACATCACCATCATCAAAATAATCGATAACGTCTTTAAATAATTTATGCTCTATAGTATTGGTTTTTCTGTTAACCACCATTAAACGAGATTCGTCACGGTTTTCCGTTGGAAACTCAGCTAATAATTCATTTGGTAAATTGAAACTGAAATGAGATAATTTCATTTGAAATTGTTTAAGTGTTTAAAAGTTTAAGTGTTTAAGAATTGCTTTTCATCAAACACAAAAAATTAGTATGCAAATATACGATTATGAAACAGGCGTTGTCAAGTAAATTGAGGTTTATTTTACAAAACCCTTTGTTTACTGGACAACGCCTAAATCTAAAACAAAAAAACTAACTACTTAATTACAATTTTCTTCGTTGCAATGTTGTTATCGATATCTTGAATTCTTACCATATACATTCCAGCAGCTAAATCAGAAACATTGATTTGTTTTTGATTAGAGGAAAGTATTTTTTGTCCTTGAATATTATAAACTTCTATCGATTGAATATCTTTTTCGATTTCAATATTTAGGATATCACGAACTGGGTTTGGATATAATTTTACATCTAAATTGTTTTGTGAGAAATCTGATGATGATAAGGTGTTGTTGGTGTATAAGTTTAAAATTTCAGTTTGTGATAATGCGTAATTGTAAATTTTTAAATCGTCGATTGCTCCGTTGAAAGAGCCAGCAGAGCCATCAGCATATAAACCAAGTTTAAAAACATCAGAATTATTAATAGAATTTAAAGTTACAGTTGCACTAGTAGAAATTAACACTCCACTTTTAAATATTTTTAACACTGTGCCATCATATGTAAATACATAATGATACCAAGTTCCATTTACACATGTTGTATTTGCTATTGTACTTACATTACTTGCAAACAATGTAGTTTGACTACTTGTGTATAAGGATTCAAATCCCTGATATTGTGTACCATAATGAAAAATCATACTAGCATAAGGTTGAAACAAATTATTTTTTACCCAAAGTGAGATTGATCTACTATTTGCACCATAAGATAATCCTGTTATTGTAGCAGTAGTTCCTGTATTATTGATATTTATTGCACCAGTAGTATTCCCATGTCTATCGGTAGAAAAAGATGTTCCTGAATTTGATGCAAATGGAGCAGAACCTAAGACATTATTATACGTGTTATTAAAACTATATTCTGCAATTGCTTGAGGAACTAATGGCGCCTGTTGCACAGCAGTAAAATCATCAAAATACACATAATTATTATTTGCAGCACTTGCTCTATTAACTTGCATTCTAAATTTAACAGTAGCACCATTAGGAATAACGCCAGCTGCAATTGTTGCATTCACTGGAACACATACTGAAAAATCAGAATAAACGGATGCAATTTGAGTCCAAGTTCCAGATCCGTTTACCTCATAATAAAGATATTCATAACCATAAAACGCACCAACTTGTTTTCTTGCTACAAAAGAAAGATTAATCGCTTCTCCGTTAGACACATAACTTGAAGTATATATTACAGCATAAGCATTAACATAAAAATTTGCCCTCGCAGATTGTGTACCACCACAACTACTGCTATGTGTTACAACACCGTCAATAAGTTCAGAACTCCAACCAGAAGGAAATCCAGATTCAAATCCTTCGTTTACGTTAATTTGGGCTTCTACAAAAGAAAATACTAAAAATAGAAATAAAAGTAATCTTGTTTTCATAAGAGGTAATATTTTAAAGTTTAGTTCAAAAGTATTCTGAATCCTACCTTAAATTTTGAACGAGTTTACCAAATCCCTTTTTCGGTTAACGAAAACAAAAAAGGAGTACCATTAGTAGTACCCCTTTATTTATTAATAATGTAAATTTTAAAAAAGTGTGAGTAAAAAAACACATAATACAACCAATAGCAACTCTAATTTATATTCTTCAAAACTTAATTTTGAACACATATAAACTTACTATTTAATTACGATTTTCTTGGCAGCCACATTGTTTTCAATATCCTGAATTCGAACCATGTACATTCCTATAGCTAAATCAGAAACATTAATTTGTTTTTGATTAGATGAAAGCACTTTTTGACCTTGACTATTGTAAATTTCAATAGATTTAATCTCAAAAGGTGTTTCAATGTTTAAAATATCATCAACTGGGTTTGGATAAACATTAATATTTGAATTTACTTCAATTTTATTACTGTTAGACATATTAGTAATATTTACAGTTACACCAAAAGGGGCACTCCTACAATTACCAATGACATTTACGGCATAATAGGTATTCCTACTTACTAATGATGTATTATTAGATAAAGGGTTTGTTCCAGAAACAGCATTACGTATACTTGAATACCAAACAACATTTGACGGATAAACAACAATATCAGCAAGTTTTTTAGCTTGAAAAACAGTATTTGTAAAATATTGAATAGCATTGCCTGTTGGTGTTACTGGCTGATCAACTTCGATTGTCATAGTAGTAGTTGTAGCATTCTGACCCGCAGCTGGTGTGAAAGTATAAGTGGTTGTTGCGGAATTATTTATAGCGGGTGACCACGTTCCAATAATTCCATTAGTTGATGTGTTAGGCAAAACAAAAGTTGCTCCTAAACATTGGGTAGCTATTTGGTTGAATGTTGGTACTGCTCCTTGAGAAATAACTATATTATCAAGAAAAGCAGATGAAACAGTAATTGACGGTGCACCAACTCGAATTAACAAACTAACAAGGCTTCCAGAAGGAATTGATCCCGAAGGAATTGAAAATGTATTTGTTGCTACTGTAGATGAAGCCTGACGAGCCATTAAACCTAAAGAAAACATAGATGAATTATTGACTATATAAATTACCTCATAGCCAATAGTACCTGAGCCCGACTCTTTAGATAAAAAAGAAATATTTATGGGATTTCCATTTGAGGTATAATTTGATGTAGTTACATTTTGAACACCACTAATAGTTGAAGTGTTTAGCCTTAATGAATAAGAACCAACTATTGGGGAAGTTGAACTTATAGAAACCCCAACTCCATATGTAGTCCATCCAGAAGGCAACGAGCCCGATTCAAAACCCATGTTAACATTGATTTGAGCATTTCCAAGAAAAGAAATAAACAATAATAATAATAATAATCTTGTTTTCATAAAAAGGTAATTTAAAAGTTTGGTTCAAAATTATCCTTAATCACATCTTAAATTTTCATTGAGTTTACCAAACTACTTTTTCAGTTAACGAAAAGTAAAGCCTAAAAAACAATAAAAATCGGTTTCGTTAATTAAAAAAGGGGTTTCATTAACTGAATTTATTCTATATTCCTTTATTTCCTATATTTGTTATAAATCAAACTAATTGAAATTTCTAAAAATCATATTATTACTACTTTTCTCCCAATTAACTTTTGGGCAAAACCCTTATTATTATAGTATAGACAGAACTAATGGATTACCTTCAAATAGTGTTTATGATATTTTTCAAGACAGCAAAGGCTTTATGTGGTTTGCTACAGGTAAAGGATTGTGCCGTTATGACGGAAGCGTTTTTAAAACCTTTATATCTGACGCTCAAACATCAAAATCGGGTTCGTGTATAAACGAAGATAGCTTTGGAAGAATATGGTACAGTAACTTTGATGGTTACTTGTATTATGTAGAAAATGGCGAGTTAAAAAACTTACCTCAAAAAGAATCAATAGGTTATGTGAAATATGGAATAATTAAAGACAAGTTATATTTAATGCAGTCAAAAAGTGTAGCTGTTTATGATTTAAAAAAAGTGCAACTTATTTACACCTATCCTCTTAAAGATAAAAACATTAGAGCCACTTATACTTCAAATTCAAAATTTTATTTTATTGGAGACGATATTTACGAAATTGACTATCCTAATAAAGTAAAAACCTATCCTTTAACAGAAGATTTCAGAAAAACTCTTGAAGTGCCAATTGTTCAAGAATTAAATAATGAATTTTTTGTCGTTTCGAAATTTTCAAATTATTATTACACATACAAGGAAAATCAGCTTTCAAAAAAGAAGTTCAATAGTACTTTTGATTTCATACAAAATTTGGTAATAATTGATAATGCTCCGTGGTTATGTACTCCAAACGGAATTATAAAATATGAAAATGAAAAAGCAACAACTTACTTTTCCGATTTTAATGTATCTTATATTTTTAAAGACAAACAAAAAAATTATTGGATTTCAACCGTAAACAGTGGTTTGTTATTTATTCAAGATTTTAAAAATAATTTTATCCCTTTATCTCCTAAACCTACCGTTTTTTCCCCTTACGAAAACCAACTTTTAATAGGAACTGAAAACGATCTTATTTTTGGTTTACAACTGAAAGATTTATCAGTAAATACTGTTTACAAAAACAATAGCAACCATCCTATTAATCAAATTATTGGTAATGAAAAAGATAAAAACATTTATTTTACTTCATCCAAATTTAAAATTTTAGACAAAAATAATTCCGTTTTAAAAGAAGAGTCAATAGCAATTAAAGACATTAAAAAAATTGATGACACCTATTACTCATTTGCCGCTAGTGGCTTATGTGGCTTATTTAAAATAAGTGATAAAAAAAGTAAATGGGATGCAATATATGAGAAAAGTAAAAACACATATGGCGGCTTTAATGAAAGTGCTTTAATAAAATCTAACGGAAAGTCAACCGCATTTAATCCTGAAAATAATTACATTTATTATGCCACTAATATGGGTTTAAAGTTCGTGAATTCAAACGGAGTTAACGAAATAAAATTCCAAAACAAAACACTTTATGTTACCAACTTACAATCTTATAAAAATGTTGTTTATGCATTATCTACTAGCGAAGAATTATATAAAATTGATTCCAAAAACAGCGTAACAAAAGTTTCTATATTTGAAAAACATCTGAAAGAACGCTTTACCAAATTTAAAATTCAGGAAAATTCTATTTTCATTTTTACCACAAACGGCATAATTGAATACAACTTAATTAAAAACAATTATCGCAAAATTTTACCTTTAACAAGCGATTTAGAAGTTACTGATGTTGCCATAGTTAAAGACAAAATTTATTTCGCAACTTCAAAAGGAATTATTGTTAAAAATAAATTCAAAAATAAAGAGTTTGCAAAACCTGAATTAATCATTAATGAAATTAAAGTCAACGGAATTCTCCACAAAGAAAACAATCTAAGCGAGTTAGAATACAATCAAAATGATATAACCGTAAACTTTTCTGTTCTTTCTTTTATTCCAAACGAAAAAAAGAGCGTCTTATACAAAATAAATGATGGCAATTGGAATCGTTTAGATGCCGATAATAAAAATCTTATTTTATCATCGCTTTCACCAGGAAATTACAAATTGTTTTTAAAAATTGATGCCAATTATGAGACTAAAATAAAGCAAATCGATTTTAAAATCAATAAGCCTTTTTGGCTGAATACCTTTTTCTTGATTTACATGAGTTTGATTATCATAGCACTATTGTATACGTTTTATAAATATCAGATTCAGAAAATCGAAAAGAAAAATCAGCTTTTATTAGACAAAGTTAATTTAGAAAAGAATTTAAACCAATCGAAATTAAAAGCAATCAAGTCGCAAATGAATCCGCATTTCTTTTACAATGCGTTAAATACGATTCAATCCTATATTTTATCTAATGATAAGAAGCAGGCCGTTTCTTATTTGTCAAAATTTTCAACATTGACCCGAACTATTTTGGAAATGAGTGAAAAAGAAAACATTACGCTTTCCGAAGAAATTAAAACTCTAGGTTTGTATTTAGATATTGAAAAAGCACGTTTTGATGAAGATTTTAGCTACGAAATTAACATCGCCTATGGTATTGACATTGAAAACATTAAAATTCCTTCGATGCTGTTGCAACCTTATGTAGAAAATGCCGTTAAGCATGGCTTGCTACATAAAAAAGGAGAAAAAAAGCTGACTATAGATTTTGAACGCATATTAGATTCTTTAAAAATCACAATTGATGATAACGGGATTGGACGTCAAAAAAGTGCAGAATTAAATGCCATAAAAAACAAAGATCATTTGTCTTTTGCTACCGAAGCCATGCAAAATCGAATTGCCTTACTGAATCAATACAAGCAAAAAAATATTGCCATTAATTTTGAAGATAAATTCAATAAAAATGAGCAATCTTTAGGTACAAAAGTAATTATAGAAATTCCTATTACGTATTAAAATGAAAGCCATTATTATAGACGACGAAAAAAGAGCTAGGGTTTCCTTATCGTTACTTTTACAAGAATATTGTCCAGAAGTTAGTATAGTTGCTGAATGCGAAAATTTACCCGAAGGCGTAAAAGCCATCAGAAAACACCAACCCGATATTGTTCTATTAGACATTGAAATGCCTGGCCATAGTGGTTTAGAATTATTAGATTTTTTTGATGAAAACGAAGTGAATTTCTCTATTATTTTTACCACAGCCTATAATGAATATGCCTTAAAAGCATTTAAATTTTCTGCTGTTGACTACTTATTAAAACCTATAATTCCAGAAGAATTAGCAGAAGCCGTTGAACGCGTTGCCAAACAAAAACAACGTTTTGAAAATTTTAGAGCTTTCAAAGAAAACCTGCAACAAGAAACCTTAACAAAAATAGCCGTTCCATCTGGCAATACATTGTTATTTTTAGACACCGATAAAATTATGTATATCAAAGGCGAAGGTGCTTATTCAGAAGTATTTTGTAGCGATGGAAACAAACAATTGGTTAGCCGAAACTTAAAGAATTTTGAAGATATCTTGTGCTCCGATTCTCGTTTTTTGCGCATTCATAAATCGTATATCGTGAACTTTAACTTTGTAACAGCTTTCAATAAATCAGATGGTGGAAGTATCGAATTAGAGAATAAAGCACAAATCCCAGTTTCTCCTGATAAAGCACAACAAATCTTAGATCAAATTCAGATTATAAAACGTTAGTTCACCTCTGAACTTACAATTCCTACAAGTGCTAAATCTTTCCAAAAATCAGGATACGATTTTGAAACAACTTCAGCATCTTCAATTACAATTGGAACCTTTAAAGCTAATGGCGCAAATGCCATTGCCATTCTGTGGTCTTGATAAGTATTGATAGCAATATTTTCATTAATATGATTTGAGGCTTCTAATGTCAGGCTTTCATTAGTAACTGAAATTATTGCACCTAACTTTGTTAGTTCTATTTTTAAAGCTTCTAATCTATCTGTTTCTTTGATTTTTAAAGTGTGTAATCCTGTTAAATGACAACCTATTCCCAGTCCAAAGCAAGTTACTGCAATGGTTTGAGCAATATCAGGACAATTATTTAATTGATAGTTAACAATTGATAATTGATGATTTTTTGTTTTAGAAATAGTAACAGAATTGTCTTCATTGAAAACTGTTTCAACTCCAAAATCTTTGTAAATATTTGCCAAAGCGCTATCGCCTTGTAAACTATTTTTTTTATAACTAGAAAGTGTAACTTGAAAACCTATTTCAGACAAAGCAACAATGGAATACCAATATGAAGCCGAACTCCAATCGGACTCTACAGTTAGAAGTTGGGAGTTAGAAGTTGGGAGTGAACAAACCATGATTTTATTTCCAACAAATGAAGTCTTTACTTCTATTTCATTCAATAAAGTCAAAGTCATTTTTATGTACGGAACAGATGTAATTTCACCTTCAAGAGTTAATTCTAAACCATTTTCTAATTTAGGCGCAATCAACAACAAGGCTGAAACATATTGGCTACTAACATTCGCTGGAAGCGAAACTTTGTTTTGACTCAGTTTTTTCCCTTTGATTCGAATGGGCGGGAAACCTTCACTCTCTTCATAGCTAATATCGGCTCCTAACTGATTTAAAGCTTCAACTAAAATTTTAATTGGGCGCTCTTTCATTCGAGTTGAACCAGTCAGCACCACTTCTTTTCCTTCTTGGATGGAAAAATAAGCAGTTAAAAATCGCATGGCTGTTCCTGCGTGATGAACATTGAAGATTTGAGATTGCTGATTTTGGATTTTTGATTGCTGAAGTATAGAAGACATCACTTCTGAATCATCAGAATTTGATGTGTTTCCTAAAATTAAATTTGGGAATAAAGCCTGTAAAAGCAATAATCTGTTAGTCTCTGATTTACTACCAGTGATTTTTACTTTTGCCTTTTTCCCTTTATCTTTTGCCTTTTCTAAATGTAGATTCATTATTTCGTAACCATTTTTAATCCAACGATGGATAAAATTAATGTAGTAATGAAAAATACACGCCAAAAAGTAGCGGGTTCTTTAAAAACAATAATTCCAACTAATACACTTCCTACAGCACCAATACCTGTCCAAACCGCATAAGCAGTCCCAATAGGCAATTCTTTTGTCGCTTTTACTAATAACAGCATGCTAATAGAAAGACACACCAAAAAACCTCCGTACCAAAGTAAAGAAGTGTTTCCTGTTGATTCTTTTGCTTTGCCGAGGCAAGTAGCAAAACCTACTTCGAATAAACCTGCTATTATGAGTAAAATCCAGTTCAATTTATTTCAATTTATCGTTATTATGATGTCTATCGTGATCGCGTTTGGTTTTTAAATCCATTTTTTTATCAAAAGCCGCTTGTAAATCTACTCCTGTTTGATTGGCTAAACACAAAACTACAAAAACTACATCAGCAAGTTCTTCGCCTAAGTCTTTGTTTTTATCGGATTCTTTTTCCGATTGTTCGCCGTAACGACGCGCAATAATTCGAGCTACTTCTCCTACTTCTTCGGTAAGTTGGGCCATATTGGTTAATTCATTGAAATAACGAACTCCGTGTTCTTTAATCCAATTATCAACTTCTTGTTGGGAGTTTTTTAGGTTCATTTTATATTTTTTTTAAAATAATTTTATCCGATTGCTTATCAGTAATACTTTGGTAATATAACTTTAAATCTAAATAATTTTTTGAGTCTAAAATCGTAACATTTATTTCTTCCTGAATAACAATACTTAAAACTCTTCCAGTATTACTAAGCGTATATTTGTGGGACAACAATTTATCTCCAAACATAAGGATATGATTTTCAGGTGATTTTTCTAACACATACCCATCTGGAATTGTTATATTTACAACATATTTATCAACATAAGGATATTCAAATTCTATTGGATAAGAACGTTCATCTAGCCTAAAAGGATTAGTATTTAACCCGTAAAAAAGTAAAGGAGAAAAATAAATTTTGTCTGCTACAACATCTATATGCTTATCATCTTTAAAATCAAAACTTTCCACAATAGGAGATTTTAACTCATTAACATTATCTACTTTATAATTACTTATTTCGATATTATCAAATGCCTTTTCCCTTCTTTCAATCATAGATTCATTTGAATATTGTCCATAATTAACTCTATAATTAAAAGCATTAAAGTTTGTAATCTGCCTTTTAACAGAACCATTTACGACACCATCAGAAGCTATATCATAGTTTAAAATAACATTATCTCTTGAAATTAATTTTGGTTGCAAATCCACCTCTTTAGAAGTTCCATCTTGGTACAACATCCTACCAATCCAATTAACAGCTCTTGATGGAATTACATTAGGTACAGCATATTTATCAGTTGCATCTAACAAAAATAAATTACCATTCATTTCTACACCACAAATAACATAATTAAAGGCAGATCTTGATGGGAATAAAGGTATTCCATTTGAAACAGAACTTAAAATAATAGGATTAGCATTTAAACCTACATGACGTAGAAAAATTGTCAACATTAAGTTTATATCTGATACATTTCCAGACTTTTTTGAAAAAGTGTTTTTCACTCCCTCATCGGTGTAAATACCATAATAATTATTCCATTTAAAATTTTGCTTTGTGTAATCAAAAATAGCTTCTAATTTATCTTCATTTGAAACTTTACCTTCAATAATTTTAGAAACTTGACTTTCAAAAAAGCCTCTTTTTTTTAGCTCTCCTCCAAAGTCATCTGAATTATTAATGTTTTTAACAGCTTCCTCCCATGTAGTAGAAATCAATTTATGAGGTTCATCTGGGTATTTTATTGAGGCCAATTCATGAGTAATTCCACTTATATAATTTTCAATATTTTTCACAAATGATTCTTCTTTAATTGAAGGCACATTAGAAATCTCGTAGTTGGAAACATTTTCTTTAAAGGATACTTTTGATTGAGAAAACTCAGTAGAAACTGTTCTCCCACCACTAGTGGATTGTCTTTCTTTACTTGAAATTGTTATACTAGATGAAAATGAACTTTTTGTGTTTTTTACATTTAAAGAGCCTTTTGAAAATGCATTGTAAGTATAATATTCAGGTATTCTCATTACAAAACTAGAATAATCTACAGGTATTAAATCTTGAAAATACCAATCTTTAACTTGAGAAATAAAAGGGGATTTTATAACATATTTATATTCTATTACAGAACCAACTTTAACATTTGGCATTGTAATTTTTTTTACTTGGTTGTACTTATTAACTCTTTCTGTAAATTCACCCTCACTTCTTAATTTTGTTTTTTCAATCTTCCCATCAACCAAATTGTACGTTACCACTTCAGAAAAGTTTACAATTTCTTTATCTGAACCATAATGGTAAAATTTAACAGAGAAATTAGCATAATTTAATCCTTCTGTCTTATAAATTTTTATTTTATTTTCAACTTCAGTGACTAATTCAAATCCCTTGTCATTATTATAAGCCATATACGTTTTAGCTTTACTAAAAATCTTGGAAGCACTTGCATCTTTTTCTCTTTTATGTTCTGTTTCTTTTAATTCTTCAATCGTTACTTTGCCCAATTTATACTCTTGAGAAAACACCATATTAAAGGTTAAAATAAATAAATAAATTAATATTTTTTTCATCATTTTATAGTTTAATTATTTGTAATTCGTTTTAAAATAATTTTTGCATTATCCGCTTTTGAAACCTGCTCAGAAAAACTTCTAAAATTTTCATATTCATCTTTTTGATAATAACCTTTGTTTAATAAATAACTTCTTTTGTATAATAATTTAGTTGGACTTATAATCTTTAATTCCATTGTATAAATTCCAAATTTATTATGAATTTGTATATCATTAGGTTTCGCTTCAATAACATAGCCCATTGGTAAATTAATTTCAATTTCATCCTCATCAAGATATCCTCTTTCTATTTCAAATGAATTATTCCTATTTCTGTAACGTTGAGGTACATATGTAACCCTATTTAATGCATTTATTGCTAACAACATACTACCGTTATTGCTTGAATAATTTGAGGCAGAAAAAGACAAATCTTCAATAAACTCTATTTTTTCTTTATCATCTTTTAGAATTGTTGAGTTTATTTTTAAATTTTGTAACCATTCAAATTGTTCTTTATAGTAAGACTCTTTTTCATTTTGAGATTTATTTTTAATAAAATATTTTTGATCATATTGAACACCTGTTGATATCCTTTTAAAATTAGCAATCAAATCTCCTTTTTCATTTAAACTGTATTCTCCCTTTATTATTTGTTTGCTCTTTTGTTGATTATATTCATTTGTTTTGATTAGTTCTCCTCCACTAGGTTTAATTATTAATGCATATCTATCATCTGTGAAATCACCATTGAATCCGAATGGACTAGTCTGACTAGTACATTCTAAAAAAATAAAACCTTTGTCGTAAGGAATAGATAAAATAGCATGATTACCTTGCATGGCTACAAAATCTTCTGGTATGTTTTGCTTATTATTACCTCCATAAATAATTGTATAATAGGCTTCAACACCAACACTATTTAACAAAACTCTTGTATAGTTAGACAATGCTTTACAATCTCCATATCCCAATCTATCAACATCAGACGCTAGCATAGGTTTCCAACCACCTATACCCATTTGAATACTAACATAGCGAGAACGATCTTGTAGAAATTTATAAACTATTTTTGCTTTTTCTATTGGATTTTTTTCATCCCCTACAAGTGATTTTACCTTTTGAATTGTGGATTCAGGAATAGTTTCTGTCCCAACTAATAATTTATCATAAACCCAAGAACCAAAGTCTTTCCAATTCTTAGCATTTCCTTTAACACCTTCAAAATTAAAATTATCCAACCCAAATAATACAGAAGGATTATTTTTTATAAAAATAGGGGATAATTCTTCATATTTTAATGCTGAAAGATTTTCAACCACATAAGACATTTGATTACTGCTTATCTCCTTCTTAATTTTACCTTCGTTAAAATTTATTTCTTTGTATTTAAAACCAAGTTCAGGAAGAAATTTGATTTTTATTTTGGAATTTTGCACACTTTCATAATAATCATCAATAGGGTACCATGAAGGAATAAAAGCAGTATTTGAAGTTTCTATTTCACTATTATAAACAATAGTAAATGGATATTCTGTTGGTGTATACTCTAAAATTAATTTTCTATTATCACTATAAATTGAAAAGCCATCCGCAACACTTTGATCTCTAAAATCTTTTCGCTTAATTTTTTTTAATTCATAACCAAACGAGTTATAAATTGTAGCCTCAATAGCTTTAATCTTAGTTGAATTGTTGTAATATTCTACTGCGTCAATATTATTTAATCCTTTACTGTTTAATACCGTTATAATTTTCGATTTCTTAATTATCATAGATTCCTGAGACAAAATTTCAATCTCAACGATTTGATCCCTTATTACACTATTTGCGCTTTCAGATAATTCTTTTGGAATCAACAAAGTTGATAGCTTTAAATCTTGAGAAAAACTTAAAAAAGTTGGAAAGAGAAAAAGAATCAGAATTTTTTTCATAGTTAAATTATTACATAGAGTTTATTCTTTATTTTTTGTATCAATAATTATTGTAACTGGTCCGTCATTAACTAAAGCTACTTTCATATCAGCTCCAAATTGACCAGTTTGTACTTTTTTACCTAATTCTATTTCCATTTGTTGTACGAAAGATTCGTAAACCGGAATGGCAATTTCAGGTTTTGAGGCTTTAATATAACTTGGGCGATTTCCTTTTTTTGTTAAGGCATGTAATGTGAACTGACTCACAACAATCATTTCACCATCAATGTCTTTTAAAGACAAATTCATTACTTGGTTTTCGTCTTCAAAAATTCTTAAATTGGCTATTTTAGGGGTTAACCAATTGATATCTTCTTGATTATCGGCATCTTCAATTCCTATCAAAACTAATAAACCTTTTTGAATTTGAGCTACAATTTCATTATTTATTGTAACTGATGATTCTGAAACTCGTTGAATTACTGCTTTCATTTTAATGTATAAACACAAAAATATAAAAAATATCAGAAAAGATTTACGGAAATCCGTAAAAACAAATTATTTTCTCGTTTCGTCACTTGCTCTTCGTTCTGCATCGTAAATGTCGGCACGATACTGCTCTTCGTCTCCTTCTAAAATTTGGGTATAACTTTTATAGCGCGACCACGAAATTTCATCGTTTTCTAACGCTTTTTTAATAGCGCAATGTGGCTCGTCTTTATGCAAGCAGTTATTGAATTTGCATTGGTCTTTCAAAGCAAAAAATTCTGGAAAATAATCTCCTATCTCTTGTTTTTCCATGTCAACAATTCCAAAACCACGAATTCCTGGCGTATCTATAATTTGTGCTCCAAAAGACAAATCAAACATTTCGGCAAAAGTTGTAGTGTGTTTCCCTTGTGCGTGTGATTCCGAAATTTGTTTGGTTTTTAAATTTAAAGATGGTTCTAAAGTGTTTACCAATGTAGATTTTCCAACACCAGAATGTCCTGAAAACATAGAAACCCTGTCTTTCATTAACGCTTTTAGTTCGTCAATTCCTTTTCCATCTTTTGCAGAAACTCGTAAACATTTATAACCGATTGAAGAATAAACATGCTGCAAATATAATTGCTCATCTAATGTAGGGTCATCAAACGTATCAATTTTATTAAAAACGATGACAGCTTCAATTCCGTAGGCTTCTGCTGTAACTAAAAATCGGTCAATAAAACTGGTTGTTGTTGGTGGATTATTGATGGTTACCAATAAAAAAACGACATCAATATTAGAAGCAATAATGTGCATTTGATGCGATAAGTTTACTGATTTTCTAACAATGTAATTTTTTCTGTCGTGGATTGCTGTGATTACTCCAGTCGTTTCATCTGTGGTGTTTTCAATATCATAATCTACGATATCTCCAACAGCAATAGGATTGGTACTTTTGATACCTTTCATTCTAAACTTACCTTTTATACGGCATTCCAAAAAGTCACCATTTTCAGTTTTAATAGTGTACCAACTTCCGGTAGATTTATAAACGATTCCTGTCATTCAAAGTTAGAAATTAGAAGTTTAATTCAACTTCGTTATATATTGCAAAGATAGCTTTTCTATTCAAAATTTAGGTAATAAAAAAAGGCTACTTTACAGCAGCCTTTTAAGTTTTTAATCTTCTAAAATCATTCTTCCTAACTTATCTTTACTTTTTCTTGAAGAATAAACAATAAACTCTTTATCTGATTTTCTATAGTAAACACCAGGGCGTAATACTAATTCATTTTTAATAACTTCTTCAGGATCTTTTCGCGTCATATTTCCATTTGAGTCGAAGATAAATAAAGCCGGAACTGCATTGTTATAATTACCTAATGATCTAATATCGTCAATATTAGTAATTCCTTTATTTTTAACATTGTCATTAAATAGTAAATTAAGTACTCCGTTTTTGTAAATTGGAATTGCACCTAAATATTCAGGTCCTTTCCCTAATTGTGTTAATGGAATTTGAATTGATCCACCAACAGCAAAACTACCATTTCCACCTACCATTCCAAATCCAATTGACAATGTAGTTACAGTGGCAGATTGTTCTTTTGGTAAAACATTACCCCATTCAAATGTACCGTCAGCTTTTAAACTTGTGATGATAATTTCGTTTTTAGTGTATGTTACAGGTGTTGCCGCTAATGGTCCAATACCTGAACTTTGACCTACATAAACAAATTGAAATTCAGACAAAACAATTAAACCACCATCATTTTTCTCAATAATAGTTGTAATATTATAATAAGGCTTAACGTCTTTTCCTTTTTTCGCTCTTCTTTCACCTAAAAGCTTAACTTTTGTTGCATAATCAAACTCGTTAAACTTTACTGTGTTAGTTGAATTAGTATTTAAATCAATAGTTGCGTTATAAACTCCTTTAAGTTCTTTATTTGCCTTTCCGTTTTCTCTTACACTAGAATAAAAACCAACAATTTTTAAAGTGTTTTTATTTGTAGAAATCATTTTACAGTTGATAATCTCTTTTCCTTTGATATCAATATTTACGATTTCTTTTTTGTATCCATTATTTCTTTTAAAAGCATGGATTTCAAATTTTTCAATTTGTTCTTTCTTTTTTGAATCTCTGTAACTTTCATTAACAACTAAAAAAACATCATCTTGAAAATTAACTTCAAAATCAGAAATTGTAAATTCATAATCTTTCTTACTGTCATCAAACTTAACTTTTTCAGTATTTGAGAACAAAGTTCCCATTTTGTCATCAAACAATTTTACTTCATATTTAACAGCATCTTCTTTTGAAAATAATGAAGTATGCATAACTAACAAAGCTCCTTCATCTGGAGATAATTTAAAATAAAAATCACCTCTACTAGATTTTTTTGCAACTTCAGCATCAAATAATACTACAGGAGATTTACTTAAAACACCTTTATCTGACACTTGTGTAGCTACTAAATTAAAAATTTTATCTTTTTTGTTATATACACTACCAATTACATACAAGTTATCATTCAAGAGAAAAATTTCTTCAAAATCAACTTCTTTATCACTAATTTGAGGTATTACAATTGGGTTAGACGAAACAAGTTTCATTGAACCCGATTCAAATATTTTTATAAAATAATCATCTTTTCCTTTTATAGCTAAAGCAAAAATTTTGTTATTAGACTCTCCAACGATTTTAACGATTTTTTGTTTATCGTCTGCTAACTCTTCTCCATAAGTTAAAGACAATTTATCAATTTTGTTTTGAGCAACTAAAAATTGAATCCCAAGAACAAAAGCAAACAAAAACAGATTAATTTTTTTCATTATTTAGTATTAAAGATTTGTGGCGCGATATTACAAAAAATGTAAGAATATTTTTTATAAAAATTTATTTATTAATCACTTTTTCCTGGTGATTAATACTTTCCTGGTGTATCGCCTTAAACAAATGCATTACAAATTCGTTACTTAATCCTTTTTCTTCGCCTTCTAAAATCATTTTACCTAAAATTTCATTCCAACGTTGATTTTGCAATATGGCAACGTTTTTTTCTTTCTTCAACAGCCCTATTTTATCGGCAACTTTCATTCGGTTACCCAAAATTTCTAACAACTTTCCATCAAATTCATCAATTTGCATACGAAGTTTTGCCATTTTTTGGTTGTATTCGCTTTCATCATCCGTTACTTTTCTAACGCGTAAATTGATGAACATTTGTTTCAATGTTGCCGGTGTTACTTGTTGTGCCGCATCGCTCCAAGCATTGTCTGGATCAATATGGGTTTCAATAATTAAGCCATCATAATTCAAATCTAAAGCTTGTTGTGATACTTCTTGAATCATATCGCGCTTTCCTGTAATGTGCGAAGGGTCGCAAATTAAAGGCAAATCGGGAAAACGATTTTGTAAATCAATTGCTATTTGCCACTCAGGATTATTGCGGTATTTTGTTTTTTCGTAAGTTGAAAATCCTCTGTGAATTACACCTAACTTTTTGATGTTTGCATTGTATAAACGCTCTAAACCACCAATCCATAAAGATAAATCGGGATTTACTGGGTTTTTTAATAAAACGATTTTATCGGTTCCTTGCAAAGCATCGGCAATTTCTTGAACTGCAAATGGATTTACCGTGGTTCTTGCGCCAATCCATAATACATCAATATCGTGTTCCAATGCTAATTTTACGTGAGCTGCCGTTGCTACTTCGGTTGCCATCAATAAACCTGTTTCTGCTTTGGCTTTTTGCAACCATTTCAATCCAATTTCGCCCACACCTTCAAATCCACCTGGTCGCGTGCGAGGTTTCCAAATTCCAGCACGAAAAATAGAAACGTCCGAATTTTTCAATTCGTGTGCTATTTTCAAAACTTGTTCTTCGGTTTCTGCGCTACATGGCCCTGCAATAACAAGCGGATGATTCAACTGAAAATCATCTAACCAAGTGCGTAATTCTTTTTTATTTTCCATAACCTTTATTTCACTGTAAAATTACTATTTATTCTTAAATTATTATTGCTTACTTCTTTCATATTCGCCCAAAACTTTAAAATGGGTTGTCATAATTTCCATTACTTTTTTCGCTTTTTCAAAATGTTTGTATTTTTCAAAAACCACATCCACAAAAAAAGCATAGGTAAAAGGGGTTTCTATAATAGGTAGCGATTGAATTTTTGTTAGATTCAACTTGCAATTATTCATCACATTTAAAACCGTTGCCAACGAACCTGGCGTGTCATCTAATTCAAATTTTATCGATGCTTTATTGATGAGTTCTTTCGGAATTTTCTTATTACTTGCTTTTAAAACCACAAAGCGTGTTTTATTACTTTTTACAGTGTGAATTCCGTCAGCGATAATTTCCAAATCATAAATATTAGCCGCAACTGGACCTGCCAAAGCACCAATTCCTCTTAATTGATTTTCTTGAATTCGCTTAGCTGTAATCGCCGTATCAGAACTTTCCACCAATTTAATATGAGGATATTGACTGAAGAAATTTGCACATTGCAACAAGGCAATGGGATGCGAATGTACTTCCTGAATCTCTTCAATAGTTTGACCTGGAAATACCATCAAATTCATGTGGATATCCAAAAAATATTCACCAATAATGTGTAGGTCATTTGAATCGATAAGAGCATAATTAGGCAAAATGGCTCCTGCAATTGAATTTTCAATAGCCATAACCGCTTTATCGGATTGATTGGTTTTCAAACTATTGACTACATCTCGAAACGAACTACATTCATCCAAACCAATTGCTTCACCAAAATAACGATGTGCTACTTGATGGTGAAACGACCCTTGAATTCCCTGAATTGCGACTTTAATTTCCATAATTATGAGCAAAAAAAAATCCCGATTTGCATCGGGATTGTATGTTTATAAAATAAATTTCTTTCATTTATATAATAGCAAAACAATCCCTCAACTGTCTCCAGAAGAAATAAAAAGAATTGTTATATAAAAATGTACTATTGGTAAGCATTACGACTTTGTTATTATATTTGGCTAAAGTAATAAAAAAATGAAAACGAAATACTTTTTTAAATAAATTTGAGTTCTTTTAAAAAAAGTTACTTTTGCTAAAAT
>Ga0209373_10001620_pt1 | contig 25566 bp, 16 predicted proteins | sample Higcelweek5metaG_FD_187173 | JGI IMG/M metagenome (GOLD analysis project Ga0209373, IMG submission 187173) | Freshwater pond sediment microbial communities from the University of Edinburgh, under environmental carbon perturbations - High... | ecosystem: Environmental > Aquatic > Freshwater >... | reverse complement strand
AGGTCTCGGGCATGTTTAAACGGACTATCGAGAAGGGTTACATCAGCCAGCGGAAATTCGTTGGAATATAATTTGTCCTGGGCTTCCGAGTAATTGTTTCCCAATAAGATAGTAGTTAATAAACAGCAGAAAGCAGAGAATTTTTTCATTTATAATTTTGAAGAATTATTTAGTAAATGTTTGATTATGGGTTATTTGTTGGTAAATCTCCACCAATCGAAATTAAACAAATCGCCCTCGCCACCCTTGAATACAAAGCAGAGATCGTGAACGCCGGATGTTTTTTTAATCTTGCCTTTGACTGTTTTCCAGTTTTGCCAACCCCCGGTATTCTTTATGTCGAGAGTGCCGAGTAATGCGCCGTTGGGATTATCAAGGCGGATTTCAATTATTCCACCTGCCGAGGCCGAGGCAACACTCGCCTCAATTTTTCTTGCTCCTTTCCGAAAATCGACACTGCGTACCTTAAGGTGATCGCCAGTATTAATTTTGGTGACATACATACCTGTTTGGTTATCCTTGTCTGATTTCAGTCCTTCCGACCAGGCCATAGTTTCAGCCTGCACACGTGTGTATGGATCGAGAAAAGAAACGTTCTTCGTGATCCCTTTTTTTGTGGGTAAGATAAACGGGATGGTTCCATCTGCATTGTAATTGAATTGCTCCAAACTTACCGAACGTTTAAAGCCTTGACCTTTCGACAAATCCTGATCGTGATAAAACAGGTACGAGTTGCCTTTGAAATCGATAATACCGGCATGATTGGTAAAGGCCAAATGATCAGCTCTTTTCATGATGTGGCCTTTGTACGTCCAAGGTCCTTCTGGTGAATTGGAAGTAGAATAGGAAATGTATTCGGGTATGCCTTCCGCGGCATAAATCATGTAATACCGATTGTTACGTTTGTAAAACCAGGGTCCTTCTGTATAAGTAGTTCCGGGTTTTCCGTCGGGACCTTCTTTTGCGCCAAATGATTCAGTGGTCATTTCTGCTGAAATAATCCCATTTTGCGCAACACTTCGGTCGTACGAAATCATATCTTCGTTCAACTTAACGTACCACAATTTCGGATTTCCCCAGTATAGATAGGCCTGCCCACTGTCGTCGACAAAAACGGTTGGGTCAATGTCTTGCCAAATATGGTCGCTGTCGACCAGTCGTTTTCCAATTGGGTCGATAAAAGGACCAGTTGGAGAATCGGAGACTAAAACCGAGATCCCTTCGCCGTGAATAGGCACATAGAGGTAGAATTTTCCATTTCGCTCGATACATTGCGGTGCCCATGCCCCGTTTGTTCTTTTACACCAGGCAAAGTTCTTCAACGAAGCAACTACCCCATGATCGGTCCAGTTTACCATATCGGTCGAAGAATAACAGCGCCAATCGTACATGGTGAAAAAGTTGTTCACCGTTGAGTCTTCGTCGTGAGATGTGTAGAGGTAGACCGTGCCATTGTGAACCATCGGTGCCGGGTCGGCTGTAAAATAGGTTTGGATGATGGGATTTTGAGCATTTCCCCAATTGCACATAAAGATTGCCGTTGAAAAAACACTTATGACAATACATCGAATTCTTTTCATCGCTAAAATCTGTTTTGGCTTTTTATGAGTAAATCAATATCAAAAAAGAATGTGTTTATTCATCCCGTTAAATGAACAGTCGTTAATGGTAATAAAAGTAGTGGGTAATTATAGAAAAGGGTTTTAATTTTAGATATTCAATTTCTAAATTTAGCTACAACCGAATTATAAAAGAAGGCAACGAAGTAGAAAAAATCACTTGAATTTTTCAAGTAGTAGGGGCAGGGTGGGGTTGAATCCTGGAGAGAAAAAGATAATTAGGTAAAATTATTAAGTGTTGATTTAATGCTTTACCCAACTGCTGACAAAATCAGCAGTTGGGTAAAACCATTAATTTTTTTTATTTAAGTAAAAGCATTTTTTTGCTGGTAATATTCTGACCAGAAATTAATTGGTAGTAATATACACCACCTTCAAGTTTATTGCCTGTAGCATTTGTTGCATCCCACGAAACGGTATGAGTACCTGCTTCCAGTTCGTTTTTGATTAACGTTTTAACTTCCTGCCCCATGTTGTTGTAAATCTTGAGACTGATGGTTGAAGAAGTCTCAAGATGGAACGTTATCATGGTTGATGTACTAAATGGGTTTGGATAATTCTGCTCTAAACTTAGGTTTGAATAAGCCTGATTTTTAATATTGTCAATTCCAACCGGGGTGTTCTTGATATAATCGGCAAGCCATGTCATGGCTGGTCTCCATGTACCATCTTTCAAGACGAGATAGCATGATGATTGCCACATTTCACCCTCGACATAGCCCCACAAAGTGACGCCTTTCACACCCGGATGCTGCCATATTACCGGGAAAATTTTCTTGTATAATTGCAATTGCTGATCATCATTGGGAGTTCCAGTATCACCGATATTACCCAAGTCGAATTCAGTAATATATACTGGCAAACCAGTTGCAGAAAGCCTGTCAAGGTTTGATTTAAGCGTGTTTGTGTTTGCAGTTTCAAATTCAAAACGATGTCCCTGAACGCCAATGGCATCAATCAATCCTCTGTCTTTTAGTAGATTAATCATGGTGAGATAGGTGGTTGTTGAGCCATTGTCATTTATGATCCCATAGTCGTTGAGTATTAACTTGGTTTTTGCGGGCATGTATTTCCTTGCTAATTCGAAACTTTTTATAACCCAATCATAACCAGTTGTGCCATTTCCTCCCAAAGCTGCTTTATAATTTGCCCTGCTGTTCGCTCCATCTGGTGGGTTGTGACTTGCAATAGCCTCATTAACAACGTCAATCATATCCATATCAGGGTATCTTTTGCCTACCTGCCTCATCCATGTTTCAATGTATTTTAATTGGGTAGCTTGGTCAAGTCCCGATATCCATGAAGGTTGTTGTTGTCCCCAAATTAAAGTATGATCTTTGAAAATGAGTTTCTTTTTCTTTGCATAATTATAAATTGCATCCAATCCACTCCAATTCCATTTTGTTGTGTCCTGAGAACCTGCAACAGAACCCCATTTCCCTTCATTCCCCGGTGTAATCTGGTTCCAGTAATTGGCAAAAATATTATCACTTGCCATCACATTGCCCAAAAATTTGGGTGATCCTTTTGCCAGGGCAGGTCCTTTATAATAATTGCTTGAATCAATTATAGGTGAGTTGGCAGTACCTGGAAGTCCCTTGTCCAGAAAGTCAACTGTGAAGAACAGATTAGATTTTCCAAAAGCAAATTTGTCAAAATATAAACCGTCTTCGCGGCTAGCTATTTGAAAGGTTTTTGTGAGAGTGTCGGGACTTACATAAAACGCATCTTTTAAAGCTGCACTTGCAAAATTCGAAATATTAACCCATTTCCATACTTCAGAGCCTGCTGTTCCGGGGTCTTTCACAATATCGGTAGCAGCCGAAAAACCTGCAGCAGCAAGTCCGTTTACAAATACCCAATCGGCATCCGAAGTTGAACTCTTTTCTCCAAATCCTTTACCGGCAAAGAAACTGTCATCGTTAAAAGTTCCGGAACCAACCCTTAAGCGGGCAAATAAACTATAGTGTCCCGAATCCTGAAATGTGGCGTTATACCTAACCATTCGGATGGTGTCAGCAGGATTGGCCATTGATTCTGAAAAGTTTTGAGTAGTTGTAATGTACGTGATATCGCCATCTTTTGCTTCAAGAAAATTAGCGCCAGCAACTCCTGACTCTGCTTCAATTACCACGGGTGTTCGGCCAAAATCGACATCTGCAATTTGCAAATTGTCGATATAAATAACATTGTCTTTACTTCCGGTGTAATTAAAATGAATGGGTGCCCTGATATACGTTTGGTCGTCGGTTACAGTAAATTGCATGGTGAATTTCTGCCATTCTGTAGTCAATGTTGCCGGGCGTATAGCCTTGTATTCAGCGTAGGAATAATTTCCAACGGTTAAGTTGAGCTGTGCGCCATATTTTTCTGCTTTCGCCCAGACCGAATAATTATAGGTTTTTCCGGGTATCGCTGGGATACTGTCAGAAATAGCCTGGATATCCCACTGATTAGAACCCAAACTGTGAACCGATACTTTTAGAGCCCTGTTTCCTTGCTGTACTACGTCATCAACAATTTCAAAATCTGTAGTAGGATCAATAGTGCCAGATACTTGAAACAACCAACCCTTGACTCCAATTGCAGCAACAGCCCCGGTGTCACAACTTTCGAAACCTCCATTTCTGACAATCTGCGCAAAATTGCTTCCAGATATCAAACAGAAAATAACAACGAGGTACAAAAACCGGGTCGATAATAATCGATTGTAAATTTTATTCATAGTCTATATATTTATGATTAATAATTTTCCTGTTCAGTCTATTTTATGTCCTTTTCTTAATCGAATATTCGAAGGATATAAAATTACTTTATTAGAATTTACGTCAACTTCTAAAATTAAATATTTTTTTCAACCAATTTGGGTTAGTTAAAAAACAAAAGCCGATTTGTAAACATCTTACGGTTTGTTATTCATTGTTTCAGCTCTTTTTTATGAACAACTATTTAAATATTAATTGGGCAAAATTGAACAGGTTGTTTCGCCAAACGGGCCAGGTATGTCCACCAAGGTACTCACTGTATGTATAGTTGATTTTCATTTCGTCGAACTTTGCCATCATGATCTGGCAATTTTGCCAGGCAATGTCCTCTTTTCCGCCCATTGCAATCCAAAACTGTTTCAGATTCTTGTTGATGGTTTCCGAGTTTTGCTTCATGAATTCGTACTGAGGACCGGAGAGCTCGTTGTTGTTGGCCCACCATCCAGAACTGAATACGCCCAGATAGGCAAACAAACTGGTGTTGCGCACTCCGGCGTGGAGTGTTTGCAAACCTCCCATCGATAAACCTGCCAGGGCACGGCTATTGTTATCGGTCTTTACCCGGTAATTGCTTTCCACAAACGGGATCAAGCTTTGTTTCAATTCATTTTCAAAAGTTGTTAATGCTTCCATCCCAAAACCTTTAACAGGCATATTCCCATCGACCATTACCACCAACATGGGAACGGCTTTCTTTTCAGAAATCAAGTTGTCGAGTATCAAATCCGTTTTTCCCTGGGTTGCCCAGCCCCGTTGGTCTTCACCTCCTCCATGCAGAATGTAAAGAACGGGATATTTTTCACTTGTTTTCTGGTCGTAACCTGGCGGAGTATACAGGTAGAAATTTCGCCAACTGTTGGTCACTTTTGAAAAATAGCGTTTGATGCGAATGTCGCCGTGTGGTACATCTTTCTCGGCATAATAACCATCGCCCGCAAAAGGCACCTCAATGCCGCTGGCCATTCGCCCCATGCCATAGAAACTCTCACTTGCCGGGTCACAAACCGCCATGCCGTCGATGATGAGTGAATAGTAGTGAAATCCTTCGGTAAGCGAATCGGTGGTGACTTCCCAAACGCCTTCGCCGTTTTTCACCATGTCATACTTTCGCCCCAAATCGAGCTGCATTTTCTGTACCTCGGGCGCTTTAACTTTAAAAACAGCCCTGCTGCCGGTAGTAATCTGCGGATATTTAGTTCCACGGATATTCGATGATGCCGGTTGAGCATCTTGCTGTGCATAAGACAATATTGCCAGTGAACAGAACAGGAAGAAAAGGTATATTCGTTTCATTGATTATTTTTTGTAATTGTTTGCCAAATCAATAAGCACCTGAACTACTGATTTGGGTTGGTTTTTACGGTCGAACAGTAACGGATAGTCGGTACGGCCACGAACAGGGAACCAATTTTTCCATGAAATAGCATCGTTAACACCCCAAACCGTAACACGTGAAAAAGCATCATCGTACTTCAAAAACAACTTGAAAAAATCGGAATAACGTTGTTCCAATGCCACACGTGCTGAATCGGGCAAGCCCTGAGTGTAGGGGTTGAGTTTTTCCTTGTATTCAACATTGGTGGCAATGTCAGCGCCACGGTTCCAATCGGGAGTTGGCAATACGCTAATGTCCATTTCGGTCGCCATCACTTTAACCCCCAATGCAGCGTAAGTTTGAATAGCTTTTTCATAATCTTCGAGCGAGGGGTAATCGAGGCCAACATGGCACTGCATCCCAATGGCATCGATACGGATGCCCTGGTCTTTCAATTTCTTGACCATGGCAGCAATACCATCGCGCTTTGTAGGTATTGCTTCGGAATAATCGTTGTAATAAAGTTCGCAATCAGGATCGGCTTCGTGAGCATATTGAAAGGCGTATTTGATGAAATCTTCACCCAGAATTTGGTAAAACTTGCTTTTGCGGAACGAACCATCGTCTTCAATAGCTTCATTCACAACGTCCCAGCCTTTCACTTTTCCTTTGTAGCGCCCCACCACGGTGTAGATGTGCTTTTTCATGCGTTCTTTAAGAACTTCGGGCGAAACCATATTGCCCAGGCTATCTGTAAAAAACCAGCGTGGGGCTTGCGAATGCCAAATAAGGCAATGACCGGTAATATGCATGTTGTTTTTCACACCAAACTCCACAAACTTGTCGGCAAGGGAGAAGTCAAATTCACCCTCTTTGGGCTGCATCGGACCGCCTTTCATGCAGTTCTCAGCTACAATGGCGTTGAAGTTTTCTTTGATTACCCGAACAGAGGCGGTATCTTCTTCTTTTATCTGGGGTGTATTCATGGCTGTTCCTATCACAAACTTACCAAAGTATGCATCTTTCAGTGTTGTAGGTTGAAACGAAATAGTTACCGGCTTAAAAAGCAGTTGAGCATATTGGTAAAGGCTTACTTTCCAAACATTGAAATCGTGGAAACCGCCTGGAATTACATAGTAAAGGTTCGGTATCTGATTATTTTTTGCATAATCGTGAGTGCGTTGGCTAAAATTGAGCAACCCGTCTTTATCACCGCACGAAATGAACAGCAACTTCAATTGTTCTTTCGATTTGGCAGGATCGGGAAAAAGTTCTTCCGGTTTTTTGGTGTTTGGTGCCGATGAAAAGCCTCCCACCCATGCAAAACGATCGAGGTTGCCCAACCCAAAGTTCAACGATTGTCCTCCGCCCATAGAAAGGCCAGCAATTGCGCGGTGTTCACTGTCTTTAAGAACGGAATATTTCTTTTCAATAAAAGGTATCAAGTCGTTCAGTAAATCTTTTTCGAACGTAGCAAAAGCTACAAGTTTATTACTGTCGAAAATATTTCCGGTTGCACGGTCATCCTTCATGGCACGACCATTCGGTAGTACCACAACCATGGGTTCCATTTTACCATCGGCAAATAGGTTGTCGAGGATCACCTGTGGCTGACCACCTTTGTACCACTCTTTCTCATCTCCACCAATGCCGTGCAATAAGTAAAGCACAGGATATTTGTTTTTTTTAGAATATCCGGGTGGGGTGTAGATCAGTGCTTTTCGGCTGGTTCCGACTGTTTTCGACTTGTAGATAATGGTGTCAATTTTTCCGTGAGCTATGTTTTCACGAACCTGATCGAATCCGGCAGGAGCTGGCGGTAACGATTTTTGTGCAAAAGCCATTACGTTAAACACAAGCATTACAGCAATAATAATAGTTATTCGTTTCATCTGTTTAAGTTGTTATTTTGTTGTTTTGTTTTTTTTCTCCTGTTCCATAATGAAAAAGTCGACCATCATTTTCAGATACTGTTCAACCTGTACACCTGGTCCGTGTTTCCCGTCAGGCACTAAATAGAACTGGCTTGGTACTTTCGCTTTTTGCAACGACTTAAATAATAGTTCGCTTTGGCAATGTGGAACTACGCGGTCCTTATCGCCATGAAAAATTAGGAATGGCGGGTCGTTGGCATCGATATAGGTAAGTGGGCTGGCCAACAATGTTTTCACTTTATTCTCCTGGATCGGACCGCCAATGTAGAGTGAAGCCGGAGATTTGGCATCGTTGTGGATGAAATCAGTTCCCCCGCATGAATCCATCACCAGCATGTTGGTGGGGCCAAACCAATCGACCACTGCATCGACCGAACTGCTTGCATCTGTAAAATTTCCTACGCTACCTTCAATATCTACTGTAATCCCGTTGAGAGTAAATTGCTTCACATTGCAAGTAGTTCCGGCCATGGCAGCTAAGTTTCCACCTGATGAGCTGCCTGTTATCCCAATAAAAGAAGAGTCGAGTTTATAGGCCGATGTGTTGGCATAGATAAATCTGATTGCAGCCTTAATATCGTTTATTTGTGCCGGGAATTTTGCATCCCAACTGGCACGATGGTTTGGTGTTACCACAGCAAACCCGGCTTCGAGCAATGCCTTTCCCAATGTAGGCAAATCTGCGCCTTTGGCATTATTGGCCAACCATGCACTGCCATAAATTGAGATAATTACCGGGTAAGATGGTTTTTCTGTTTTGGGTAGATAAATATCAAGCAAATGATATTTCGACGAATCGCCAGCATAGTTTACATTTTTCCAGCTTGTTGAGTAATCTTGACCGAATGTTTGAACAGCCATTAATAATAGAAAGAGCCTTAAAAAAATTCTCATAATTAAGCTTTAGTTAGTTACTAGTCATGTAAAAAAGCAGTATGAAGTTTTCTGTAAGAGTTAGGTTAAAATGATGATCTTAAAGATAAGGTTTGGTATTGAGGTCTGTTTTAGAAAATTGACATATTATTTATAAAATTGGATAAATATTTGTCAGTTTTGGAGCATTGATCTTTCGATTGATAGATGATGACTTTTCGTGATCGAATAATTTGATATTTGTAGTAACTGTTAATATTTTTCACTTTATCGCGGATATTTCTTGCAAGAACAGATCATAAATTTAATTTTACCCGGTAAACAGAAGAGTCTTTTTTATTTAGAGAATAAGCCATGAACAAAAATTTTATTTTGCTTTTCGTACTATTATCTACAATAGTAACCAATGTTGTAGCTCAAACTCAAAAGGATACAATATATACCTTCTTTTCGAAAGAACCTGTTATTCTTGATGGTTCAGATGTTGATGCATGCTGGACTATAGCCGATTGGCATGCTATGGATCAGGTTTGGATACCTTTTAACGAAGTAATGGACAATGGTGATTTTGAAGGAAAATACAAAGTTGCCTGGGATAAAGACTATTTGTATGTTTTTGTTGAAGTAGAAGACAATATTCTTTCCGACGATCATTCGAACCCAACTGATAATTACTGGAATGATGATTGTGTCGAGATATTCATTGATGAAGATCGTTCAGGTGGCGACCATTTAAGCAACAACAATGCATTTGCTTACCATTGCAGTGTTTTTTATGATGTAATTGATGGCGCTGGTACCAACGGTACAACAATTAATTGCAAAAAGAATATAACCATGGTTATGGATACCATTGGTAATAATATTTATCGCTGGGAATTTGCAGTTAAAATGTACAACAAGAGTTTCAATTATAATAATCCTGAAATTAGCCGTGTTTTTCTTACTCCAAAAAAATTAATGGGCTTCTCAATTGCCTATTGTGATAATGATGAAACCAACGGACGTGAGAATTTTATTGGTTCGGTAGAAATGCCTGAAGCCAACGCGAACGATAGCTATAAAAATTCCAGTTTTTTCGGTACCATGTTATTGGTTGATCCTGATCATGAATGGGTTTCGAATACTGTTTTACCTGTAAACGGAAAAAAAGTGTCTATTTTTCCAAATCCTGCTACAAATAAGATTACGATTTCTCGTATTCCTGAACAATGCAATCATGTTAAGCTTGAAATCTTTAATGTTGCAGGTACGTTAGTTCGTTCAATGAAGGTAACAGGTGTTCAAACAACGATTGAAATAAGTGATTTGAAGAAAGGTATCTACTTTCTAAACGTATCGTCCGATTCATTTTCTCAATGCGAGAAGTTTGTAAAAAGATAGAAACCAAGTATCAACGAGCTTTGATTCAATATATTTGAATTTTCTTACAACTTAAGATACCACTGAACCATTGGAACTGGGAAAGGTACAAACTCGTTATCGAAATAGAGACCTGTAAAACCAAATTGGAATGCTTTCTTAGGATCTAACTGCCAGCGTATGCCAGGCAAAATTATGGCAAGGTTTGGACTTCGTTCGGTTCGAGTTGTCGGTACCCAATTATAAACGTGTTCTTCATTAACATTCCAGGGATTAGTATCTATCCATTCGGTATAAGATCTTTCTGGTCCCCACGGCGAAATAAATGAGTCGAATACCAAACTGACTTTATTATTGATTTTAAGCATTCCTGCAATTGAGAATAAAACCCGCCCTTCGTTGAATTTAGCTTTATAATCAGTATTGTTTTTTGGATTGTACTGGGTTTCGGAATAAAAGATATCTCCATATCCGGCTGAAAATGTAAGGTTGTTTTTCCGGTTACCATAAGTAAGTGAGGCAAAGGGTAAGATACCTCCATAGTCAGGATAAGCCCATGAGCCTGTACCCATAAGAACTCCAAGCGCCATGTTGGCATTTTTACCAAGCTTAATGCTGTATTTTGCATTGGCAATTATCGGGATTGCTATCCAGGAGGTCATGATGCCAATGCCAAAATTTTTAGCTATTCCAAATTGAAAATCAGGACCATAAAGATTCCATTGAATATAGTTGTCTCCTTTCTTAATCGGTAATCCGTTGGTTGTAATAAAATAACGGGTAGCAAAAAGTTCTTCTCCTGAAAACTCTTTATACAATTCTGGGTTTACTTCCCGAATTTCTTTAATGACATGCTTTGGGATAAACACATCGCCAACATTCTCGGTACTTATTAACAGTTCATGGGCATCATACGATTTGATAGTACCAAGAAATTCAGCTCCGTCAAATTTAGTGACAAGATATAACTTTCCGGGTTCAATAATAGTAGTATTTTGTGCAAATAACAGATTGCATGATAATAACGCTAATAACGAGAGAGAAATAAAGATCTTTTTTAAAGCAGTCATAATCTTTTTTTTAAATGAAGAATTATTTATTTTTCACGCTAAACTAATTCATTGATCACGAAAATAGAAACAAGGAATCGCCTGTATACGATAAATAATTGTAGAAAGAGACTCAATTGCTCATTTCTGAATTATTGAACTAAGATAAATAAAAATGTTCAGTTTGATTCTTGTTACAAAGCCTTATTTAATATAGAATGATGATAAGTGATAGCGTTACAATGAACAAAGATTTTTATTGGGTGGGAATACTATTAACAGAAAAAAATTATCTTTAAAAAGAGAAAACGGCAGAATACGTGAAAAATATATCTGACGTGTTTCTATATCAACGATATAACATTCCTTAGAAGTATGAAGAAAATTTATCTGATTTATAATCCCGAGAGCGGGAATAAAAAAAGCATTTCAATTTTAGAAAAAATAATGCCAATTTTTGAAAAAGGAAATCTGAAAACTGAAATTATTGAAACAAAATATGCTGGACATGCACGTGAGCTGGCAAGCACCTTGACATTTGAAGGTTATTACGGGCTTTGTGTTATCGGAGGGGATGGAACAATGCACGAAATTGTGAACGGAATGTTGAAGCGGGAAGACAAGGCTAAAATCCCGATTGGATTAATAGCTGGAGGAACAGGAAATTCATTTATGCACGATGTTGATGCTTTAGATCCGGAAGTTGCTGCCCTTCGGATCTTAACAGGCAGGCTTCGAAACGTTGATATAGCACGGGTTGATTCAAACGGGGAAATTATTTATGGTTTTAATATAGTAGGGTGGGGTTTGCCAACCGATATTATCATTACGGCCCAAAAGTTAAAATGGCTTGGTAGTCAATGTTATAACTTTGCATCAATTTTTGAGGTACTTAGGAATAAACCCAGGGTAGCAAGGGTAAAGATTGATAAGCAGAATGTTGCCGGTGATTATGGTTTTATTTTGGGGTGTAATACCATTCATACCGGAACGGCGATGAAAATGGCGCCATTGGCCCAAATCAATGATGGCTTAATTGATTTAATTGTTGTTCGGAAAGCCGGGCGTTTGAAGTTACTCTATTTGTTTACCAAAATATTTAAAGGGCGGCATATTGGCGACCCGGCGGTGGTTTATCATCAGTGTAAAAGTTTTTCGATTGAACCACTTGAAGATCATGCCCTTAATATTGATGGTGAATTAATTGGTTGTACCCCGGTTTATGTTAAAATGATGCCTGGCGCAATTCAGGTGCTGGTTTGATCGAAAGATTTTTGGGCTTTAATATGTCCTCTTTTTTTACACGATACACGTATATTCGTTTTTTTGCGTGTGCTTCACTTTGATGGAAAAACCCTAAAGAAATAATTTAGTCGTATTTTTTTAGTTTCTACAACATATATTTTTTTTTGTGATTAATAAAAGTAATTATGACTTTTGTTCAAAATCAAATTTATGACTTATTCAGGAAATGATAAGTTCTATGTTGCTGTCGACTGTGTGATCTTCGGTTTTGACGGAGAGCTATTGAAGCTTTTATTGTATAAGCGAGATTTTGAACCTGAAAAAGGAAATTGGTCTCTGATGGGCGGTTTTTTATCTGAAAATGAAACCCTCGATGATGCAGCTTATCGTGTTTTAGCCCGTATTACCGGACTCCGGAACATATACATGGAACAGCTTAGCACCTTCTCTGCCATTGACCGCGATAGGGAGGCAAGGGTAATCAGCACTGCCTATTTTTCACTTATCAATATTGAGGAATATGACGTTAATATTTTGAAGAATAATGGCGTTGAATGGTTTTCTATCAATCCGTTGCCAGGGCTAATCTTCGACCATTCCGAAATGGTGGAGAAAGCGTTAAAGAGGTTGAAAAGAAGGGCTAAGAGTGAACCAATTGGTTTCGAACTTCTTCCCGAAAAGTTTACGATTACGCAATTGAGAAATTTATATTCAGCAATTTATCAGCGATCACTCGATCCGGCAAATTTCAGACGGAAATTGATGTCGATGGATCTGCTTGATCAGCTTCCAATTAAAGAAAAAAATGGATCAAAAAGAGGCGCTTTTTTATATTCTTTTAATAAAAGTAAATATGAAGCCTTCACATCGAATGGTTTTGTATTTGATCTGACAGGGGTTTGATTTTTAAAAGTCAATATTACATTTTTTATAGATTTTGAAATTTGAATGATAATTAAAAAATTAAAATATGAAAAGTTTTGATAAAAAAGAGGTTTGGTTTTTAACAGGGGCACAGCTTCTGTACGGTGGTGATGCTGTTGTAAAAGTTGATGCTCACTCAAATGAAATGGTTGCCGGGCTGAATGCTTCTGGTAATCTTCCTGTTAAAGTGGTTTATAAAGGTACTGCTAATTCTTCGGTTGAGGTATCGGAGGTTTTCCGCGCTGCCAACGGTGATACCAACTGTATCGGTGTAATTACCTGGATGCACACTTTCTCGCCAGCTAAAATGTGGATTCATGGTTTAATGGACTACAAAAAACCATTATTGCACTTACATACTCAGTTCAACGAAGAAATTCCATGGTCTGAAATCGATATGGACTTTATGAACTTGAACCAATCAGCTCACGGCGATCGTGAATTTGGTTTTATTACAAGCCGTTTGCGCAAACCCCGAAAAATCGTTGTTGGTTATTGGAAAGATAAATCAACTCACGAAAAAATTGCCAGTTGGATGCGCGTTTGTGCTGGTTGGGCTGATTCACAGGAAATGAATATTATCCGTTTTGGCGACAATATGAATAATGTGGCTGTAACCGATGGTGACAAAGTAGAAGCTGAAATCCGTTTGGGTTATCATGTTGACAATGCACCTATTGCACTGCTCGTTCCTTACGTAGAAGCAGTTACAGAGGCTGAGATCGACACACTGATTTCTGAATACGAACGTCTTTATGACTTTGCTGCCGATTGTAAAAAAGGCGCTGAAAAACACATTACCGTGCGTCAGGCTGCTGCTCAGGAAATAGCTTTACGCCGTTTCCTGGATGATAGAAAAGCAACCGCTTTCACAACCAGCTTCAACGAACTGGCAGGAATGTCGCAATTGATGGGCTTTGCTTCTCAGCGTTTGATGGCAGAAGGTTACGGTTTTGGCGCTGAAGGTGACTGGAAAACAGCTGCTCTTACACGCACTATGTGGGTGATGGCAGAAGGTTTACCTGGAGGATGCTCATTCCTTGAAGATTATGTGTTGAATTTCGACGGGGCAAAAAGCTCAATCCTTCAATCACACATGTTGGAAATCAACCCTGAAATTGCTGAATCAAAACCACGGATTGAAGTACATTTCTTAGGAATTGGCGATGCCGGTGTTTGTGCCCGTTTGATTTTCCAGGCTCACAAAGGTGAAGGTATTGCTGCAACCATTGTTGATATGGGTAACCGTTTCCGAATGATTGTTAACGAAGTGAAGGTGATTGAACCTAAAGCATTACCTAAATTGCCTGTTGCCTGTGCCTTGTGGATTCCGCAACCAAACCTTGAAGTTGGTGCCGGTGCGTGGATTACTGCTGGTGGAACACACCACTCAAGCTTCTCATTCTCGATTACTACTGAAATGATGGAAGACTATGCTGAAATTGCTGATATTGAAATGTTGATTATCGACAAAGAGACCAACATTCGAGAGTTCAGACAAACAATGCGCAATAATGAGGTGTACTACCTATTGAATAAAGCATTAAGATAATCTACTAATAATAACCTAACAAAGAATTATGAATTGGAACTCTAATGAATTTATTTGGCTCGACTGGACAATTATGGCGGTCGGGATTATGGCTGTTGTCTGGGCTGTATGGCATTCGATACAAAAACACAAACGTTCGCAACAGGGTGCCGATAGCGAAGACTACTTGTTCGGAAAAGGCGAGCCATGGTATATCATTGGTGCGGCTATCTTTGCTGCAAACATTGGTTCGGAACACCTTGTAGGGCTTGCCGGCACTGGCGCAAAGGCTGGTGTAGGTATGGCGCACTGGGAGATGCAAGGCTGGATGATACTCATCTTGGGCTGGCTCTTTGTGCCGTTCTATCAACTTATGAATAATAAGTTGGGGAAAATCATCACGATGCCCGACTTCCTTAAAAATAGATACACACCCGCTACGGGTTCGTGGTTGTCTATCATCACACTTATAGCTTATGTGCTGACCAAAGTGAGTGTAACAGCGTTTACCGGCGGTATTTTTATGCAGAGCCTTCTCGGCTTGCCTTTCTGGTACGGAGCTATTGGCCTGATCGTCTTAACGGGTATTTTTACTGTTTTGGGCGGTATGAAGGGTGTTATGACACTGTCGGCAATTCAAACACCAATACTTATCCTTGGTTCATTCCTTGTGCTTTTCCTCGGATTGTCGGCACTTGGCGATGGTAGTATTGCTAACGGTTGGACTGCAATGATCGACTACTCAAAAACGCTAAACGTAGGAACAGACGGCGTTGCCCACGGCACAAACCACATGTTCCACTTTGAAACAGGCGATCCGCTGTATGATGACTATCCTGGTTTTTGGGTATTTATTGGAGCGACAATTATCGGCTTTTGGTATTGGGCTACCGACCAACACATCGTTCAACGTGTACTCGGGCAACGCAAAGGCGAGTCTAGCGACGTTGTGATGAAGCGTGCGCGCAGAGGAACTATCGCTGCAGGTTATTTCAAATTATTGCCTGTATTTATGTTCCTGATACCTGGTATGATTGCCGCTGCACTGGCGGCTCGTCCCGACAGCGGCTTTACGTTGGAAAACCCTGATACTGCCTTTGGTTCAATGGTTAAGTTTGTATTGCCCGCCGGTGTGAAAGGTATTGTAACCATAGGCTTTATATCCGCATTGGTTGCATCTTTGGCGGCATTCTTCAACTCTTGCGCTACGCTGTTTACCGAAGACTTTTATAAACCAATGTTCAAAGGTAAGAGTGAGGAAAGATACGTTTTGGTAGGTCGTATTGCAACAATCGTTGTTGTGGTGCTTGGTATTATATGGATACCGGTCATGATGAGTCTCGGCAGCCTTTACTCCTATCTGCAAGGCATTCAATCGCTGCTTGCTCCTGCAATGGTGGCCGTATTCGTAATGGGTATATTTTCCAAAAAAATTACGCCCAAGGCAGGTGAAGCTGGTTTAATCGTAGGCTTTCTAATTGGTATGGTACGCTTGCTGACCAACATCTTTACAAATACAGGTAAAGACGTAATGACAGGCTGGTATTGGGAATCAACCACATGGTTTTGGCATACCAACTGGCTTATCTTTGAGATCTGGCTGCTTGTCTTTATCATGTTGTTTATGGTTTTCGTATCGTTCTTTACGAAAAAACCAACTGCTAAACAGATTGAGTTTATCACTTTTACCCCCGAATACAAGAAACTCATGTGGAAGAGCTGGAACAAGTGGGATGTAATTGCTTCGTTAGGAGTTGTTGCATGCTGTGTGGCTTTCTATATTTATTTCTGGTAGATGAAATGGCTTAAGCTTTAGGCTGCAAGCTTCAAGCTTGAAGCCTAAAGCCTGAGGCTTTCAACTTATTTTTGCATGAAAGATTTTATAAAACTCTTGGTTTGGCAAAAAAGTGGAAATAGTTGAGTTTTCCAATTAAAAATAAACGTAAAATAGCTAGGAGTTACAAACTTTCAGCCTGTAGCTTTCAGCTTTTAGCTTTCAACTTATGTTAGAACAACTTAAAGAAGAAGTTTTTAAAGCCAATCTCGATTTGGTAAAACATGGTCTGGTGATATTTACATGGGGAAATGCCAGTGGAATTGACCGTGAAAAGGGTTTGTTTGTGATCAAACCCAGCGGGGTCGATTACGAAATAATGAAGCCTTCAGATATGGTTGTTGTTGATTTGGATGGGAATGTTGTTGAGGGTAATTTGAAACCTTCGTCCGACATGCCTACCCACTTGTACCTTTACCAACAGTTTAATGAAATTGGCGGGATCGTACATACACATTCAACTTATGCTACAGCATGGGCACAAGCCGGTTGTGGAATTCCCAACATCGGTACCACCCATGCCGACTATTTTGCGGGTGAGATACCCTGTACGCGTCAGATGACCGAAGAAGAAATATTTTCGGAATACGAAAAGGAAACGGGTAAAGTAATTGTCGAATCTTTTCAAAATATCAAACCCAATGAAATTCCGGGTGTTCTGGTTCAAAACCACGGCCCGTTCTCATGGGGAAAAGATGTACACGATGCCGTTCACAATGCCGTGGTAATGGAACAAGTAGCTAAAATGGCATCTATTTCTTTTGCAGTGAACCCCGGTTTGAAAATGAACCCTTTGCTGATAAAAAAGCATTACGAACGCAAACATGGGAAAAATGCTTATTATGGGCAGAAGTAAAATACTGAAATACTGAAAGATTGAATAAACTGAAATACTGAAAGATTGATAAACTGAAAGACTGAAAAAGCTGAAGGAATGAATAAGAAGTAGAACTATTCTTTTGGAATTTGGTCAATGTTATTTGGATTTTAAAATTGAGAAGTTATGTCAAAATACGTTATAGGATTAGATTATGGTACCGACTCATGCAGGGCATTGATTGTTGACGCATCGAACGGTAATGAAATAGCAACCAGTGTGAAATATTATCCTCGCTGGATGGAAGGAAAATATTGCGATCCGGCAAAAAATCAATATCGCCAACATCCATCCGATTATCTCGAAGTCATGGAAGCTTCTATTGTCGAAGCACTTTCAAAATGCGATGCGTCGGTAGCAAAAAGTGTGGTTGGAATTTCATTCGATACAACAGGCAGTACACCTGCCTTGACAGATAAAAACGGAACTCCATTGGCTTTACTGCCTGAGTATGCTGAAAATCCAAACGGGATGTTTATTCTCTGGAAAGACCATACTGCGGTGAAAGAAGCTGATGAAGTAAACGAATTGGCCCGCAAATGGGCCGTTGATTATACCAAATACGAAGGTGGGATCTATTCTTCAGAATGGGTTTGGGCCAAGGTTTTGCATGTTTTGAGAAATGATAAAAGCTTGAAACCAACAGCTGTTTCCTGGATTGAATATTGTGACTGGTTACCTGCTGTACTTACAGGTAAGACAGCCATTAAGGAAGTGAAGCGTAGTCGGTGTGCTGCTGGTCATAAAGCACTTTGGCATCCCGATTGGAAAGGTCTGCCACCTGAAGAGTTTTTGGTTGCTTTGGGATCTGAGTTAAAAGGTATGCGTGAAAACTTGTTCGACGAAACCTATACCAGCGATGAAGTGTTTGGTACATTAACTCCAGAATGGGCCGAAAAACTTGGACTTTCAACCGAAGTTGTGATTGGGGTCAGTGCTTTCGATGCACACATGGGTGCTGTAGGAGCCGAAATTGGTGCAAATACGTTGGTTCGCATTATGGGAACTTCGACCTGCGATATTATTGTGGCACCTGAAGATGAAGTGGGCGACAAGCTCATCCCCGGCATTTGCGGCCAGGTTGATGGTTCTGTCATTCCCGGCATGGTTGGTTTGGAAGCTGGTCAATCTGCTTTTGGCGATGTATATGCTTGGTTCAAAAACGTTTTGGCTTGGCCATTGCAATTTATTGATGACAAAGAGTTACAGAAAACAATTGAAGACAAGATTATTCCTGCCTTATCTGTTGAAGCGGCAAAAATTCCGATTGAAGAATCTACAATTGTTGCAACCGATTGGCTCAATGGCCGTCGTACGCCCGATGCTGACCAAAATGTGAAAGGCACCATTGCCGGATTGAATTTGGGTTCGTCAGCACCACGTATTTTCCGTGCACTGGTTGAAGCAACAGCATTTGGATCAAAAGCCATTGTTGACCGTTTTGTTGAAAACGGAGTAAAAGTCGATTCTGTTGTTGCGATTGGTGGAGTTGCGAAGAAATCGCCGTTTGTAATGCAAACATTGGCCGATGTAATGGGTATGCCCATAAAAGTTGCCCGTTCTGAACAAAGTGTTGCTTTAGGCGCTGCTATGTTTGCTGCTGTTGCTGCCGGCGTTTATGCTTCAACAGCCGATGCTCAGAAAGCTATGGGACAAGGTTTTGAAAAAGAATATTTTCCAAATGCCATCCATGTTGCTGTTTATGCAGAGCTTTATAAAGAATATCAAAAACTTGGAAAAATATAAAAGTCATTAGTCATTAGTCATTAGGGAATATATCAGTTTATGATTTTTCTAATGACTAATGACTTTAATCAAATTCAAAAACTTATGAAAACAAATCTATTGATAATTACAGCGATACTTCTTACTGTAGTTTCTTTATCAGCTCAAAATACGCTGACAATACAAGCGAATCAGGCGAAGACGAAAATAAACAAAGAAATTTACGGTCATTTTTCAGAGCACCTTGGAACCTGTATTTACGAAGGTATTTATGTGGGTAACGATTCAAAAATCCCGAATATCGATGGTTTTCGTACCGATGTGGTTACCGCGTTTAAAGAACTGAAAGTTCCTGTTTTACGCTGGCCTGGAGGTTGTTTTGCTGACACGTACCATTGGAAGGATGGTATTGGTCCCAAAGAAAATCGTCCGTCGATTGTGAACGTACATTGGGGAAATGTTACCGAAGACAATAGTTTTGGTACCCACGAGTTTCTGAATTTTTGTGAGCTTATAGGTACCGAACCCTATTTGAGTATCAATGTTGGTTCTGGTACTGTTCAGGAAGCATCGGAATGGGTTGAATATGTTACCTCGGCAAACGAAAACCCAATGAGCGAACTGCGTAAAAAGAATGGTCGTGAAGATCCGTGGAATGTTAAATTCTGGGGAATTGGTAACGAAACCTGGGGTTGTGGTGGCGACATGCGGCCTGAGTATTATGCCGATGTTTATCGCCACTATGCTGGTTATATTCGCGGGAACAACCTTCAGAAAATAGCAGTAGGGCCATCTTCCAACGATTACAACTGGACAGAAAAAATGATGATCGGTCTTCAGGATAAAAAACATCTGGTTCAGGGTTTGTCGTTACATCACTACACTTTACCAACGGGAAGCTGGAGTGGAAGCAAAGGTTCATCAACCGAATTTGGTGAAGATATGTATTTTACAACATTGAAAAGAACCATACAGATTGAAGAATTGATCCAAAATCATTTGGCAATCATGGATAAATACGATCCTGAAAAACGAATAGGTTTGGCTGTTGATGAATGGGGTACCTGGTATGATGCACTTCCCGGAACAAATCCCGGATTCCTGCAGCAACAGAACACCGTTCGCGATGCTGTTGTAGCAGCCATCAACCTCAATATTTTTAACAACCATGCCGACCGGATCACCATGGCAAACATTGCGCAGGTTGTAAATGTGTTGCAGGCAATGATCTTGACCAAAGGGGCGCTTATGGTTAAAACTCCTACCTATTATGTTTTCAAATTGTTCAACGTACACCAGGAGGCAACGTTGATTCCAACAGAATTAAAATGTGAAGATTATGTATTCAATGGTGAAAAATTACCATCTGTCTCTTCTTCGGCATCGATAAAAGATGGCGTGACAAGTGTAACGCTTTGTAATTTGAATCCGAATAAAGCCGTTGCCGTTGAATGTAACATTGCCGGAGCTGATTATAAAACAGCAAGCGGTAAGATTGTTAACTCAGCGAACATCACTGATTATAACGATTTTGATCAACCCGAAAAAGTGTTTATTAAAGATTTTTCGGTTGCCAAACCAAAGAATGGTAAATTGACCGTTGAATTGCCAGCTCATTCGGTTGTTTTGGTACAACTTCAATAGAGATAACTAACTAAAATGAAATAAGATGAAGTACATTAATTCTTTAATGACCATTTTGCTGATCGCTGTAGTTTTTACAGGATGCAGTAAACAATCTCCATTTACACAAAACGTAGATGGTATTATGGCTACCGGTTTTCAAAAAACCATCGATGGAAAACAAACCGATTTATATACCCTTGTAAATGCCTCAGGAATGGGTATGAAAGTAACCAATTATGGTGCAAGGGTTGTTGCATTGTGTGTGCCCGATAAAGATGGCAAACCCGTTGATGTTGTAACAGGGTATAATAGTCTGGATGAATATATCAACCAGCCCGAACAATTTTTTGGAGCAACGATTGGCCGTTATGGTAACCGGATTGCTAAAGGATCTTTTTCTATCGATAGCGTTGTTTATCAGCTACCTGTTAACGATGGTGTTAATCATCTTCACGGAGGGCCAAAAGGATATTTCGACATGGTTTGGAATGCAAACAAGGTAAGCGATTCGAAAATTATTTTTACCTACACTTCACCCGATGGGGAAGAGGGTTATCCAGGCAAACTTGAAATAACAATGACGTATGAATTGACGCCAACTAACGAATTCAAAATTGAATATGCAGCAACTACCGATAAGGCAACTATCTGCAACCTGACGCACCATACCTATTTCAACTTATCGGGCGAAGGTTCAGAAACCATTAACGATCATTTACTGATGATCAAAGCCAGTAAATATACTCCTGTTGATTCAACGTTGATTCCTACCGGTGAACTTGCTCCTGTTGAAGCAACACCAATGGATTTCACCAAAGCAACAGCTATTGGCGACAGGGTAAATGAAGAATTTCAACAACTCAAATTTGGTGGTGGTTACGATCATAACTGGGCTATCGACAAACAAAGTGAAGGTGTTGAAATGGTGGCATCGCTTGTATCGCCAGTAACGGGGATTAAAATGGAGGTATATACCGATCAGCCTGGATTGCAGTTTTATGGTGGTAATTTCATGAATGGGAGAAACAGTGGCAAATTGGGAAAACCTTACGTTTTTCGTAGCGCGTTATGCCTCGAAACACAGCATTTCCCCGATTCACCAAACAAACCACAATTTTCTTCGGTCATCTTACAGCCAGGTCAGAATTACGGACACATTTGCATCTATAAATTTTCAAAGTAGATTAACTTTTTTCTTGTTAAAGGGCCGGCTAATTCAGTTGGCCCTTTTTAGTTAATGATATTGCTGCTTCAATCACTGTTTGTGTGGGCCATATTTTTTGAAAAAACGCTTCTTTTTTAATCCATCATTGATATATTTACCAATTATAAAAACAGTTTAAAACGGGAGTTGTACCTAACCAATCTTTGGATGAAACCTTTTAACGGAACAAATTATCAACTGGAAGCCCTTTGCTGTGGAGCAAGATGTGCCGATAAAAATTGGGAGCTGAATTGCTTACACCAACATAAACCCGCATTAGTCAGGGCAATATATGAAAAGAAACAGATTGAGTTAAACGCTCTCCCCGGACTTTATCAGTTTTCTGACTGGCTTCCTATTGATCGGATACTTGAAGGATCGGGAGCACCAGTAACTTATAAAAGTGTTGGCTTAGCAGAATATCTCGGATTAGAAAACCTCTATATTACTTTTAACGGATACTGGCCTGAAAAGGGCGCTTTTATGCAAACCGGCACCTTTAAAGAGTGCGAGGCATTTATGGTATGTGCCCGCCATAACCCTTACCATGATAAAGTAATGGTTGTTGCCTCGGCAGGAAATACGGCCCGTGCTTTTGCCCGTGTATGTTCTGAAAATAAAATTCCGCTGTTAATTTGTATTCCCGAAGATAACCTGAATGCGCTGTGGTTCAACAAACCACTCGATCCATGTGTTAAAATTATCGCCAGCGAAACCGGATCGGACTATTTCGATGCGATCAACCTTTCAAATATTGCCGCTGAGATGGATCAATTTTATCCTGAAGGTGGCGCTAAAAACGTTGCACGGCGCGATGGAATGGGCATTACCGCTTTATCGGCAGTTACAACGATCGGAAAAATCCCTGATTATTATTTTCAGGCTGTGGGAAGTGGCACCGGAGCAATCGCTGCCTGGGAAGCCAATTTGCGATTTATTGAAGACGGAAGGTTTGGTTCGAATAAAATGAAGCTGATGGTCTCTCAAAATCATCCGTTCATCCCCATCAAAGAGGCGTGGGATGCTGGTTCAAGGGATATGTTGCCGTTTGACGAAGCCGAAGCCCGTAAATTGGTAGAACAGATCGATGCAAAGGTGCTTTCAAACCGGAAACCTCCATATTCACTCATTGGAGGACTATTTGATGCCTTAACTGATACAAACGGAGAAGTGCTTTCTGCAACTAACCAAGAAGCTGCTATTGCCGGACAACTATTTGAAAAACTGGAAGGCATCGATATCGATACTGCCGCCTCGTTTGCTGTTGCCACATTGATCGAATCGGTTAAATCAGGTAAAGTTGAAAAAGATGCGGTTATCATGTTGAATATTACCGGTGGTGGAATACGGAAATATAAAAGCGAACACGAGGTTGTTATGGTGCAACCTCAAATGATATTCCCGGTCAATCCCGATGCAGCTGAAGTGAAAGCCAAACTTGCTCAATTATTTAAAGATTAATATTTTAACAGAATTTTAAAAAATGACGTTGATTATTTGATTTGAAAACAAATAGAAGTAATTTTAAACCATTGTTTTAGAGCCGTACAATGAATTTTATTTCTACAAACATATCTGCAAATTTCACCCTTTTGGGGACTGCTCACCGAAATATTCTTCGGGCATACAAATGCTTGTTTGAATGCTGGATTTTATGATGACACTGCTTTCTCTGTAACTTTTCCCTTTATTCAATCATCTTTTATTCAATATGTCCTCCGTGTTTGGCGGGATAATGTTAATTTTTAAATGCATTTATCATGAGAGCAGCATGTCACGATACAACGAAATCCCCGGAAAGAAAACCCTTAACGGAAGGTAATTTTTATGAAACTACAACGAATGAAATAGGTCCCGGGATGAATGAACGCGTTCAGCGTCTTCGGAAACTTACCGTAGAAACTGTACCATCTATTTCGATTGAAAGGGCTTTGATTGAGACTGAATTTTATAAAGAGAATTACGGAAAGTACTCCATTCCCGTTCTTCGGGCATTAACCTATAAAGAAATTTGTACCCGTAAAACCATTTACCTGGGTGATGATGAACTGATTGTTGGCGAACGCGGACCATCGCCCAAAGCGGTTCCAACTTTTCCGGAACTAACCTGCCACAGCGTGGAGGATTTACACGTGCTTAATACCCGCGAAATGCAGCGTTATGCAATCAAACAGGAAGAGATTGATATTTACGAAAGAGACGTAATTCCTTACTGGCAAGGTAAAACACAGCGTGAACGTATTTTCAATTATGTGCCTGCCGAATGGAAAGCTGCTTACGAAGCCGGCGTTTTCACCGAATTTATGGAACAACGCGCTCCCGGCCACACCGCCCTCGACGGGTTGATTTACAGAAAAGGCTTGCTCGATTTCAAAAAAGAAATCGCTGATCACATTGCTGGTCTCGACTTTATGAACGATCCGGAAGCAACCGACAAACTGGAAGAGTTGCGGGCTATGGACATCTCGTGCGATGCGACCATTATTTTTGCAGAGCGACATGCCGCATTGGCTGAAGAAAAAGCCCTTACGGAAAAAGATCAGAAGAGAAAAGATGAATTATTGAGGATTGCCGAAGTCTGTCGCTGGGTTCCTGCCCATGCTCCCCAAAATATGTGGGAAGCCATTCAAATGTACTGGTTTGTCCATTTGGGAACCATTACCGAACTGAACGGTTGGGATGCCATGAACCCCGGCCATTTTGACCAACATCTTGAACCATTTTTCAAAAAAGAGATTGGAGAGAAAACACTTACCCGAGATGAAGCGAAAGAATTGATTTGCTGCTTCTGGATTAAAGTGAACAACCATACTGCGCCACCCAAAGTGGGGATTACTGCCCGGGAAAGCGGCACATATAACGATTTTACTAACATCAACATTGGTGGTATCAGACCCGACGGGACCGATGCGGTCAATGAGGTTTCATACATTATGCTTGAGGTGGTTGAGGAATTGCACATTCTGCAACCCGGAAACTCGGTTCACATCAGTTCCAAAACACCTGACCAGTTTTTAAAACGTGCGTGCGAAGTGATCAGACAAGGGCACGGCTACCCGTCGGTGTTCAACCCCGATGTGTATGTGCTGGAACTATTACGTCAGGGAAAATCGTTGCAGGATGCCCGTGAAGGCGGATGCAGCGGTTGTATTGAAGTTGGTGCATTCGGGAAAGAGGCATACCTACTAACCGGATATTTAAATGTTCCTAAAATTTTAGAACTGACATTGAATAACGGTATCGATCCGTTAACCGGGAAAGTAGCCGGAATGGTTACCGGTGACCCGCTTTCATTCAAAAACTTTGAAGAGTTGTACGAGGCTTTTATAAAACAGCTCAACTATATTGTAGACCTGAAAATCAGGGTAAGCAATTACATCGACCGGATGTTTGCAAAATATGCTCCGGCACCGTTCCTTTCTGTTGTGATTGAAGATTGCATTAAAAAGGGCAGGGATTACTACGATGGCGGTCCGCGGTACAATACATGTTACATTCAGTGTACCGGATTAGGTACGGTTACCGATAGTTTGTTAACGCTGAAAAAACATGTCTTCGAAGACAAAACCTTTTCGATGGAACGTATTTTAACTGCCGTTGGGAAAAACTTTGAAGGTGAAGAGGTGTTGCGTCAAACCATCATTAACCGAACCCCGTTTTTTGGAAATGACGACGATTATGCT
>Ga0209373_10001619_pt1 | contig 25578 bp, 20 predicted proteins | sample Higcelweek5metaG_FD_187173 | JGI IMG/M metagenome (GOLD analysis project Ga0209373, IMG submission 187173) | Freshwater pond sediment microbial communities from the University of Edinburgh, under environmental carbon perturbations - High... | ecosystem: Environmental > Aquatic > Freshwater >... | reverse complement strand
CTTCTGGTGTTTTTGTTACCGGTACAATTTTCTTAAAAAACAATGTGAATTTGCGTTTGGAAAAAGGTGCAGTAATTAAAGGAACTACAGATATCAATGCTTATCAAAGTTATGTGCCAACTAAAAATCTCGATAAGTTTAATAGTACAAGTAATGACAATAAAAGTAATGTAAACAGCACAAGTGATAAAAATTGGATAAAAACATTGGTACTGGGTGTTGGTATTGAAAATGTGACGATTTCAGGTGAGGGAATGATTGATGGCGATCATGTGTATAATCCAATTGGAGAAGAAAATATGAGAGGTCCTCATACAGTGATTATTGCAGAATCAAGAAATATTACGCTATCAAATTTCACAATTAATCGCGCAGCAAATTATGCTTTCCTTGGGTATGATATTGAGAACTTTGTCTTTCAAAATATGACTATAAATGAAGGTTGGGATGGAATCCATATACGCGGTGGTAAAAATATCATCATCCGAAACTGTAATTTTTATACAGGTGATGATGCTATTGCTGGTGGATTTTGGGAAAATATGGTTATTACAAATTGCAATATAAATTCTTCTTGCGATGGGATACGTGTTATTATGCCTGTCAATAGTATGGAGATTTCATATTGCCAATTTTTTGGTCCAGGTAAATTCCCTCACTTGACTTCAGGGGTGAAAAAGCGTACTAACACATTATCGGCTGTACTCCTACAACCTGGAGGTTGGGGAGGAGCTCCAGGCGACTTGAAAAATATACACATACATGATTTGGAAATGGACAATCTGGATAATCCATTCATGTTTGTGCTTAATGAAGGAAACAACGGAAAAGATATTTTAGTGGAAAAAGTGAAAGCTACACGGATAAACACTGCCGCACTATCTGTTGAAAGCTGGAAAGGTGGTATATTTGAAAATATGATTTTTCGTGACATCGCAATTGAATATGTAGGGAAAAAAGATCCCCAATTTAAAAAAATATTAGTAGGGCAACCTCCTTCAAATGCTCGTTTATTACCTTGCTGGGGCTTCCTGATACGCAATGTACAAAATATAACATTGGAAAATGTGAATCTGCAATATACAGGTGAAGATTCTCGTTCTGCGTTTTATTTTGATAATGTATATAATGCTACTATAAAAGATGTAGTCTATAAAACTGACGCCGATATAGAACCTTTTGTATTGACCAATACAGGGAAGATAAAGATACTCAATACTAAATAGCAAATTTGACTTATATTATTTACAAATGAAAAGAACAACCGTATTATTTTGTTTAGTTGTATTGCCATTATTGATGCAAGCTAAAATTAAATTGCCAAGTATACTAGGCGATAATATGATTTTACAACAACAATCCGACGTGAAAATTTGGGGTAAAGCGAGTATAAATAAAAAAGTAAAAGTTTCTCCGTCATGGACTAAGGAAACGTATTCAACAAAGAGTGATTTGGAAGGAAATTGGTTAATAAATATCTCAACGCCGGTTGCTGGTGGATCATATGTGATAAAGATTACTGATGGAGATGAATTAATATTAAAAAATATATTGATAGGTGAAGTTTGGTTTTGTTCCGGTCAATCCAATATGGAAATGCCTGTAAAAGGATTTGAATTTGAACCGATATCAGGATCGAGTGAAGTAATTGCAAGTGCGAATGAATCTACACCTATCAGGATTTATTCAACTGACTTTGATGAAAACGGTTGGTCTCGACAATACAATAAAAAACCTCAGGAAGATTGTAAAGGGAAATGGCTTTTGAATACTCCTAAAAATGTTGCTTCGGTTAGTGCTACTGCATATTATTTCGCAAAACACCTTCAAAAGACTCTAAATATTCCCATTGGAATTGTTGTGTCATCTTGGGGCGGATCAAATGTAGAATCTTGGCTGAGCGAAGAAACTGCAAAATCTTTCAATCTGAATCTATTACACCTTCACGACGACAAAGAAATTTCTAAACCCATTCAACAACAACCTTGCGTGCTTTTCAACTCAAAGGTAGCGCCTTTGACAAATTTTAAAATTAAAGGAATGCTTTGGTATCAGGGTGAGAGTAACAGACATAATGCTGAAGAGTACTCCAAAATGTTACCTGCAATGGTAAAAGATTATCGTAATAGGTGGGGCGTGGATTTCTCTTTCTACGCTGTTGAAATAGCACCCTATGCTTATGACAATCCAGAGGGTTTATCAGCCGCATATTTTCGCGAAATGCAGCAAAAGCTTATGAAAGCGATACCAAATTCGGGAATGGTATCAACGATAGATATTGGAAGTCGCGATTTTATCCATCCTACTAATAAGGAAGACGTAGGTAAGCGACTGGCATATTGGGCTCTTGCTAAGGACTATGGGATAAGTAATATCGGATATCAAACACTTATATACAAATCGATGGAAGTAAAAGAGGGCAAAGCTTATATTGAGTTTGAAAAGTTGAATACTAAAGTGTATCCGCATCCAATTAATCAGTCTCTTGAATCTTTTGAAATCGCTGGCGAGGACAAAATTTTCTACCCTGCCCAAGCAATAATTGATTTAAAGAACAAACAACTTACTGTCTGGAGCGACAAGTTATTGAAGCCGGTCGCTGTCCGTTATGCTTTTCATAATTATTCAAAAGCTTCCCTTTTCGACCGTTACGGATTGCCCGTAGCTCCATTTAGAACCGATAATTGGTAAAAATATTGATATGAAACAAACTCGAATTTTAGCTGCACTTTTAATCTCTTCTTTTTGTATTCATGTAGCAGCACAGCAGAAAAATATAGAACAAAAGATTGACTCAATTATCCGTCTTATGACTTTAGATGAAAAAATTGGACAACTAAATCTTTATGCGGGTAGGATGAATCCAACAGGCCCTATAACTACCCGTGAAGACGATGAGGATGCCATACGAAGGGGTGATGTAGGTATGGTGTTTAATATTGTGGGAGCAAAACGAACTCGTGAAATCCAGCGTATTGCTGTTGAAGAATCGCGCTTAAAAATACCTCTTTTGATTGGATTCGATGTTATACACGGTTACCGTACTATTTTCCCTATTCCACTTGGAGAGTCGGCAAGTTGGGATTTAGATTTGATGAAGCGTACTGCAAGGGCTTCAGCAGATGAAGCTTCTGCTATGGGAATTCACTGGACATTTGCACCCATGGTGGATGTTTGCCACGATGCCAGATGGGGACGTATTATGGAAGGTGGAGGCGAAGACCCTTATTTAGTTTCTCTTATCGCCAAAGCAAAAGTTGAAGGCTATCAAGGTACTGATTTGAAAGAAATGGGTTCAGTAATGGCCTGTGCTAAACATTTTGCTGCTTACGGAGCTACAATTGATGGCCGTGATTATAATACAGCAGATATAAGTGATGCTACGTTGCGTAATATCTATTTACCACCATTTAAAGCTGCCGTTGAAAGCGGTGTAAGTACGCTGATGGCAGGTTATCATGAGTTAAACGGCATCCCTACTTCAGCTTCTTCCTATTTGATGACTGATATTTTGCGAAACGAATGGAAATTTGATGGTTTTGTTGTCTCGGATTGGGGTTCTGTACGAGAAACAGCTACGCACGGATATGCTAAAGACAGAAAGGATGCAACTATCAAATCTTTTAATGCAGGACTTGATGTAGATATGGAGTCGTCCGCTTATCTCAAGCATATGAAAGAATTGGTTTCAGAAGGAAAAATCAGTGTGGAGAAAATTGAGAACTCTGTTCGAAAAGTACTGAAAATGAAATATCTCACAGGGGTTATGGACAATCCTTATCGTTATTGCAATCAGCAACGGGAAGATACTATTATTTTAAAAAAGGAATACCTTAAATTGACCCACGAAGCAGCTTGTAAGTCCATGGTATTGTTGAAAAATAAGAATCAGGTACTGCCTTTGTCCGAAAACTTAAGATCAATTGCGCTCATCGGACCTTTAGCTGACTCCAAAAAAGATATGCCGGGGAGTTGGTCGAAAAGTTGCGATCCTAAAGATATGGTAACATTCTTAGACGCATTAAATACGCGATTTGGAGGCACAACAAAAATAAAATATGAAAAAGGATGTGATGTGCTAGGAGACGACCGTTCCGGATTTAAAGCAGCAATAAGAGCCGCATCGAAAAGCGATGTTATTCTAGTTGCAATGGGAGAATCTAAAGAGCTAAGCGGCGAAGCATCTTCAAGAAGCGATATTTCCTTACCCTATATTCAGAAAGAGTTACTCAAAGAGCTCAAAAAACTCAACAAACCAATAGTTCTGATTTTATTCAACGGTCGCCCTTTATCTATTCCTTGGGAGGCCGAAAATATGGATGCCATATTGGAAGCATGGTTTCCAGGAAATGAGGCTGGGAATGCGCTAGTAGATGTTTTATTCGGAAAGTTTAATCCACAAGGAAAACTAACGGTCTCATTCCCACGCTCAGTGGGACAAGTTCCTATTTTCTATAATCATAAAAATACAGGGAGACCAGCAGAAACTACTCCAGAAAAGATATTTACTACTCGCTACATAGACATTTCTAATCAACCATTATATCCATTTGGCTTCGGATTATCTTATACTACGTTCGAGTATTCAGAAATAAAATTAGGAGCGACACAATTAACTTATAACGGAATCCTGAATGCAACTGTGACGGTAAAGAATACGGGTAAGTACAAAGGTGTTGAAACAGTGCAACTTTATATCAGAGACTTAGTTGCTTCCAGTTCACGTCCCGTAAAAGAATTAAAACATTTCCAAAAAGTGGAATTGGCACCGGGAGAAGAAAAAGAAGTAAAGTTTGATATAAAAGAAGAAGACCTTCGTTTTTGGAACAATGATAAGCAATATATCTCCGAACCCGGTAAATTTCAGTTGTTCATAGGCTCGGATTCAGAGAGTGTAAAGAAAACCGAGTTTGAATTATTGTAGTACCAATAAATTTAAAATAAAAGAATCGCATGAAGGATTTTAGAATTGTGTTGTTACTGCTTGTGTTAAGTAGTGTGGGGCTGCCTGCTATTTGCAGCAAAAAAACAACAAACTACACGCAATATGTGAACCCATTTATTGGAAATGCCGATAATGGACATACCTTTCCCGGAGCTTGCATTCCCTTTGGATTGATACAAGTGAGCCCCGAAAGTGGCAATGGTTCCTGGCGTTATTGCTCTGGTTTTAATTACGATGACAATCAAATTATTGGTTTTTCGCAGACTCATCTAAATGGAACAGGTGTCCCTGATTTAGGAGATATTCGTATGTTGCCATTTAACGATAAACTTCCCGATGAGACATTTTCCTGTCGATATAACCGGAAAACCCAGACAGCAAAACCGGGCTATTATTTTGTAAATCTTTTGGATATGAATATCGATGTGGAACTAACTGCAACCGGGCATACCGCATTTCATAAATATACCTACTATCAAGCTGGAGAAGCATATATGTTGATTGATTTACAAAATGGATTGGTGAATTCGAAGAAAGATTTGCAATACAGAATGATTGATGCTAAGGTAGAGATGCCAGACAATAAGACCATTGTTGGTTATAATCGCTCCCGAGGCTGGGTAAACCGCAATGTTTTTTTTGTAATTAAATTTGATACTCCATATAAGATAAAAAAGACGATAACTCCATTAGAAGGAGAAAAAGCAAAACGATTCGTATTAGAGTTTGAATTAGAGGGAAGTAAATCAGTGCAAACAAAAGTAGCGATTTCAACTGTCAGCATTGAAGGTGCAATGAAATCTATCGAAAAAGAAAATCCAAATTGGGATTTTGAATCGGTGAGGTCTGCTGCTAATAAGGAATGGAATGATTTATTGTCCGCCGTTAATATAAATGGGACAAATAATCAAAAGATAAATTTTTATACATCGATGTATCATTTGTTTATACAACCAAATAATATAGCTGATGTAGATGGAATGTACCGTGGTGCAAACGATAGTGTATTCACATCTGTTACTAGAAATTATTATTCAACATTTTCTCTCTGGGACACTTACCGGGCAGCTCATCCTTTATACACTCTTATTGCTCCCAATAAAGTAAATGATTTTGTAAACAGCATGCTTGCTCATGCCGACGTTCAGGGATTTCTTCCAATATGGACACTTTGGGGGAAAGAAAACTATTGCATGATAGGAAATCATGCGGTGCCTGTTGTGGTCGATGCTTATTTGAAAGGACTTACCAGTGTAGATGGCGAGAAATTATTTGCAGCGATTAAAACCTCTTTGACAACAAATCACCAAAAATCAGACTGGGATGTGTACGACAAGTTTGGATATTATCCATTCGATATTATTAAAAATGAATCTGTTTCAAGAACCCTGGAAAGCGTTTACGATGATTATTGTGCAGCATTGCTGGCTAAAAGATTGGGTAAAAAAGAAGATTGCGATTTCTTTATGAAACGGGCTGGATATTATAAAAACCTATTTGATAATCAAACTGGAATGATGCGCGGAAAAGACTCTGCAGGCAATTGGCGCACGCCATTCAATTCATTCTCACTCTCTCACGATAGTTCTCACGGTGGAGATTATACCGAAGGCAACGCATGGCAATATACTTTTCATGTTCAGCACGATATTGATGGCTTAATAAACTTGATGGGTGGTGAAACTTATTTTAAAAATAAATTAGATTCCTTGTTTTATCTCCAGTCAACAGAAACAAAAAAAGTGCTTGATGTGACCGGATTAATTGGCCAATATGCACACGGCAACGAACCAAGTCATCATGTTGCATATCTGTATAATTTTGTTGGTATGTCCGATAAGACTCAGGAACTGATTAGAGAAATTTTTGATCGTTTCTATTTGCCTGCCCCAAACGGTTTGTGCGGGAATGATGACTGTGGACAAATGTCGGCCTGGTATATTTTTTCTGCCATGGGTTTTTATCCAGTAAATCCGGTAGGAGGAGAGTATATTTTGGGTGCCCCTCAGGTTCGCAAAGCATCTATAAAACTCCCAAGCAATAAAGTGTTTATAATGACTGCAAAGAACCTGAATAAAAAAAATAAATACGTGAAGTCAGTTACCATTAACGGTAAAAAAATAAATGATTTCAGAATACATCATTCAGATATTATGAATGGAGGAAATCTTGTTTTCGAAATGACTGACAAAGCTAATTAATCATTGAATTTTTAAATAAAGTATGAAAAAGACATTTATATTTTTAGTGCTTACAATTTCCATTTTCTCAGCTAATGCACAAAAAAAACACATTCTGATCTCTCCGAATGAAAAACTTAGAGTTGAAATTTCAATTGGAAACAGAGTAAGTTATACTATACAATCTGAGGCCGATACAGTCATTTCTCCTTCGTTTATTTCAATGAAACTTGAGAATAAGATATTCGGATATAAACCAACAATAAAGGGAACAAAAAGAACTTGTGTCAGTAATACAATACAATCTCCATTTTATAAACGTTCTCAAATAAAAGACAACTATAATGAACTTCGATTGATATTTAAGGAAAACTTCGAATTAGTTTTCAGGGCTTATAATGAAGGTATGGCTTACAGGTTTATCTCTACTGAGAAAAAAGATTTTTTGGTTATAGATGAAGAAGCCGAATTCAATCTCGGTTATAATAGTAATGCTTTTGTACCTTATGTTAGAAATAACGCCAAAACCTATGAAGGACAATTTTTCAACAGTTTCGAGAATGTATATTCTGATATAACTTTAAATCAATGGGATAAAGCAAGGTTGGCTTTTTCTCCAATTGTTGTAAGCAGAAATAATAGTAAGAAAATTGCCATAGCAGAATCAGATTTAATCAGTTATCCGGGAATGTTTTTATATAACCCCGATCAATCTCTAACATTAAAGGGGAAATTTGCGACTTACCCATTAAAAGAAGCTCAAAGTAAATATAACATTGTGCAAATGAAGGTAGAAGAACGGAAAAATCATATTGCCGAATGCAGAGGAAACAAATCGTTTCCGTGGCGAATAGTAATAGTGGCAAATAATGATAACGAATTAGCCGATAATGACATGGTGTATAAATTAGCTTCACCTTCTAAAGTTAATGATGTCAGTTGGATTAAGCCGGGAAAAGTAGCATGGGACTGGTGGAACGATTTGAACTTATCCGGAGTAGATTTTAAAACAGGTATCAATAATGAAACATATAAGTATTATATAGATTTTGCATCTCGCAATAAAATTGAATATGTCATTCTTGACGATGGTTGGTCGGTAAGAGGTTCTAATGATTTGTTTCAAGTTGTACCGGAAATTGATTTGAAAGATTTAATAACCTATGCTACAGAAAGAAATGTTGGGCTAATTTTATGGGCTGGGTACATTAGTTTCAACAAAAACATAGAAGGCGTGTGCAAACATTACTCTGAACTGGGAATTAAAGGTTTTAAAATAGACTTTATGGATCGAGATGATCAGTCGATGGTTGAATTTCACACCCGTGTGGCGGAAATAGCTGCTAAATACAAACTCCTTATTGATTTTCACGGAACTTATAAACCAACCGGACTAAACCGCACTTATCCGAATGTGATAAACTTTGAAGCTGTTCATGGTTTGGAGCAATTAAAATTTCCAATGACTGTTGATCAGGTAACGTACGATGTTACCGTTCCGTTTATCCGTCAGATTGCCGGACCAATGGATTATACTCAGGGAGCTATGAGAAACTCGACAAAAGATAATTTCAGACCGGTATTCAGTGAACCCATGAGTCAGGGAACACGCTGTCGGCAATTGGCTACCTATGTGATATTTGAGTCTCCCTTGAATATGCTGTGCGATAGTCCTACAAGTTACGAAAAAGAACAGGAATGTACAAATTTCATTACTTCTGTACCAACTGTTTGGGATAATACTGTTGCAGTTGATGGCAAGCTCGGAGAGTATATTGTAATGGCACGTCAGAAAGCAGAGAACTGGTATCTTGGTGCACTGACAAATTGGGATGCCCGAACATTAGAGGTGGATTTATCTTTCTTACAAACAGGTAATTATGCTGCTGAGGTATTCAAAGATGGTTTGAATGCGGATAAAAAGGCAAGTGATTATAAAAAAGAAATTATTCAAATAGGCAAAGAAAAAAAATTGAAAATAAGTATGGCTCCCGGAGGAGGTTATGTAATGAAAATATATCCAGTTGTAAAATAAAGTTTTAGCTTGAATTTTATTACATAATAATTAATCAAAAATAAATAACCGACAGTAAAACAGTATGAGAAAAATAATCCAATTATTAGCTACGTTGCTTTTAGGCATTACTATAAATGTATCTGCTGAAAATGAACAAACACTTTCTGAGAGTACAGCGCCTAACTCAATCAAATGGGGAGTTAATATTCACAAAGGCGGAAATGACCCGCAAAATGTTGCCAATAAATTAATTGAGAGAAACTTGAAATTTGTAAGAATGGATTTGTGGGGGCATGATCCTGTTTATTTATCAAGTTTTTTAAATGCTGCTAATATCATGCAATCCAATAAAATTAAAATTCAGGTAGTTGTTCATTCTTCGTTTTCGAGAGGACAAGCACGATCGCAAGATTACACGGCAGATACTGCTGAAGTAGCGCAATATGTATATAATCAAATAAAACCAGGAATTATAAGTACAAAAGATTTAGTTTTGGAATACGAACTTCAAAATGAAGTGCCCTTGTATCCGGATATAATTTTGTCTGGAGCGACAGGACAAAATGCTTCCGATTACAATACTCCTGCAGGACGATTACAGGCTGCTGCTTTGCGTGGTATGTCGAAAGCTATTAATGATGTTCGGAAACAGTATAATCTTCCAATTCGTATTATACTTGGTACAGTATCAAAATATTTTGGTTTCATAACTTATATGCAACAACAGGGTGTACTTTTCGATATTGTTGGTTACCATATTTATCCGTGGGAAAGACATGCTGCACTTGATCAGGATCCGTGGTTTGGAGTTGGTGGTCCATTAGGACAACTTTCAAAATTTAATAAACCGATTCATATAAATGAATTTAATAGTGGCGAAATTACTTCTGGTGCCTCATACTCACCCGGAACTAATTATGAAAATCAGGCAGGACAACCTTTGACTGAAACCGGATACAAAGGCTTGTATAAACATTTAAATGAGATTGTAAATCAGACAGTAGCAAATGTTGAATCAGTTTATTTTTATGAAGTATATGATCAAGCCCAGAATCCAATACCGGAAAATCGTTTTGGACTCTATTACGATACTAACATGGAACAACCCAAAATATCATTGTTGTTGGCAACTGCTTACGCTGGTGGCGCGCTTTCTCAAGCAGAAAAGGATTCATTAATCAAGAGAGATTTCATCTTTAACTTTGTAACTGATACTACGAATGATACTACAATTAATACAACAGACCAGTTCTATTTGATTCCAAGTTCTCAATGGCTTTCTAATAATGCAACGTTCGGAGCTATATTCAAAAATGGAGCTACTGAAGTTAAAGTTCCCTTTACACTTAATAGTTCAACTGGAATGTATAAATTGACTATTCCTGCTGGTAGCTGGCCACAAATTTGTTTGAAGCGTTATTCAACAGATGGAATGGGAGACTGGGGAGGTTTTGCAACTTATGACGCGGTATTACAAATTCAATCAAATAATTTTATTACGTACAACAAAGCTTACAATTGTATTTCAGTTATAGGTTGGGCAAATGGGACAGATCCTTCACAATACAATATATCAACATATCCGGTTACTTCACTAGTGATAATTCCTCAATCAGGTAAAGTTAAATATGTTTATGGCATAAAAAATCAACTTATAGGGAATATCGAAGGTACAGCACATATTGAATTATACACCATAACAGGACAATTGCTTCAAAAAGAAACTATGACAGGAAGGTTTATTTATCAAGTTAATTCAGGAATTTATTTACTTCGAGTGAATGGGGAAACTCATAAGATACCAGTGCCATAGATTTAAATGCAGTAATTATGTTCTTACTTCTCTATACATAATTCTGTCAAATTACTTTCGATATATTAATGCATTTCACGTAAAACAGTATTAAGGCTCTGTATTGTTAAATTTATGGGTAGATTTGAGAATTGAAATGAATTCCCTGCCTTTTGTGGCGATGGGTTTGCTCAAAGTGATTAAATAATTATTCGAAAAATTGTTCACTATCACTCTCTATTAGTTTTTTAAGGTTAGGAAGAATGTCTGTTAATTTCAGGCATTCTTTCTTTTGTTCAAGTAAAGCACATAATTTCCATCATATAAAATGAATCATTTTATTACTAAACTTAACGAAGCACTCAATCTGCAATTACAAACCATTGATTTTGAAACAGACAATATTATTGAAAAATCGCAGAAGTCTTATACTTGTGTATCAAATGCCTTGAAACAACTCAAGGCATTTGTTTTAGAATATACATTTTGTAGTGAACAAGAAGAAATACTGTTCTTTAAGAAGCAGAAACCTGAATTATACCGTAAATCCATTTATTATAAAAGAATAGTAGAAATTGAAAGCCTTCGTCCAATCGGCTGTCATGAAGAACAAGAAATTTATTTAAAAGAAGAACTAAAAATGTTGACATATTTCTTCAATCAGCACAAAGACTTCTATCAATACTATCGAATGGAATCAACTCATTTGGATGATATATATTTTCTCCGTAAAAAAAATGATTTGAAGCAAAAAATGAAAGGAGTCGATATTGATGATAATTTCTCTACCGGTTACGATTATACAGTAGCAAAAATAATTGCATATAATCATCTCGAAGGATTTCTAAATAAAGAATTAGAGAAAATTCAATTAAAATCCCAAAAGCCACATGTGGAACACCTTGGGGCTTTTGAAGATATTAAATGGACCGGGAGCAAAATTTCATTGTATGAACTTATTTATTCTCTTTGTAATGCAGGCGTATTAAATAACGGAAATTGCGAAATTAATGAGCTAGCAGCACTTTTCGAACAGATGTTCAATATATGTTTAGACGATATATATCGTGGTTTTCAGGATATTAAACTACGTTCAAATCAAACTAAATTTTTAGATACACTTAAAGATGCATTACTCAGAAAGATAAATGAAGATTATGAATAGTTTATTTAGTATATAAACAAAAATATTTATACCACATGTGGACTACCTTGGGAATAAAATCCGTCAAAACTTACCAATTTTGCCGATATAAAAAACATTATAATATGGCAGAATTTAATATTGCATTCAAAAGAACGCTTACTCAGGAAGGTGGTTACAGTAACGATCCTGATGATTTAGGTGGTGAAACCTATAAAGGTATTTCCCGGGCTTCGCATTCAGCCTGGAAGGGCTGGGTTATTATCGATAAGTGCAAAGACAAGTCTGGTTTTCCTACGAAACTCGATAGAGATATCGAATTACAAAAACAGGTAGAACTTTTTTATCTGTACGAATTTTGGTTGCCTTTAAAAGCAGACCTTATATCAAATCAAACTATTGCAGATTCAGTTTTCGATTTCGCGGTAAATGCCGGAATCAAAACAAGTGTCCGATTGGTACAAACTGTAGTCGGTACAAAAGCCGATGGAATTATCGGAGAACAAACACTTGGAAAAATCAATTCTATCGATTTCTGCTATGTTCAGTCAGCCTTTACCGTGGCTAAAATATCTCATTACATAGCGATTATCAAAAAACGACCTACCAATAAAAAGTATTTGTATGGTTGGATAATAAGGGCATTGGAATTTAATGAATAAAACGACCCTTAACCCCTAAAGGGGAACTGAATTAGTATTGTCTCGTTTTTGTCTTATTTAATTTTTCAGATTGGAAAAGACAATCTGAAACTATCAACTAACAACTTTCAACTACTAACAAAAATACATGCCAGCACAAATCATAACAACCGATGACCTTCGGGAATTTAAGGTCGAACTACTTGATGAGATTCGGGTTCTCATTAGCGAGCAGAAAAACCCTACTATAAAGAAATGGATGAAATCAGTGGAAGTCCGTAAGTTACTCAATATTTCCCCCGGAACACTCCAGACGTTACGTATTAACGGAACATTACCCTATACAAAGATAGGTGGAACAAATTATTACAATGCTTCCGATATAGATGTGTTATTATCGCAAAACCTTAAAAAGAAAGCACGATGAATTATATTTTTCAGCTCAGTGGATTCTTTCAACGGGTTGCGGCTGATGATCGTCTCAACCCAACACATGTTAGTCTCTACATGGCTATCTTTCAGTTTTGGAATGCTGAACGTTTTCAGAATCCTGTATCCATATCCCGGCAGGAACTTATGCGTATCAGTAAAATTTCCGCAAAAGCTACTTATCATAAATGTATTAAAGACCTACACAATTTTGGTTATATCCAATATCTACCTTCGTTCAATCCTTTTAAAGGGAGCTTGGTGTACCTGTTCGATATGCAGTCAAGTGCTAAACTGGTATCTACCCATGACCGTACTAATATCGAAACAAGCATTGAACAAGCATTAGTCCCATATATAAACAAAGAAAACATCTTAAACTTAAATATTGAAAACGAAGAAACCCGACCACAAAATGATATAGTTTTGAAAGTTTCAAAAAAAGGAGCGAAAGTGGTTGAGATAAATGGGGAAAAGGTTGATTCGAAAAACTCGCCAGAAAAGAGTGTTTCTACAATTCGACCAACAAATATTTTCCAACCGACTATTGAGAAAGTACGGGAGTACTTCCTGGCGCAAAACAGTAGTGAACTGGAAGCACAAAAGTTCTTTAATCATTTCCAGAGCAATGGTTGGAAAGTGGGAGGCAAAGCACCTATGAAAGATTGGCAGGCAGCTGCCGGAAATTGGATTCTAAACATTCCGCAATTTTCACCGCAGCCTCAAATTGGCGTGCAAAAGCAACCGATTCCCGGAAATCTAAACGTTCGCACAGGAAAAAACTACTCTGAACCGCTTTAAAATATGAACAACAACCTGTCTATAATGCAGACCAGAGGGAAGGAAATCTTTGGCAATCACTTTTGTATTTATCCTGAAGATCATGAACTAGTACAAAAATTATTGACGTGGTTCTTACAAGATGAACAGCAAGCAAAGTATTTCAATATCAATCTTCACAAAGGTATATTATTGACCGGTCCTATTGGTTGCGGCAAAACCAGCCTTATGTCGCTTATGCGTTTACTTGTACCACAACCGCAACGCTTTGGCATCAAATCATGTCGTGAAATAACTTTCGATTTTATCAAAGATGGGTATGAAGTTATACAACGGTATAGTATCAACGCTTACTCCAATACTATAAATACTTCACGTCCCAATACTTTATGTTTCGATGATCTTGGAGCAGAAAGTACTTTTAAGTACTATGGCAATCAGTGTAATGTTATGGGTGAAATTTTACTCTCCCGGTATGACCATTTTATCAGTAACCACATGCTCACCCATGCAACGACGAATCTTTCTGCTTCCGAACTTGAAGACTATTATGGAAACCGTGTTCGTTCCCGTATGCGTGAAATGTTTAATCTTATTGCATTTGATGGTGGAGCGAAGGATAAGAGGAAGTGAGGGCTGTAGTTGAAATAATCCTTTTAATGTATAGTTAGACTATACATACAGCGGTTAAATTCAACTGAGTTTGAAAAATAAGACAGATAAATTCAATGATAATTTGTTGAGATAGAAAATAAAATATATTTTTAGTGTTGAATTAAAGTAAAATAAATATGACTTACTATGTTATAGATGTCGAGTCTGACGGGTCCATTTTAGGCAAACATTCAATGGTTTGCTTTGGTGTAGTCAGATTGGATAATGAGCTAAAAACAACTTTTTATGGACAAACATGTCCAATTAGTGATTATTACAATGAAGAAGCACTTGCCATTAGTGGTTTTTCCCGACAGGAACATGAATCTTTTGAAGATCCGAAAGTCGTTTTTGAACAATTTGCATTATGGCTTGCAGAAACCAGCACCAAAGGAAAACCAGTTTTAATTTCTGATAATAATGGATATGATGCCTCCTGGATAAACTGGTATTTTCATACATTTTGTGGCAGTAATCCTTTTGGATATAGTTCCAGGCGTATAGGTGATTTGTGGTGTGGTTTTAAAAACGACATGCGTTTACCTTGGAAACATTTGAGGAGTCTAACTTTTACTGATATAGATGGACGTGAACAAAAGGGTTTTATGCATACACATAATCCACTTGAAGATGCGTTGGGTAATGCACATGCACTTCTCTATATGATTAATGAAGGGCTTAAATTAAAAATTTGAATCCTTCATATTTATCATCCTGTTTTATATAAGTTTTTTTTTGAAATTATGCTTTTATAGATATATCTATAAAATTGCTATATTTTGGCTGTAAAATATAGTTATATCTATATTATTTCTATCGATTCACTCTTAATGAGAGTAAATTGTTGAAAAATATTCTGTTTGCATAAATACACATTTTTCGGTGAATATCGCAAATGAAATATGGTTTTATTCTAATATTGGTTAGAAAGTATTTTAATTTTTTCTAACCAACATCATATCATTGCTGTCTTCAGACCTGAAATTCAGCAGAATTTGTATAGATAATCGATTAAAACCCGATTATCTGAGCAAATTCTGCTATTTATGGTTTATTTTGTGGCTTCATAATATATTATTACTATAGAATGAGCGGATAAAATAAACCAATAGTATAAAATTATTCCGCTGATTTCTTGATTTTAAATTGTGTTCCATCTCCAAACTTTTCCTTCAGAATTCTCATATCATTGCTCACTTTTAGGTCAAGAATCTTAGCGTAATGCAGAGTTGTTTTGAAGACTCCAGTTGGAATCTTCAAAACAACTCTGTTTGGATATACTTCTTTCTTTAATATGAAAACTCAGATTCAATTTATAAAACTTATTTCTTGTAGCTATTGTATTCTTCATCAGTTACAGACTCTAACCAAACAACAGAGCCTTTGTGTACCTGCGGATTTATGGCAATATGCTCAAATTCACCATCGGGAGTAGCACCGTGCCAATGTATAACATTGGGTAAAATATCTACGACATCACCGACATTAAGTAATTGGATTGGTTCCCCTTTTTCCTGATAATACCCTTTGCCTTTTATACAGATCAAGATTTGACCAGCCGCATGCGAATGCCAGTTGTTTCGTACTCCCGGTTCAAATACTACATTGGCAATTGATATGTCATGGTTCTCATTCGCACTCAACAGCATATGAAGCCAGGCTATCCCGCTGAAATAATCGTTTTTTATCATTATTCCTTTAGGAAAAATCCGATCGGCTGCATTGTTGTCATTTGAACCAATTTGCATTTTTTCAACAGCTAACCTTTTACCTTGAATCAATTCATTTAAAACAATTTTAGCAGAATCGGCATCGTTCTTATCTACATTTACTTCAATTACAGCTACTAATTGCTTCAGTTGTTCGGCAGAAATTCCCACATTCAAACACAAGTTCATGTGAGAAGCCAACATGGGTTCAGCATTACCTATACTTATTAATACAGAAACCGTTACCAGTTCACGTTGAACATAAGTCAACACATCGCGCTCAAATATATCCGCAAAGAGGTGCTCTTTGAGAAAAGTCTCTATTTCGGGACTAAATGCGGCATAACCCGTTTGAGGTTTTCCTTTCTGTGGAGCACTGCCCGAAAGTTTTGCAAGAATCTCTTTACCACGTTCATACTTATCACGGGTATCTGTTATAGGTGAAGCTTTACGCCCCCAATTATCGCTTAAACCTTTGGCTTTGCGTTCGTCTAAAACCGACATAAGGGTTTGCAATCCTCTCAGGCTTCTTGGAAATCCGCTATAAGCATAAAGGTGAACCAACACTTCCTTTATTTCATTCACCGTTAACCCGGCTTCAAGTCCGTCAACAAGCTCCGGTTTTAGTTTATTCAAATCTCCCTTAGCGGCAAAAGCAGCAATGGTGATTATTTTTTCCTGTTGTTTGTTCAGTGAATCTTTATGCATGTCAGTTTGTGCATTTGCGTTGCCGGATATACTTAACAAGAGCATTATTACTCCTGCAAAGAAAGATGTTTTTATCATTTTCAAATGTGTTGATTTATAGATATTAATGTGTCATCAATCTTGTAAAAGATAATGAGCCTAACTTCCATTGTCCTTTTACCTTTATATATACTTCAGTTACTTCAAACGGATTGGTCACTTCGTTACCTCCAACAACGGCCAGCAGATCAATTCTATTCAGAAGAATTGCGGTATTGTCAATGATATTCACCGATACTTCATGGATATCCGCCTTCTTGTACCAAATGTTTCCACTTTTTATTACATTGATTTCCTGTTCTGTTCCCCAAGCTCCGCCCATGTGTACAAACATGGCTTTTGCGTGAAACAGATTGCTCAATGCATCTACATTTTTGTCGGCCATCCACTGCCATTTATCCTTGGAGAGGGTAATAATTTCCTGTTCGGCTTTCGTGTAGGTTTTAACCGGACTGACAGCACCATTTTGCTGACTGAAAATAAATTGAGTACTCATGAAGAGTAAAATAAATGCTGAAAATAATGTTTTCATAATGGTATGCTTTTAAATTAGTTGATATTGAATTTCTTGTTACAAAAACTTGTCAAAGAACTCGTTGAGTTTATTTACTGCTTGAGATACATATTCCGGAACATAATAAGTTTGAATATGGGTGGCACCAGGAATCAGAAACAATTCCTTGCTTTTTGCATTAGTTGCTTTGCTGAATGCTTCATCTGTCATGTATTTTGTATCTGCTTTGCTTCCCGCCATCATCAACAGAGGTTGATTGATTAAATCCATATTAGTAGCTGCATCAAATGTCATTAAGTCGAGCAGACTGCTCATTGTATATTTAAAAGTCGAATTTGGATGTGCATGTGTTTTATAATAGTACACATATCCTTCGCGATACAAATCGGTTGTGATTTTGGCAATTCCCTCATTGGTCGGATTCGCTACACCAACATAAATTATTTCGCCACCGGCAACTTCCTGCGCACGTGCATCTGTAGCTTGTTTTAACCGCTCCTGAATTGTCGAAACCTGTGAATTCAAAAACCCGTTTCGTCTTACCTCACCTGAATTGAACATGCTTAAAGTCGCCACTGCTTTAAATCGTTTGTCAGATTGAGCAGCTTTCAACGAGTAGCCACCTCCTCCACAAATACCTAATAACCCAACCCGATTAATATCTACTCCCGGGTATTGGGTAATAAAATCTGCCATTCCGTGAATATCCTCAATACGGTTAGCCGGTTTATCCACATTACGGGGTTTGCCTCCGCTTGCTCCCTGATAGGCTGCGTCCGCAGCAATGGTAATATAACCTGATTCTGCTAACCGTTGAGCGTACAATCCGGCAGTTTGTTCTTTGACACCACCATTTGGGTGAGCCACTACTATGGCCGGATATTTTTTTGAAGGGTCGTAATTGGCAGGGGTATATACATTGGCTGCAATATCAATACCATTCAGTTTATAACTTATCGGATGAATATTCACTTGATTGATTTCATTTTTGCTGATTGCTCCCTGATAAACCAAACCAAAAGGATTGGTTTGAGCATTTGAAATAATACTTACATTCACGAATAATATGATTAAGAGTTTGCGGATAATTGTTTCCATAATACAATATATTAGAGATTAGAATATTAATCCAGACCTTTCTTTTTAAGCCAAGTTGAAAGCTCATTGGCAACTTCTACATTATTTAAATCCGACATTGGAAAGTGTGTATTGCCTTTTATGCCAATTTCGGGTAAATGAACAATGGTCACATCGCCTCCGTGAGCATTTACAACCTTAGCCCATTGGCGAGCTGTATTGAGTGCAGTGCGCCAGAAATTTAGTGAAGGAGCATTGGTTTCTTGCTGAGGTATAAAATCGCCATAATAAACTACAATTGGAATTTTGGTCAGCTTCATAAATTCATTGAGTGGAATACCTGCACCGCCGCGGTTGCCTTCAGGAACTTCACCCTCCGGAAACACAAATCCCCCCGGTTCGTATGAAACTATTGCTTTTACATGTTCATTTTTGATAGCAATTTTCCAACCAGGCACACCACTTGCAGAATGTGTAAGCAGAATACCATCACCCGATTTATTAAACACAGCAGAAAGGGCATTTACTACGGTTGCTTCATCTACATTGCCTGTGTTTGGGGTCATCATTCGGTAAAACTTATCCAATGATAAACTGTCTTTTGGAAACTGAACGCCCTCATTCACCTTGGGATATAAGCCAATCCGAAATTGGGTGTACCAAGTCTGATCGTCAGGGGTTGCTGTAATTTGACCTGGCTTCGTTGTTTGTCCGGCAGCACCACGCCCCGGTTGGTCAACGAGATAAACGCCATAGCCTTTTCGCAGAAACATATCAGCAAAGCCTTCCCTGCCATCGGCAGTCGTTTGCCAGCTGCGGCGCGATTGTCCGTAACCGTGCAAAAACACCATTGAATTATGTTTTGCTTTTACCGGGATTTGATAAAATACATCGGCATGATCTCCGTGGCGGGTTTGTCCGCCCTGTGGCTCATACCATGGTTTGAGTGGGTCAAATGTACCATCGCTTTTAATAACGATTCCACCAGCCGAAAATGCTCCCTGTTCCTTTATTACCAAATTTCTGCTTTGATTTTGCTTTGTTGAGGCACAGGATGAAAAGGCAGCGGCTATCAATATAACGTTTAGTAAGTTTTTGATTATTTTTTTCATGATAAAGCTCATTATTGTTTATTCTTCTTTTCTTTTGGATTTTTTAAAGTTGCCATGTCTATGACATAGCGAAACTTTACTTTACCGTCAATTACATTTTTATAGGCATCATCTATTTTATCAGCCGATATAATTTCTACTTCGGGATAAATATTATTAGCTACAGAATAGTCCAGCATCTTCTGAGTTTCGGGAATACCGCCAATAAGTGAACCATATACTTTGCGATGTGCAGCAAAGATCAATAAACTTGTTGGAATAATGGGTGTGTTTTCATTTGCAGGTAGCCCGACAATTGCCATTTCGCCATTTTCTTTGAGCATTCGGACATACATTACGGGGTCGTATTTTGCAGGAATAGTGCTGATGATAAAGCTAAAATGGTTGTTTAATCCTTTTAGTTCTTCGGGGTTAGTTACATTTACATAGCGAAATGCACCCAAACGTTTTGCATCCACCCGTTTGTCTTCGGTAATATCAAATACTGTAACTTTTGCACCCAAAGCCACCAGATATTGAATAGCCATGTGTCCTAAACCGCCGAAACCAGCTACACCAACCGTATCGCCTTTAGCTACTTTTGAAAACTGAATGGGGGAGTAAGTGGTAATACCGGCACACAGAAGTGGGGCTACCCGTTTCATGTCGGCATTTTTAGGAATTTTGATAGCGTAGTTTTCGGAAACTACATAGTTATTGGCATACCCTCCCTGAGTAATTTCATTGTTGTGTAAATAGTCGGTGGATGCATAAGTTCCCACCATTCCTTTTTCGCAAAATTGTTCTTTGCCCTCTTCACACTCCTGACAATGATTGCAAGAATTGATTATACATCCAATGCCGGCATAATCGCCTACTTTGAATTTAGTTACATTTTTTCCGACTTTCGATACTCGTCCTGCAATTTCGTGTCCACCTACAAACGGATATTTTATTTGCCCCCATTCGCTTTTTCCCATGTGAATGTCGCTGTGACAAATACCCGAATACATAATGTCGATGAGAATGTCATTGTCGCCAACAGAGTGACGTGTAAACTCGTAGTATTCAAAATGCGGTTCTTTTGAAAACATTGCCATACCTTTTGCAGGTATTCGGTTTTCCTGTCCGAATGCTGTATTGCTAAGAGTTACAGCAAAAAGTATTATTGAACTTAATATATGTCTCATAAATTATGAATTTTAGTGGGTTAGTTTATTGTTTTTGAATTACCCCATTATCCCGAAGCCATTTCAGAATATCGCTTTCAGCATTTCGCACATTACTTCCCCTTACTGGTAATCCGCTGAGTATGGTCGCAGTCGGACAAAGTTGCTTTATATCTTCCACACTTTTTCCCATTCGAGTGCCTTCGTGAGTAATGAACGGTAGAATAGTTTTGCCTGTAAAGTTGTAACCCGATAAAAATGAGGCTACCGGCGGTGCAAAGGTACTCCACCAGTTGGGAGAGCCTACAATGATAATATCGTAAGCTTCAATGCTAGCTAGTTTCGACTTTAATGCCGGTTTAAAGTTGGAATTAATTTCTTTCTTTGCTTGATCGACACAAGCGTTGTAATCTTCAGGATATGCATTTGTCGGCACTATTTCAAAAATGTCAGCATTCGTATTTTTTTTAATTTGTTCCGCCATATAGCGTGTATTGCCACTCCAAGAGTAATAAGCAATCAGAATTTTGTTTTGTGCTTGCATAGGTATATTCATAAAAATCAATCCCAGAAGGATAAATGATATCTTTAAATTATTCATGTGTTTATAATTGATTTTTTATTGTCACATGGAACTCACAAAACAAAATTTAAACATGCCCCTCTGGGTCAAAATTGTTTAAATTTTGTCATGTTCGTTTCATAATGTTATCTGTTTATCATTTTTTGACTGGCAGGAGCATATCTTTCTCCTGCAATTTCGATTTTCGATAAGACTTTATCTATCTTTTGTAAATCATCAGGAGACAATGAAACATTTACAGCTCCTGCATTTTCTTGCAAACGATTTATTTTGGTTGTTCCCGGGATAGGAACGATCCAGGGCTTTTGTGCCAACACCCACGCCAGTGCAATTTGTGAAGGTTCACAGTTTTTCTCCAGAGCAAATTGTTTTACAACCTCCACCAACGACAGGTTTTTCTTTAAATTTCCTTCCGAAAATCGGGGCACAGTACTTCTGAAATCGTTCTGACTAAATGAGGTTGACGTGTCAATTTTTCCTGTCAGTAATCCTTTCCCAAGCGGACTGAAAGGAACAAAACCGATGCCGAGTTCTTCCAATACAGGTAGGATTTGTTGCTCGGGCTCTCTCCAAAAAAGAGAGTATTCGCTTTGTAGCGCAGTAACAGGTTGCACAGCATGAGCACGGCGGATCATTTCTACACCAACTTCCGAAAGGCCGAAATGCTTTACTTTTCCCTCTTTAATTAAGTCTTTTACCGTTCCGGCAACATCTTCAATCGGAACCTGAGGATCCACCCGGTGCTGGTAAAATAAATCTATAGCATCCACCTGAAGTCGTTTCAACGAAGCTTCAGCAACCTTACGGATTTGTTCGGGTCTACTATTAAGCCCAATTGATTTACCATCCTGTATATCAAACCCAAATTTGGTGGCAATAACTACTCTGTTTTTGAAAGGTTTTAAAGCTTGTCCTACCAATTCTTCGTTGATGTATGGACCGTAAATCTCAGCAGTATCGAAAAATGTAATGCCTAAATCTATGGCTTTGTGCATTAGTTCAGTCATTGGCTTCAGGCCATGTATTTCACCATAGCCAAAACTCATTCCCATACAACCTAGTCCGATCTCGGAAACTTCAAGTCCTTGTCCTAATTTTCTTTTATTCATCATTTTGTATTCTTAGTTTGAATGTTGTCATTAGATTTTATAACTACTCAATCCTTTTACCATTTCCGGGTCGCGATGATCGAAAAATAAACTGGTTTTGGTGTCTAAGCTTTGTATGCTTATCATATCTTCGGCTGAGAGTTCAAAATCAAGAATATTGAGATTTTCAATCATTCTTTCTTTACGAACCGATTTTGGAATAACTAAAACGCCTCGTTGTGTAAGCCAGCGCAATACAACCTGAGCTACTGACTTATTGTATTTGTTGCCGATGGACTTCAATAATTCATTTGAAAACAAATTGTTTCTGCCTTCGGCAAATGGTCCCCATGATTGAATTTGGATCCCGTTATTAATCAGAAATTTCTGATTATCAATCTGCTGATTAAACGGATGCATTTCTACCTGATTCACAGCTGGAGTAAATCCACTATTTGCAATCAAATCAGCAATTCGGTCGGGCTGAAAATTAGAAACGCCAATTGCTCTGATTTTACCCTTTTGATACAATTCCTGCATAGCACGCCACGACCCAAATATATCGCCATAAGGTTGATGAATCAGGTATAAATCCAGGTACTCCAGTTGTAACTTGTTCAACGATTTTTCGAAAGCTTTGATGGTGTTTTCATATCCGGCATCGCTCACCCACAGTTTGGTGGTAATGAAAAGTTCTTCTCTTGCAATGCCACTCTTTTTAATTGCATTACCCACCGCCTCTTCATTCATATACGATGCAGCAGTATCAATCAACCGATATCCGGCCTGTATGGCGTCAATTACACTTTGCTCACATTCCTTAGGGTCGTTCACCTGAAATACGCCAAATCCAATCATTGGCATTTCTACTCCATTGTTTAATGTTATCTTTTTCATTTTGCTAATTGTTATTTTTTTTTGTTTTATCTTTAGTGTAAAAATAGTAAGTCATACTATGTATTTATGTTTCTGTAAGGCTCAAATCACATCAACGATTCTCGAATCTCAATGTCTATCCATTCAATCATTTTCCGTGATGAAAATTTGATTGTCTAAGACGATGCAAAGATGGGGGTAATTTTATGTCAGTCAATTATACAATTTACTGGTTTGTCTACCAAAAACACTGATAGAGTTTATTAATAGGATAAAAAGTCAAATGATTCTGTATATTTGCATTCAAATAATAGTAATACATTGAATTATGGAAGACATTTTGAGATTTAATACCATCACAGAATACAATACATTAAACAACACAAAGACATTAAATCCTTTGGTGAGCTTAATTCATTTTGAGAATGCTGAACCCCGTAAACTCAGGCGAATGTATTATGGGTTTTACGCAATTTTCTTGAAACAGGTTAAGTGTGGCGACTTGCGTTATGGATTGAATTATTACGATTATCAGGAAGGAACAATGATTTTTCTGGCTCCCGGACAGGTTATTGGTGAAAATGGGGACGACCTTTATCAGCCTCAAGGATACGCACTGGTTTTTCATCCCGATTTGTTGCGAGGTACTACACTAGGCAAAACAATAGAAGATTACTCTTTCTTTTCTTATGCATCCAATGAATCGCTACATTTGTCAGATCAGGAAAAAGAGATTATTCTGGAGTCATTCTCTAAAATAGAGTTTGAAATAGCTCATGCAATTGATAAACACAGTAAAAAGCTTATTGCTTCAAATATAGAGCTTTTGCTTAATTATTGTATGCGGTTTTACGATCGGCAATTTATTACCCGGGAAAATACGCACAAGGGGTCGCTTGAAAGGTTTGAATTTTTACTCAGAGATTATTTTCATTCGGATAAACCTCAAAATATAGGTTTACCCTCTGTGGGTTATTTCGCAGATCAATTACATTTATCAACGAATTATTTCGGAGATATGTTTAAAAAGGAAACAGGTAAAACTGTCAAAGAATATATCTCTTTAAAGGTGATTGATATTGCTAAAGAAAAAATATTTGATAGAAGTAAATCAATTAATGAGATAGCTTACGAATTAGGATTTAAATATCCACAGCATTTTACAAGGCTGTTTAAGAATGAAACCGGATATACACCTAATGAGTATCGGTCGCTGAACTAATTTTAAGGGTTTATAAAACGGATTTGCTCAGATTATCAATAAGACAATCTGAGCAAATTTCAGTTTGAGAGTTTATTTTAAAGCTTCAAAGTATACTATTAATATAGATTGAAGGACTAAATCGAACTAAGAGTAAAATTGTCAGCCTGCCGATTGCTTGATTTTCAATTGAGTACCATTCCCAAATTTTTCCTTCAAAATCTGCATATCGTTACTTACCTTTAAGTCAAGAATCTTGGCGTAATGCTGTGTAGTCTTGAGGTTTTTATGTCCGAGCATTTTGGAAACGCTTTCAATCGGGACACCGTTTGAAAGTGTGACAGTAGTAGCGAAAGTGTGCCTGGCAATGTGAAATGTCAACTCTTTGTTTATTTCGCATACGTCCGCAATTTCCTTCAGGTATGAGTTCATTTTCTGATTACTGAGAATTGGTAAAAGTTTATCCTGGTTGACTACCTGCGGGTGATCTTCGTATTTTTCCAATATAGCAGATGCGATGGGCAATAACGGGATATTAGAACGTGTATCTGTCTTGGTGCGGTTAATGAAAATCCAACGTTCGCCATCAACGCCAAAACCTATATTTTTGCGAGATAGTTTCTTTACATCCACGTAGGCCAGACCTGTGAAGCAGCTGAAGAGGAATATGTCTTTGACCTGATTGAGTCTGTCTGTTGCCAATACTTTGTTGAACATTGTTTCAATTTCGTCCATGGATAAGAATGCCCGTTCAACTTCCACCATCTTGCTTTTGTAGTTGATAAATGGATTTTTTTGCAACCATCCATTCGCCAGGCAAATCCGGATAATCTTTCCAAAGTTCTTGATGTATTTGGAAGTGGTGTTTTGACAGCAATTACAAACGCTCTTAAGGTAGAATTCGTAACTTGTTATGAATTCGTGATCAATCTTTCTAATGT
>Ga0209373_10001618_pt1 | contig 25590 bp, 24 predicted proteins | sample Higcelweek5metaG_FD_187173 | JGI IMG/M metagenome (GOLD analysis project Ga0209373, IMG submission 187173) | Freshwater pond sediment microbial communities from the University of Edinburgh, under environmental carbon perturbations - High... | ecosystem: Environmental > Aquatic > Freshwater >... | reverse complement strand
AGGAAAGAGGGCCAAATGACCGAGAATCACAAACCGACGGGCGGCGCGATCAAATATAAGCGCGTGCTTTTGAAATTGTCTGGTGAAGCCCTCATGGGCGACCGCGAGTATGGGCTTGATCCCAAAACCGTCGAACGCGTTGCGGCTGAAATCAAGGATGTCGTCGCACAAGGCGTCGAAGTGTGCATCGTTATTGGCGGTGGGAATATTTTCCGTGGCGTGTCCGTGGCGGCCAAGGGCATGGATCGCTCGACGGCTGACTATATGGGCATGCTTGCCACGGTGATGAACGCGCTTGCGATGCAGAATGCGTTGGAAAAGGCCGGGGTTCAAACCCGCGTGCAATCCGCCATTCCGATGTCAACGGTGTGTGAGCCTTACATTCGTCGTCGTGCCATTCGCCACATGGAAAAGGGACGCGTCGTGATTTTTGGTGCGGGCACAGGCAATCCGTTCTTTACAACGGACAGCGCAGCGGCGCTCCGCGCTTCGGAAATGGCTTGCGATGCTTTGCTGAAGGCGACGAAGGTCGATGGGGTTTATACCGCCGACCCGGTCAAAGACAAAACCGCGACGCGCTATGACAAGCTTTCTTACATGGACGTGCTGGCGCAAGATTTACAGGTGATGGACACCTCGGCGATCTCGCTCGCGCGGCAAAGTCAGATTCCCATTTTGGTCTTTTCGATCTTCAAACACGGCGCGTTTGCAGAAGTCGTTCAGGGCAATGGGTTGTTCACGATTATCACGGATTAAGGGGAACCCTCATGGATAGCGAACAAGTAAAACAACGAATGGACGGCGCGATTGAAGCTTTGCGCCGCGAGTTTGCGGGCCTGCGCACGGGCCGCGCTTCGACAAGCATGCTGGAAGGCATTCAAGTTGAAGCTTATGGCAGCACCATGCCGCTCAATCAGGTCGGCACGGTCGGCGTGCCCGAGCCGCGGTTGCTCACCGTCCAAGTGTGGGACAAGGGCATGACTAAGGCGGTTGAAAAAGCGATCCGCGATGCGAATCTCGGCTTCAACCCGCAAGCGGAAGGCACCATCATTCGCGTGCCGGTTCCGGATTTGAGCGCTGAGCGCCGTCAAGAGCTGGTGAAAGTCGCCAACCGGTACACCGAGCAAGCCCGCGTGGCTGTGCGCAATGTGCGCCGCGATGCGATGGATACAATCAAAAAAGAGCAAAAGGCTGGCGATCTTTCGGAAGATGAGCAAAAGGCTTTGGAAACGAAGATCCAAACCATGACAGACGCCGCGATCAAAAAGCTCGATGAAGCGTTTGCGGCCAAGGAAAAAGATATCACGACGCTTTAACTGGGTGTGTAAAGGCCTTTTCGATGTTCACATCCAAATGGGACGAGCGGTTTATGCGATTGGCGCACCACATTGGAACGTGGAGCAAGGATCGCGGCCGCAGGTTCGGGGCCGTTGTGATCGGCCCGGATAGAGAAGTGCGCGCCATGGGCTATAATGGCTTGCCGCGCGGCGTGGATGATGAAATCGAAGAACGGCACAGCCGCGATAATGGCGAGAAATATATTTGGGTCGCGCATGCCGAAGCGAACGCTATTTTCAACGCGGCGCGGGTGGGCGTACCGCTCAAGGGCTGCACGCTTTATGTACCGCTTTTCCCGTGCGCCGACTGCGCGAAGGCGATCATTCAATCCGGCATCGCCGAAGTTGTGACCTATGAGCCCGATATCGCGAGCGACGCCGTTTGGGCGCGTTCCTTCACCGTTTCGGCGCAGATGATGCGCGAGTCGGGCGTGAGGGTGCGCACCATGGATAAGGTCGAGCCGCTTTTGGTCGGGGCGATCGAGGCCACCGCATGACGGATTCTGCGCAAGCCAAACTTCACGTCGCGATTATCATGGACGGTAATGGCCGTTGGGCCAAGGCGCAAGGCAAGCCGCGCACCGCTGGCCACAAAGCCGGGATCGAGGCGGTGCATCGCACGCTCGAAGCTGCCCGCAATCTGCCGATCAGCCATTTAACGCTTTATAGTTTTTCCTCCGAAAACTGGAACAGGCCTGAGCCAGAAGTGCACGAGCTGATGGGCTTGTTGCGGTTTTATTTGAAAAACGAGCTGGCTTCTTTGACCAAGAATAATGTGCGCCTGCGGATTATTGGCGATCGCGCGCGGCTTGATCCCGACATTGCCGAAATGATCGTCCAAGCCGAGCAGAAAACCGAAAAAAATACGGCTTTTAATCTGACCTTGGCACTCAGCTACGGTGGACGGCAGGAATTGACGATGGCGGCGCGAAAACTGGCTGAGCAAGTGGCGGCAGGCACGTTAAGGCCAGAGCAGATTGATGACAAAAAGCTGGCTGCACAGCTTTATACGCAGAACTTACCCGATCCCGATCTTGTGATCCGTACGAGCGGGGAGATGCGAATTTCGAACTTTCTGCTCTGGCAATCGGCCTATGCTGAATATGTGTTTATGGACGTTCTTTGGCCAGATTTTGAGGCCACACATTTAGAGCAAGCGCTTGAGATGTTTCGTCAGCGCGAGCGGCGTTTTGGGAAATAAGGGAGGCAATGCGATGACACATCTTCCGTTTAAAATGCCGATGAGCAATCTGGCACAGCGAGTGCTCTCGGCGGCCATTTTAGGCCCGCTTGTTCTTTTGTCAGCGTATGATGGTGGGTCGTTTTATCACGTCCTGATTGTCGCGGCGATGATGGTGGCGCTGTGGGAGTGGCTTGCGCTGACGGCCAAACCTGATCGTGCGTTGCAAGGCGTGAGCGTGCTTGGTCTGGGTGGGCTTTTGATTTTGGGGTGGAGCGAAGGGCCTTTGTGGGCTTTAAGGCTTTTGCCGCTGCTGATGCTAGCCGTCTTTTATTTGGCGCAAGCCAAAGACAAAATCGCGCAAGGATGGCTTTCGCGCACGCTTTGGGTTGTGGCCGGGCTGCCCTATGTGATGGGCGGTGGGTTGGCGCTAATTGTTTTGCGCGATAAGGGGCGTTTGGGGCTTGTGGCCGTTGCTTATGTGTTGGCGGTGGTTTGGGCGACGGATATCGGCGCCTATTTCGCGGGTCGGGCCATTGGCGGGCCGAAATTATGTCCCCAAATCAGCCCGAAAAAGACTTGGGCGGGCCTGTTTGGCGGCATGGTATTGGCGGGTCTTTCGGGCTATGGTGTCGCGTTTGGATTCGGTGACCCGGATGCGCTGCTTGCGGGGGGCGTGGCCGTGGGCCTTGCTGTCGTCTCGCAGTTTGGCGACTTTTTCGAATCTTATGTGAAACGTCGCGCGGGTGCGAAAGATAGTGGCACATTAATCCCGGGTCATGGTGGATTGCTGGATCGGGTTGATGGGCTTTTGATGGCGGCGATGGTGATGGCGCTTTTGATGGCGCTTTTAGGGAGGTAAGGACGATGCAGGATTCTACGGGGACGCAACCGCGTCGCATTGCGATTTTAGGATCGACCGGTTCGGTCGGCTCGCAAACGATTGATCTGATCGAACGCGAACCTGAAAAGTATAAAGTCGTCGCGCTTTCGGCTTTTCGCAACGTGAAGCGGCTGTCCGAACAAGCGCATGCTCTCAAGCCCGAACTGGTCGTCATTGCCGATGAAACAAAATATCAAGAGCTCAAGGAAGCTTGCGCCGATTTGAAGATCGAAGTGGCAGCGGGCGCGGCGGCTGTTGTGGATGCGGCGGAACGCGAAAGCGATTGGGTTTTGGCTGGTATCGTCGGGGCGGCGGGCTTGCCCTCGACCTTAGCGGCGGCGAAGCGCGGCAAGAAAGTGGCCTTTGCGAACAAGGAAACCTTGGTGTGTGCTGGGCCGCTCATGATGGACATGGTGGCCAAATATGGCTGCAAGCTTTTGCCGGTCGATAGCGAGCATAACGCGATTTATCAGGTGTTCAATCCGGCGCAGCGCGATAAAATCCGTCGCTTGATCGTCACCGCCTCGGGCGGCCCGTTCCGCACAAAAACGCGCGAAGAAATGGCTGTGATGACGCCGGAGCAGGCGGGGAAACATCCCGTTTGGAACATGGGCGCAAAGATTTCTATCGACAGCGCGACCTTGATGAACAAAGCGCTCGAAGTTATCGAAGCCGCCTTTTTGTTCGAGATGCCGAGCGAGCAGATCGATGTGCTCGTCCATCCGCAATCTGTCATTCACTCGATGGTCGAATATGTGGATGGTTCGGTGCTCGCGCAGCTGGGCACGCCGGATATGCGCATTCCAATCGGCTATTGTCTGGCTTGGCCGGACCGTATGGAAACGCCTGCGCCGCAGCTTGATTTGATTAAGTTGGGCCAACTGACCTTTGAAGCGCCGGATCCCGAAAAATTTCAAACCCTGCGCATGGGCCGCGAAGCGATGAAGCTGGGCGGCACCGCGCCGATTTTGCTGAGCGCGTCAAACGAAGTCGCGGTTCAGGCCTTTTTGGATAAACGCATCGGCTTTTTGGACATTGAAAAGATCATCGGTGCAACATTAGAACATGGCCCCGTTGTGCCGTTGACGGATCTTGATGTGCTACGCGCGACAGATGAAGCAGCCCGCGCTTACGCCGCTGAGCAAGTCGCCAAACACACCAAGGCGTAAGAGAAAAACGACGAAACACACCGCAAAGGTCAGACTTCATGGAACATGTTTTTACTTCGCTTGTTGACGCTGCGCATTACGTCATCCCGTTTTTGGTTGTTCTCGGCATTGTTGTTTTTGTGCATGAGTTCGGCCATTTTTGGGTGGCGCGACGCTGCGGCGTGAAGATCGATGCGTTTTCCATCGGCTTCGGGCCCGAGATTTGTTCGTGGCACGACCGGCATGGCACGCGTTGGCGTTTGGCGTGTTTGCCGCTCGGCGGCTATGTGAAAATGTATGGCGATGCCGATCCCACAAGCTTTGCGCCGGGTGAAGAAGCGGCGGCGTTTACGGAAGAACAGAAAAAAGTAGCCTTTTTCTCGCAAAATCTGCCGAAGCGGATGGCCATTGTGGCTGCGGGGCCGGGCTCGAACTATGCGTTCGCGGCTGTGGTTTTGGCCATTCTTTATCTGTTGAATGGCCAGCCTTATACGGCGACGACGGTTGCTACGGTGATGGAAGAGAGCGCTGCGGCGCAAGCTGGTTTGGCCCCGGGCGATAAGATCTTGTCCATCGACGGCAAGACGATGCAAAGCTTTGAAGACATTCAGCGCACCATTGCGCTCAATGTGGGCACACAAGTCGCGCTTGTTTATGAACGCGCTGGAGCCAATCACAGCGTCAGCCTCACGCCGAAAGTTTTGCGCACCACCGACCATTTGGGCATGGAGCATGTGAAGGGCCTTTTGGGCATTTCTTCCACCGAAGTGATCTTCCGCCAGCTTGACCCGGCACAGGCCGTGGGCGAATCGATTCATGAGGTTTGGAACATCACAACTGGAACATTGCGCGGTGTGGGCCAGATGATTATGGGCGTACGCGGCACGGATGAGCTGGGCGGGCCGCTCCGCATCGCCGAAATGTCAGGAAAAGTGGCCAAAGACGGCGTTCCGGCCTTCATTTGGTTTATTGTTGTGATCTCGGTTAATTTGGGGCTTATTAATCTTTTCCCTGTCCCCTTGCTCGATGGCGGGCATCTGCTATTCTACGTCGTAGAAGCGCTCAGAGGTCGGCCACTTAGCGAAAGGGTGCAGGAAATCGGAGCCAGAATAGGTGCGTTGCTTGTTTTGTCTTTGATGCTTTTTGCAACCTGGAACGATCTGGTTCATCTGCGCGTCGTTTCTTACCTTCGCGGCTTGTTTTCTTAAATGACACAAAATGTTCGCCTGAACCTCCGCTCCCGCCTCAAGCTCTCGGCCTTGAGCACGCAGGGCGTTGTCTTGTCCTCGCTTATGGCGCTGTGTTTGCACAGCGCGCCAGCACTGGCCCTGGACTTTGGCAAGGACGCTTCGGCGAGCGAGCCGAGCCTGAGCGCCGCGCCAACGTCAAGCGTTGAATTGGCCTCGGCAGACCAAGGCGAGCCGATTGCGGCGATTGAGGTTGATGGCACACAGCGTTTGGAAAAAGAAACGGTGCTGTCCTATTTGTCCATCGCCGTTGGCGACCATGTGGACGAAGGCAAAATGAATGCCTCGCTCAAGGCGCTTTACGCCACAGGTCTGTTTGCCGATGTGCAGCTCGCAGTGCAGGGGGGAACGCTCTACGTTCATATCGTTGAAAATCCCGTCGTCAATCGCGTGACGTATGAAGGCAATGACGCCATTTCCAAAGAAGATTTGGAAAAAGAAGTGCAGCTAAAACCACGCCTCGTTTACACCTTGCCCAAGGTGCAAAAGGATGTGCAGCGTATTTTGGATTTGTATCGTCGTTCGGGCCGCTTTGCGGCGACTGTCGATCCCAAGGTTGTGCAGCAGGAGCAAAATCGCGTCGATGTGATTTTTGAAATCAACGAGGGCAAACATACCGGCATTCGCCGCATTTCCTTCGTCGGTAATGCGCATTATGACGAAGATGCGTTGTCCGCCGTGATCAACACCGAAGAAACGGCGTGGTGGAAATTCTTTTCCAACTCCGATTTTTACGATCCTGATCGTGTCACCTATGACCGCGAACTGCTGCGCCGCTTTTATCTGAACGAAGGGTATGTTGATTTCCGTGTCGCGTCCTCGGTGGCGGAAATGACGCCGGATCGCAAGGATTTCTTCCTGACCTTTGCTGTCGATGAAGGCCAGCGCTACAAGTTCGGCAAAATCAACATTGTCAGCGATATTAAAGGCCTTGATGGCGAAAGTTTGCGCGTGCAGCTTTTAACCGCCGCTGGCGAATGGTACAGCGCGGATAAGGTCGAGAAAACGATCTCCAAGCTCACGGCGGCGCTTGGCGACATGCAATATGCGTTCGTCGATATTACGCCAGAGCCGGATAAGCATACCGATGCGCAAACCATCGACCTGACCTATCATATCAAGCCGGGGCAGCGCGTTTATATTGGTCGCATCGACATTTCCGGCAACACGCGCACGCTGGATAAGGTGATCCGCCGCGAAATGCAGGTGGCCGAAGGCGACCCCTTCAGCACGACAAAGATCAAAAAATCCGAGCAAAATATCAAGGATTTGGGCTATTTCGAAGAAGCGACCGTGACGCCAAGCGAAGGCGCGCAGCCGGATCGTTCAGACGTGAAGGTCAAGGTCAAAGAAAAATCGACGGGTGAAATCTCAGTCGGCGCAGGCTTCTCCTCGACGGATGGGCCTTTGGGCGATTTCAGCATTCGTGAGCGCAACTTCTTGGGCAAGGGGCAAGATGTGCGCCTCGGCACCACGATTTCCGGCTCGACCAAGCAATTTGATTTCAGCTTTACCGAACCCTACTTTATGGATCGCGATTTTGCGGCGGGCGTTGATGCCTTCCACACAATCAGCGACGAGCAGGACGAAAGCGGTTACGACGAAACGACGTCCGGCTTTACGTTGCGCGGCGGCTATCCGCTTTCGCCGCATTTGCGTCAGGTGCCGAGCTATACGTTGCGGCAAGATAAGATCAGCAATGTCGATGACGATGCCTCGCGTTTTGTGCGCGAACAAACGGGCACAGCGCTAACCTCGATGGTCGGGCAAGAGCTGACCTATGATCGGCGTGACAGCAAGCTTGATCCAACCGAAGGTTATGTCACGAAGATCAAGACGGATCTGGCGGGTGCTGGCGGCGATCGGCATTATGTGCGCGCCAAGTTGACCGGCACGCAATATTACTCGCTTTCCGAGCATTATGTGCTGAGCTTGCTTGGCGAGGCGGGCGTGATTAAGGGCCTGAACGAAGATGTGCATATTAGTGACCGCTTCTTCTTAGGGAGCGATACGTTGCGTGGCTTTGCTTATGCTGGTATGGGGCCGCGCGATTTGACGAACGGCGTTGATGATGCGCTGGGCGGCAATCATTTTGTGCGGACGTCATTGGAAATGTCCTTCCCAACCTTCATGCCTGAAAATCTCGGCTTTAAGGGCCACGTCTTTACCGATGCCGGTATTTTAGGCGATTGTGATGAAAAGGCTCTGGCTGACGAGCTTTTCATGAACGATCAAAAGATCCGCGCCAGCGCCGGTGTGGGCGTGTCGTGGTCTTCGCCGTTCGGTCTTGTGCGTTTGGATTTGGCGATGCCTTATCTCAAGCAAGATTACGACAAGACGGAACATGTCCATTTCAGCTTTGGTACGAGGTTCTAACGCCCCATGGAGAAGCGTATCAAAACACTTATCGCGCTTCTCCTTCTCAGCCTTGGGCTTCCTTTGGCGGCTCAGGCCGAGCCAGCGCCCCCGCAAACGCATCCTGCCGTGATCGCCATTGTCGATGTGCAGCGCTTGCTTCAGGAATCTTTGGCGGCCAAAAGCGTGCAACAGCAGCTTGAAACGCAGCGCTCGAAATTTCAGACAGAAGTTGCTGCTGAAGAGGCTGAGCTACGCCGCGCCGAGCAAAAACTGGCCAAAATGCGCGACGATGAAAACCAGACCCCCGCTTATGCGCAGGAAGAACAGAAACTACGTCAGCGGTTTTTGACGGTCGAGCGGCAGGTGCAATCGCGTCGCAAGGCGCTGGATCAAGCCTTTTCCGATTCGATGAACGCGGTGCGTAATGGCATTGTAGAGATTGTTGCCAGCGTGGCCAAGATTCATGGCGTGAATCTCGCCGTTGTGAAACAGCAAGTAATCTGGAATGATGTGAACATCGACATTACGGATGAAGTGCTCACCAAACTGAACAAAGCCATGCCAAAACTGGACGTTAAGGTTGTCCCGGAAGATGAAATCGACGAGAGCCAGCCAGCGTCGACCAAAAATAAGAAAAAAACGAAGGTAAAATAAAGACTTCCCCCTCTTGAACAGACCGGGTAATCAGGCTAAAACCACGGACTGAACAAAAAGCGCACCCGCAAGACCCTCTGGGGCGGGACGAGAGCAGAACATGGGGATAAAGATGAGCGAAGCTGTGACACAAACAGAAAAAAAATCCATTGATATCACGGGGATCATGAAACGGATTCCCCATCGTTATCCTTTTTTGCTCATTGAGCGCGTGATTGATATCGTCCCGGCTGAAAGCTGCACGGGGATCAAAAATGTGTCTGTTAATGAGCCGTACTTTCAAGGTCATTTTCCGGGTCACCCCATCATGCCGGGCGTGCTCATCATCGAGGCGATGGCGCAGACGGCGGCCACGCTGGTGGTTGATTCGATGGAAGGCGTCGATTGCGCCACGCATGTCGTCTATTTCATGAGCGTCGAAGACGCCCGCTTCCGCAAGCCAGTTATGCCGGGCGATCAATTGCATATTAAGGTCAAGAAAGAACGCCGCCGTGGCGATGTCTGGAAATTCCGTGGCGAAGCTTATGTGGACGATACGCTTGTCGCCGAAGCCACCTATACCGCTATGCTGGTGCCCGATGCGGGCCGGACGGAAGACCATGGTGTCTAATATTCACCCCACAGCGGTGATCGATCCGAAAGCGCAAGTGGGCGCCGATGTCGAAATTGGGCCTTATTGCGTCATTGGCCCTGAGGTTGAAATTGGCGATCGCGTGCGCATGATCTCGCATGTGGTCGTGGACGGCAGAACCAAGGTCGGGGCGGAATGCGTGCTTCATCCTTTTGCCGCGATTGGGCAATGCCCGCAGGATCTTAAATATCATGGCGAGCTTTCGACGCTTGAAGTCGGCGCACGCAACAGAATCCGCGAATATGTAACCATGCATCCCGGCACCGAAGGCGGCGGGATGATCACGCGCGTGGGCGATGACGGGCTTTTTATGGTCGGCGTTCACGTTGCCCATGATTGCCTCATTGGCAACCATGTTGTGATGGCGAACAACGCGACGCTCGCCGGGCATGTCGTCGTTGGCGATTTTGTCGTGATTGGCGGGCTCGCGGCGGTGCATCAATTCGTGCGCATCGGGCCGCATGCCATGATCGGCGGCATGTCGGGCGTGGAAAGCGACGTGATCCCTTACGGCACCGTCAAGGGTGAGCGGGCGCATCTTTCGGGCTTGAATGTTGTAGGCCTTGAGCGGCGCGGCTTTAAACGCGATGAGATTCACGCGTTGCGCAGCGCGTATCGCATTTTGTTTTCTTCCGAAGGCACGATGGCGGAACGTCTTGAGGACGTGGCTGAGCATTACAAAGACAAAACGCTTGTCGAAAGCATGGTCTCGTTCATTCGTTCGCGATCCTCGCGGGCGCTGTGCCAACCTAAAAACGAAGCGTAAGGGGGGCGGGCATGGATCCGGCCCTGAAACCCAAACTTGGCATTATCGCAGGCGGTGGCGCTGCGCCAGCGCAAGTGGCGCGGTCGTGCCGGGCGCAAGGGCGCCCCTTTTTCATCTTTTGCCTTGAAGGTCAAGCCGATCAGGCCTTAGCGGACGAGGGCGATCACGTTTGGCTTTCGCTCGGCGCGGCGGGCAAATTGCGTGACGTGAGCAAGGCGCAAGGCGTTGAAGAAATCGTCTTGATTGGCCGCGTGCGCCGCCCGTCTTTAACAGAATTAAAGCCCGATTTTCTGGGTATTAAACTGCTGGCCCGCATGGGGCTGGGCGCACTCGGTGACGATGGTGTGCTCCGCGCCGTAGGTAAAGCGTTGGAAGAGGTTTGCGGTTTGAAACTGGTCGGCGCACATGACGTGATGGAAAATCTGCTCGCGCCCGAAGGCGTTTTGACCCACACGTTTCCCGATGCCAAAGCCGAAGCCGATATTGCCAAAGGCTTTGCCATTGCTGAAACGCTGGGTCGCCTTGATGTGGGACAGGCCGTCATCGTCCAACACAGCCTCGTGCTCGGCCTTGAAGCTGTTGAGGGTACGGATGCCCTCATCGCGCGCGCAGGCGAGCTGAAGCGCAAGGGCGGCGGTGGCGTGCTGGTCAAGCGGGCCAAGCCGCAACAGGATGACCGGCTTGATTTGCCCTCCATCGGCCCCGATACCATCGCCAGCCTCGCGGCGGCGGGTCTTGCGGGTGTGGCCATTGAAGCTGGTCGCAGTTTGCTGATTGAACGTGATAAGATGATCGAAGCAGCTGACACGGCCGGTCTGTTCATTATCGGCGTCAAACAAGGAGAACCCCATGCCTGAGGAATCCGAACGCGGCGTGCCTTTCTTTTTTTTGATCGCGGGCGAAGCTTCGGGGGATTTGTTGGGAGCGCGGCTTATGCAAGCGCTCAAGCGCAAGGCGAACGGCAAGGTGCGTTTTGCCGGTATTGGCGGCCCGCGCATGCAAGCCGAAGGAATTGAACTTCTTTTTCCGCAAACTGAACTGGCCCATATGGGTCTTTTTGAGCTAGCGCGACACTTGCCGCATCTCTTAGCGCGGATCAAAGAAACGATCGAAGCGGTGAAGGCGCAAAAGCCTGCGGCTTTGATCACGATTGACTCGCCTGATTTCTGTTTCCGTGTGGCCAAAAAGCTTAAAGGGCAGGGCTTCCCACTCATTCATTATGTGGCGCCCAGCGTGTGGGCGTGGCGGCCAGGGCGTGCGAAAAAAGTTGCGCAGTTTTTGGATCATCTGCTCGCGCTCCTGCCGTTTGAGCCGCCTTATTTCACCGCGCATCACTTGCCGTGCACCTTTGTTGGCCATCCACTTGTGGAAAGCGATGCGGATCAAGGCGATGAGGTTCGATTCCGCGCCCGTTTTGGGCTTGGCGCGGACGTGCCACTTTTGGCGCTTTTGCCCGGCAGCCGCGTGAGCGAAGTCACGCGTTTGTTGCCTGTGTTCCGCGCAACATGCGAGCTTTTAGCGCAGCATCATCCCGATCTTCACCTTGTTGTGCCCACAGTGCCGGGCGTGGAAACGCTGGTGTGCACGGGCATGAAAGACTGGCCGCTTCCAGTTCATTTTGTTGCCAGCGATGCAGATAAATACGATGCCTTTGCGGCGGCCCGGGCGGCTTTGGCTTGTTCAGGGACGGTGTCGGTTGAACTTGCCATGGCGGGCTTACCTACGATCATCGCCTATAAAACTGGCGCGTTGACGGCGATGCTTTATCGCCGCTTTATCAAAACCAAATACGCGACGCTCCTCAATATTATGCAAGGCCGCATGGTCATGCCGGAGTTTTTGCAAGAAAACTGCGTGCCGCATGCGCTCGCCAATGCTGTTGAGCTTTTGTTGACGAATGAGAAAGCGCGCGCGCAGCAAAAAAGTGAACTTGAAACCATCGGCGCTTGGCTTGGGCGCGGACAATTTGTGCCGTCTGAAAAAGCGGCTGAAACAGTGTGGGCTGTGGCTTTTCCTGAGAGAAAGAATCTGCGTGTGCTGCAAGTTATTCCCGCGCTTGGCACCGGCGGGGCAGAACAAGGCTGCGTGGATGTGGCGGCGGCGCTTGTCTCGCGTGGCGATGTGGCGTTTGTCGCTTCGACAGGCGGCAGGCAGGTGGGACCTTTGCGTGAGGTTGGCGGCGAGCCTATCTTGCATGATGTGAAGACCAAAAATCCGATCCGTATAATCCGTAACGCGTTTTGGCTTTCGGATTTTATTCGCCGCGAGCAGATCGACATTGTCCATGCCCGTTCGCGTGCTCCCGCGTGGAGCGTCTTGATGGCGTGCCGCATGACGGGTTGCGCCTATGTGGCCACGTTTCATGCGCCGTACACGATTTCGAACCGGGTCAAAAAATTCTATAATAGCGTGATGGCGCGGGCGGACCATGTGATTGCTATTTCGGCCTATGTCGAACGCTATATTTTTGAAAATTATGGTTTGCCGCGCGAAAAAGTGACGCTGATCAATCGCGGCTCGGACTTGGAAGATCTTGATCCGGGTGCAATTGCCGAGGAACGCAAAGCGGCTTTTTGCGCTATGGCGGGGATCGACCGCGCTGAAAAATGTATTGTGATGCCTGCGCGACTTTCCTTTATCAAAGGCCAAGATGTGTTGATCGAGGCGATGGGGATTTTAAAAGGGCGTGGTGTGCCCTTTCCAAAAGTGCTCATCATCGGCGACGACCAAGGCCGCGAGGCTTATTCGCAAAAATTGAAAGACCTTATCAAAACCTATGAGCTGGGCGCTGTCGTCAAGCTTGTGGGCGTGTGGTCAGATATCGCAGCGGCCTATTGTGCCGCATGCTTGACGATTGTGCCGTCCACAAAGCCGGAAGGCTTTGGGCGCGTGCCGATTGAATCCATGGCGATGGGCGTGCCTGTGGTGGCCAGTTCACTTGGCGCTCCGGCTGACACTGTTGTTGATGGCAAAACCGGATGGCTTGTCGAAGCGAATGATCCTGAAGCTTTGGCCACGGCCATTCAAAAAGCGCTGGCTATGACGACGGAAGAGCGTTTGGAAATGGCCAAAGCTGGCCGCGCCCGTGTGGAAGCGCTTTTCAACACCAAACGCATGGTGGCGCAAACCTTGGCCGTTTATGATGAAGTTGTGGGGCGACGCGCATGAAACAAGAACGCATTCTCGTTATTAAACTCGGCGCGCTGGGCGATTTGGTTATGTGCATGCGGGCGTTTGCCTCCATCCGGGCGCATCATCCGAACGCTGAAATCGCGCTGCTGACGATGCCGGGTTTTGTGCCTTTCGCCAAGCAAATGCCGTGGTTTGACCGCATTTTGACCGATCCGCGACCCAAGGCGTTGCAGCTCAGCAAATGGCACAGCTTGATCCAGTCTGTCCGCACGTTTGCGCCGACCCGCGTTTATGATTTTCAAGGCAAGTTCCGGCAGACGCTTTTGTTTTATGCGCTTGGCGGCCCGTGGAAAGGTCCTGAATGGTCGGGCGCAGCACGCGGCTGTTCGCATCCGCGCTTTTGGCCGCCCGCGCCAGCCATGCATTACACGACGTTTCTCGCTGCGCAATTAGAGCGGGCGGGCGTGCCCTTGGTGGGGGATGTCGATCTGTCGTGGCTTGATGGCCCGATGCTGGCCGCTGCTTTGCCTTCGCGTTTTGCGCTGTTCATTCCGGGCTGCTCACCGCAGCACCCGCATAAACGCTGGCCGCCCTTGCATTACGCGATGCTCGCCAAAAAACTGGCGGAAAAAGAAATTGTCACGCTGGCGATTGGCACGAAGCAAGATCAAGACAGCATCAACGCGTTGCGTGCTTTGGCTCCCGATGTGGTCGATATGTGCGGCCATACAAGCCTCGGCCAACTAGCGGCGCTTGCCCGACGCGCCGTGGTTGTGATCGGCAATGACACAGGTCCAACGCATTTAGCCGCCGCCGTCGGTGCGCCGACCTTGGCGTTGATTTCGGATCGCGTGAACCCCGTTTGGTCCCGCCCAAACGGCCCCAAAGCCGCATGGCTCCAAGGCAAACCGCTTTCTGCGCTCGGTGTAGAAAACGTTCTCCTACGCTTGCAGAACGATCCCTTTCTGTTGAAGTAAGGGAAGATATTGAAAGCGAATGCGTTTAGGGCTTTCGGTTTATTTTTGTTATCCAGTTAAAAAATTCGAAACCAACACATTGAAACTAATACATAATTTAAAACCTCCTCTTTTTGTGGTAAAAGAGAGAAGCGGAAAGCCGTTTGAATGGGGGCCAAAATGAAATACAATTTGAGGGCGAGAAAACAAGAACGTTTGGAGGCCCCCATGTTTGGGCTTGGCAAGAAGCTTAGAGCAAAAGAATTGGCTGAAATTGCTGCTGTCGGTCGTGCTGCTGGTCGAGAGAGTGACGCGGCTAAGGTGCCGCCGGGACCTGAGGCGCCGATTGAAGAGAAAATATTTTGGACTATTTCTAATAAGGATGAGCCCCATCGTCGGATGGAACGAGAAATGAGAGAGTCACTACATTTCCATATAAAGAGGGCTCAGGAAGAGCCCTCGGTGTAAAAAAACAAAAAAAATCTTAAGCGAAGTTTTTAATCCGGAAGACGGAAACAGTATCGCTTTGCCTGTATTCATGGGATGGACAAAATGATTCAGTCTTTTTTGAAAAGATTTCTAGCCCCTTCTTCAGTAGGGGAAATTTTGGAAAAATCATTCTGGTCTTTTTCCGAAGCTAGCAAAGAAATTACAGGGGATCCCTCTCACGTTTTATGGGCCAAGGCACAGTTTGATAGCTCTGTTGTATCAGGGGAATGTAGTGCTGATGAGGCAATAAATTTTTTGAAAAACAGACGAGCGGTTGGAAACTATATCAAGGATGCAAAACAGAGCTATGATAGAAACCAACGAGCTGAAATAAAAGATGCTATTTCGGAAGTTAATAACAACGTATTGATTCTTCATGAATGGAATAAAGAGCTTAAGGCCCAGAACGAAGTGCTAAAAAATCAGAACGAGAGACTCCGGCTAGAGAATGCAGAAGCGGGCAAGAAGGCGACGCGATTGAGTCTTGGCCTTTTCGCTTTGTCCGTTCTCATTACGCTTGTTCCGATTGGGTGCAAAGGCAGCGGCCCCGCTCTTGAACGACCCCAAAATCCCGTCAAGCAGAGTGACCAGAAAATCGAAAAGCCAAGAATCAACACGCGCAATTTTTATTTTGCTTCTTCGACGGCATCCGACAAAAAGCAGGATCGCGCGCAACGCCCCGGTTTTAACAGGGTGTTGGCTGTTTTGCCAAAGCGGGAAAAGGCTTCGGCATCTTTATAGAATATGACTTTTTGTTATTTCTCTGCGATTTTCCCTGACCCCTGACCCCTTTTTATTCTGCCCGATAGTTCGGTGCTTCGGCGGTGATGGTCACGTCGTGCACGTGGCTTTCACGCAGGCCTGCGCCGGTGATGCGTACGAACTTGGCTTTGGTCTGCATGTCTGCAATCGTGGCGCAGCCTGTGTAGCCCATCGAAGCGCGGAGACCGCCGATCAATTGATGGATGACTTGCGAGGCGGGGCCTTTGTACGGCACGCGACCTTCGATGCCTTCGGGGACGAGCTTGTGCGGATTGCTGGGATCAGATTTTTGGAAATAGCGGTCAGCGGAACCATCCGCCATTGCGCCCACGCTGCCCATGCCGCGATAGCTTTTGTAGGAACGGCCTTGGTACAAAACGACTTCACCCGGCACTTCGTCGGTTCCGGCAAAAAGCGAGCCGAGCATGACGCAATCAGCGCCCGCCGCGATGGCTTTGGCAATTTCGCCGGAATATTTGATGCCGCCGTCGCCAATGACGGGCACGTTTTGTTTCGCGCAAACGGAAGCCGCGTCCATGATCGCTGTCAATTGTGGTACGCCCACGCCCGCTACGATGCGGGTGGTGCAAATGGAGCCGGGACCGATGCCGACCTTCACCGCGTCAACGCCCACATCAATTAAGGCGCGTGCGGCGTCGGCGGTAGCAATATTGCCCGCGACGATGTCGGCGGTTTTGACCATTTTACGCACGGCTTCCACCATGCGGATCACGCCCGAGGAATGGCCGTGCGCTGTATCAACGACGATCACATCCACGCCTGCGTCACACAAAGCGCCCACGCGCTCCATGCTGTCTTGGCCCGTGCCAATGGCGGCGGCGACGCGCAAGCAGCCCTTGGCGTCTTTGCACGCGTTGGGGTGAAGGTGCGACTTTTCAATATCCTTGACCGTCAAAAGCCCGATGCAGCGATAGGCTTCATCCACGACGAGCAGTTTTTCAATGCGATGCGCGTGAAGTAATTTCTTGGCTTCTTCGTGGGTCACGTTCGCAGGTGCGGTGACGAGAGTGTCTTTGGTCATCAGCTCGGAAACGGGCTGCTGCATGTTGGTGGCAAAGCGCACATCGCGGTTGGTCAAAATGCCGACCAATTTGCCCGAGGGCTGCTCCACAACCGGAATGCCTGAGATATTATGATCGGACATCAGTTTGAGCGCTGAGATCAAAGGCTGTTGCGGCGCGATGGTCACGGGGTTGGTGACCATGCCGGATTCAAAACGCTTCACGCGGCGGACTTCATCGGCCTGTTGGTGCGGGGTCATGTTGCGGTGAATAACACCGATGCCGCCAGCCTGCGCCAGCGCAATGGCCAGATTGCTTTCGGTCACAGTATCCATAGCCGCTGAAACGAGTGGGATGCCGAGCTGAATATTACGGGAAAAACGTGTTGTGGTCGAAACCTGAGAAGGCAGCACATCAGAGGCCGCCGGGACCAGCAAAACATCGTCAAACGTCAGAGCTTCGGTAAAAAGTGCCATCATCGCCTCGCAAAACTGAGAATTCCTTAGGATGGCGAGCATCTATAACCCATCCCGCCCCAAAGCGACAACAAAAAAGCTGCGCGCGGGGCGGTGGCGGGCTAACGCCTTAATATCCGGATTAAATCGCCTGTTTTATGCGTTCCATTCTGGGGCTTGAAAAAAAGAGCGCGGCGGCTGTTGTTAAAACCCATCGTCATCGCGAACGCACGCTTGTGCGTGTGGCGATCCAGGGTCAGTTGAACGAACCTGCGTTTCCGTGGCTCTGGATTGCCACGCGACCAGCGGTCGCTCGCAATGACGCGTTTTTTGAGGGGGCGTTACAAAAAAGGCAGGTCGCGCGTTTTGTTACACGACAAGAAGAAGAGGCTCCGGGGATGAAACGCGGCGGTTTTGCGCTGCCCTGCGGATCGGAGCGGGTTGACGCAGACCGGCCATCAGAACGTTTGTTGTCAACGTCGCATCGATTTTTGCTTTTTCTTTGATATGCGTTCCGGCGCGGTTCACGCGGTAAGCCACGCGCAGCGTATCTTCGATGCTCATTTGCTCGTGGCCTTTGGCCTTCATAAAGGCCTCAACGCCACGGGCGTGCGCTTTTTGGATCGCCGTTTCAATCGACCAAAGCGGCGAATAGGGTGTCAGCGCAGGCAAGGCGTTGTTGTAAAGCGCCTTGATCGTCTTTTCTTCTTTCTTCATGTTTCTGACGCTCAGATCATTCATGAACGGCGCTGTGGCCAAACGCTCCAAACGCGCGGTGCAACATTGCGCGCAAGCTTTGGCGAAGGTCGCTGCAATCGCGTCTTTCTTTTCTTCGCTATAGATTCCCGCGCCTTTGGCATTATCGCGGATTTCCAAAGTCTTCCGCTTCAAATCCTGAACGCTGTAGGAAGCGGCCTTGGCCTGAGCGAGTACGACGTGCCAAGCTGCGCTGGCTTGGTTATGTGCGGTTTGTTCGGCCTTACGCAAACGCATAGCTGTGGCCCCAGTCTTACGCGGTTCGCGCGAATCGATGGCATCCCACCCGCCACGCGCAAACAACGTGCGGATTTCCATTCCCGTTTTGCGAATGCTCGACGCTCTGGTTGGGCCGTTCATTTGCTCCAGTCTGGCTATGGCTTTTGTGCCGCAGGCGACGAGGGCGCGTTTGAAATGCCGCGTGATTTCTTTGGTTTCCTGAGCGGTGAAGGTCACGCCCTGTTCCTGTGCGGCTGCATAAAGCGCCGTGTAAGCCTGATCTACTGAATTGATGCCGAGAAGCGGAACGCCCGTCATAACCAAATTCCATTGGTTTTGGACGATAGCGGGATGGGCGGGGTTAGCTTCGGGGCGTTTTTTCATGATTAGTATTCTATTTCAAGTGGTTATCAGCTTTTTCGCGTATGCGATAGATTAAAGCTACAGACCGGAGCTTGCTCACTCAACAACAAAATTACTTTCTAAGGCAAAAAAGACTGAATATATTTCAAAATTATATGAATTTTGAAATAAAATAACCCATTTGCGTTTAAATCAAGGCGGGGTAGGGTCTTTTTATGACCTCTTATTGCGATTATGCCCCCGGCCATCCGCTTCATGGGCCGTATCATGACACAGAATATGGCTTTCCGGCCCGTGCTGAGCGCGTGCTGTTCGAACGTTTGGCGCTTGAGATCATGCAAGCAGGCCTGTCATGGGAAATCGTTTTGAAAAAGCGCAAGGCGTTGAACAAGGCTTTTGACCGATTCGTCCCGGCGAAAGTGGCGGCTTATACCGAAGACGATGTTTTGCGCCTTTTGGCCGATCCGGGGATTATTCGTAACAGGCTCAAAATCGAAGCGATTATTGCGAATGCGCAACGGCTTTTGGCGATTCGCGAATCGACTGGTAGTTTTGCGCAGTGGCTCGATTTGCACCACCCGCAACCCAAGGCGGATTGGGTCAAATTATTCAAGAAAACCTTTAAATTTACGGGCGGTGAGATTGTTGGCGAGTTTCTCATGTCGCTCGGTTATTTGCCCGGCGCACATAGGCCCGGATGCCCGATTTTGAAGAAAATCGCGCAAGCAACAAAGGCGAAGTGACGGATTTTTTACTTCCCTGACCCCTGAATCCTGACCCCTGACCCCTTCTCTTCAAATGCCCTGTTGCGCTCGGTCCTTTCCTCTGCTATCTCCCCTTCCGAGTTTTCGTCTTCTATGACTCGGCCAGTGGAGATAACCCCGTGTCACAGCCAAAGAAATCACATAAGGCCCATGTTTTCGCCGGTGAGGGTGCTATCCTTGCACGACGTTACGCTTCCGCCCTGTTCGAGCTGGCGGAGGAAAAGGGGTCCATCGATGCCGTTGCCGCCGATCTGCAGGCCATGCAGGAGGCGATAGACAACGATCCGCATTTCCATGCCATGGCTTCGCATCCGCGCTTGCCTGTTGAAACCGTAGAGGCTGTCACGGCCAAGGTGGCTGATGCCGCCAAGTTTACCCCGTTGACCAAGTCCTTTATGGTGCAGCTGGCTCACAATCGCCGGTTGGGGCATTTGGGAGATATTATTGAATCGTTCCAGGCCGATCTGGCCGAAAAGCGCGGTCAGCATGTGGCATTTGTCACGGCAGCCCATGCGCTTTCGGGTGATCAGGAAGCCGGGCTTTCGAGCCAACTCGGCAAGATGATCGGCGGGACAGTGCGTTTGGTGATTACCGAAGATCCGGGCTTGCTCGGCGGGTTGATTATCAAAATGGGTTCGCGTCTGATTGACGCGTCGGTAAAAGGCAAATTGGCGCAAATTGAGCGTCAACTCAAAACAGAGCGGGAGGCAGCGTAAATGGATATTCGCGCATCGGAAATTTCCTCGGTTCTTAAAGACCAGATCGCGGGATTAGGGCTAAAGACGGAAATGGATGAAGTCGGCCAAGTGTTAAAGGTCGGCGACGGCGTTGCCTTGGTGTACGGACTTGATAACGTTCGCGCCGGTGAAATGGTTGAGTTCCCGAACGGCGTGAAGGGCATGGCCCTGAACCTTGAAACGGATTGCGTTGGTGTCGTTATTTTCGGCGATGACCGTGCTATTCGTGAAGGCGATATCGTCAAGCGTACAGACGCGATTGTGGAAGTGCCCGTCGGCGAAGGCCTGCTGGGCCGCGTGGTCGATGGCCTCGGCAATCCGATCGATGGCAAGGGCCCGCTCAAGAACGTCAAGATGTCACGTCTTGAAGTGAAAGCCCCCGGCATTATTCCCCGCCAGTCGGTCAGCGAACCGATGCAAACGGGCTTGAAGGCCATTGACTCTTTGGTTCCGATTGGCCGTGGCCAACGCGAACTGATCATCGGCGATCGCCAAACCGGCAAGACCGCTGTTGTGCTCGATGCCTTTATCAATCAAAAGGCGATCAACCAAGGCACGGACGAAAGCAAGAAGCTGTATTGCATCTATGTTGCGATCGGCCAAAAACGCTCGACTGTGGCCCAGATCGTCAAGACGCTCGAAGACGCCGGCGCGATGGAATATTCCATCGTTGTGGCCGCGACGGCTTCGGAGCCTGCGCCGTTGCAATACATTGCTCCTTATACGGGCTGCGCGATGGGTGAGTTTTTCCGCGACAACAAAAAACATGCGCTGATCGTTTATGACGATTTGTCCAAGCAAGCTGTTGCGTATCGCCAGATGTCCTTGCTGCTTCGTCGTCCGCCAGGTCGTGAAGCGTATCCGGGCGATGTGTTTTATCTCCATTCGCGTTTACTCGAACGCGCTGCGAAAATGAGCGACGCGCACGGCGGTGGTTCCTTGACGGCTTTGCCGATCATTGAAACGCAAGCGGGTGACGTTTCGGCCTATATCCCGACCAACGTGATTTCGATCACCGATGGCCAGATCTTCTTGGAAACGGGCCTGTTCTATAAGGGCGTTCGTCCTGCCATTAACGTCGGTCTGTCGGTCAGCCGCGTCGGCTCCGCTGCGCAGATCAAGGCCATGAAGCAGGTCGCCGGTTCGATCAAGCTCGATCTCGCGCAGTATCGCGAAATGGAATCGTTCTCGCAGTTCGCTTCGGATCTCGATGCGACCACGAAACAGCTCTTGAGCCGCGGTCAACGTTTGACGGAGCTTTTGAAGCAAAAGCAATACAGCCCGCTGCTTGTTGAAGAGCAAGTCTGCTCGATCTATTCGGGCGTGAAGGGGTATCTCGACACGATCAAGGTCGATGACATCTCGCGCTTTGAGCAGGGACTTTTGATCGCGCTGCGTTCGCACGGCAAGGAAATCTTGGCGGCGATCAGCAAAGACAAGCAGATCAAACCTGAGATTGAAGAACAGCTCAAAAAGTTCCTGACAGATTACGTCCGCGACTTCGTCTAAGCGTTCTTAAGGCAGTTTAAAGCCCGCTGTGGAGCAATCCGCAGCGGGCTTTTTGCATTTTAACCAAGACAGACGCGAGCCCCTTGTTTAAATTGGGATCGAATTCAATTCCGATAAAAAAGGAATAAAACAGATGGGCTTTTTTCAGCGACGGGATTTGAAGGCGCGGCTCGATCGGATAATGCTGAACAGCGAGGCTCTTCGCGAAAAGTTTGGCCAAAGCGAAAAAAACGAGGCCAGTCAGCGTCGATGCGAGCAGCAGGAGCTTGACGTTGTTACGACCTACAGCACCCTTCAATATCTTTATATCTATTACACAGAAGGGAAGAATCTTAGAGAAAAGGTCCGTGAAACTTTTGCGCGAGAGGTCGAAGCCATCTCTTTAGCCTTTGCGCAGCGGAACGATTGGGACAGCGCCGAAACGATCTTGAAAGGGGTGGTTCGTTCGTGCTGTGGCGATCATTCTCAAATGGGTTATTTGCAAAAAGTTGGCGTTTTGGGAATCCCTTTGTCCGAAAAGTGGAGGGACGAAATGCAAGGCGCGGCCTTGAGCGCCGAAACCGTGCCAAGCCTCTATATGCTCAATTTATTGAGCGGGGATGAGGCGCGGTGCGACCTTATCGTTAGGGCCATAACGGAAAAAGAATCTTGGTGGGCGCTGCCTGATTTTTATGCCCAAGAGGATCGAACGTCGTCTTGTTGTTTGCAATGGGTTTGGGATCGTGCCGGAAAGGCGCAAGCACCGCGCGTTCTAGAGCAAATCAAAAAGCACGAAGCGCTTCTCTTTAACGCTGCCGCAGACGGGGAAAGCCTTGTCTGTCTGTTAAGCCAGATGGCAAAAGCCTCACATCCCAAGGAACAGGCTCAAGACGAATTTCGTCTATGGTTTGCGAATTTCTGCGCTGATTCTCGCCTTGATGGAAGTTCGTATGGGGGTGAGGGGCTCGAAGCGTTTCATGACGTTGAGGATTTTCTGCTTGTAAAAACAGAACAAACGCCGCCGGAGCAGCAAGCTCCTTTGCAGGCGGCGCTGAAGGTTCTTGCTGAAAAAGACCAACAAAGGGTCACGCGCCTTGTGATTGAAGACGAGGCTGACACGGCAGCTTCGATCCTGTGTCGTCGCATAGATCTCGCTGGTTTTGAGCCCGAGGCTTTTGGCGGTCTTACCTGGGCTGGCCAAGTGGAACGGAAACGCAGGGTTATATTGGCTCTTCCCGCGATGGATGATGAGGGGCTTCCTCTTCAAATTGTCGGGTTTGAACCGTCTGGAAAGGAATGGAAAACGCTATGCCTGTGTGCTGGCGTTTTGGGCCTTCCTGTCGGGATTGAGGCGACGGATCAGCAACCGAACGCTTTGTTCGAAGCTGCTTATGCGCGTTTGCCTGCTTTCCCTGAGGCTTTTGCCACACGTCTTGCACAAGTGAAAAACAAACTAAACACTTTGACGAAATAACGAATCCTAAACGTCTTAATTAAAACATGTCTAAAGTCATCGGTACCTGACTTTTGGCGCAGCTTAACCAAGACAGAAAGAAGGTCTTTGTATTAGTTTCATGCTCTAAAATAGAGTATATAAAACGGGTCATATTTGCATCTGGATTATTCTTTATAAATTGTGGAGAACATAAATGAGCCTATTTGATCGGTGGTCGAGAAAGTCTCAGGCGAAGGAAATTCAAAAATGCTGCGACGCCTTGCGCACTGAAATGGACGGGCCAAAATGGGTCTCTCCTTCGCAGGTGGATAGCGCTGTTCATCAGATTATCCGTTATGATGATGCGGGCCTGAGCGCGCTGAACATAAAGACCAAAGAGGCGTTTGTCGGTAGCGTGTTGGGGCTTATCACGGAGCTGGTGAAAAAAGGGCACAACGAAGCCTCTGAACGTCTTGTGCAAACCTTTTTCTCTTACTCATCCGATAATGCTAGTGTGCTTGGCGTTTCCCTTTCAAGCGAATGGTGCAACGCCTATATTCAAAGTCTTTTGGGCAATAACTATCTTCCCGGTGAGGCGGCTCTCACAAAACTGTGTCGCCGTAATCCGCAAGCATGGGGGTCCGCGATTAATCAAATCTTGGATTCTCCCGAAATTATAAAAAATCCAGATTTTTATCGGAACGATAATAAAGCTGGGTTGCGCTTGTTGTGGCGCAAGGCAAGAGAAGGACAAGCCAAGCGCTTGCTGCAAGTGGCGAAAGAAAACATTACTATTCTATTCCCAGAGAAGGCCTTGGATGATTGCGGCATGAATACGCTTATCGGCATGAGCAAAACGGGGTATCGAAGCGCTGAAGACCTCTCTGACCTTAAGGGGTGGATAGGAGACCTTCTGCTGGATCGCGGCTATACCAAAGAGAGCTGCCGATCCCAGGTTTTGAATGTGGCCTTTGGGGTTGCTCTGGATCAAACAACAGTGGAGCAAAAGAAGGCTCTTCTCATTCAAGGCCGGATCGATTTAGTGCCAGGGCTTGTGAATGCTGGCGCGCAGCCAATGGCTAGCATCCTTCTGGGTATGCTGGTGATGAATAAGGGCGGTACACCAAAAGACTTACTTGGCCTGACATGGAAGGTTGATGGCTCTAATCAATTTCGATCCATTATGACGGTCATTGAAAATGATAAGCCGTGCCCTTCAGTGGTGATCGCGTCGTTTAATTCACAGAATATGAAGCACAGCATTGAGCATGCCAGTCGTGAACTTTTCTCTCGGCCTGTTTCTACGGATGCAGGGTTTTTGGCGGACGGTATTGCTTCTCCCCAGCAGCGATTCGAGGAAATTTATCCGCACTTACCGGACTTCCGGAAGGCGCTTGATAAGAGGCTTCAATCTATCGGCCAAGCTGCGAATCCGGCGTTAGCTAAATAAGAAAAGCATAAGGCAAAAGAAAAGGCGCATCCGAAAGGGTGCGCCTTTTTCGTGGAAAAAATGGCCCCCACGCCTTGCATCGGGAAGAAAAGCGCTTATATATCACTTAGGTTTGAAAGCGCCTATGGGGGCGCTCGTATGTAACGTCTTGATGAAAAAAGGAAAAAACATGTCTAAAGTGATCGGCATCGACCTCGGCACCACCAATTCTTGCGTGGCGGTTATGGAAGGCTCAGCGGCCAAGGTGATCCCGAATGCCGAAGGCGCCAACACGACCCCTTCGATTGTCGCCTTTTCGGCGAGTGGTGAACGTCTCGTCGGCCAGAGCGCTAAGCGCCAAGCCGTGACGAACCCGGAAAACACGCTTTTTGCCATTAAGCGCCTCATTGGCCGCAACTATAACGACCCGATGGTGCAAAAGGACTTGAGCCTTGTGCCCTATAAGATCGTCAAGAACAGCAATGGCGATGCGTGGCTTGATGCCTCGGGTAAGTCTTACAGCCCCAGCGAAATCTCGGCCTTTATTTTGATCAAGATGAAGGAAACGGCTGAAGCCTATTTGGGCGAAAAGGTCACGCAGGCGGTCATCACGGTCCCGGCCTATTTCAACGACAGCCAACGTCAAGCGACCAAGGATGCGGGCAAGATCGCGGGTCTTGAAGTCCTGCGTATCATCAACGAGCCGACAGCGGCGGCGTTGGCCTATGGCATGGAAAAGAAGAAAACCGGCACCGTGGCCATCTATGATCTTGGCGGCGGCACATTCGACGTTTCGGTTTTGGAAATCGGCGACGGCGTGTTCGAAGTCAAATCCACGAACGGCGATACGTTCCTCGGCGGCGAAGATTTCGATGCGCGCATCATTGATTTCCTGTGCGACGAATTCAAAAAGGAGCAGGGCATTGATTTGCGCTCTGACCGTTTGGCTTTGCAGCGTTTGAAGGAAGCGGCGGAAAAGGCGAAGATTGAGCTGTCATCCTCTGTGCAGACGGAAGTCAACTTGCCGTTCATCACAGCCGATCAATCTGGCCCGAAGCATTTGTCGGTCAAGCTTTCGCGCTCCAAGCTTGAGGCGCTGGTCGAAGATCTGTTGCAGCGCACGGTTGCGCCTTGCAAAAAAGCGATGGCCGATGCGGGCCTGAAGGCTTCGGAAATCGACGAAGTGATTTTGGTTGGCGGCATGACGCGTATGCCCAAGGTCATCGAAACGGTCAAAGAACTGTTCGGGCGCGAACCGCATCGCGGCGTGAACCCGGATGAAGTCGTTGCGCTGGGCGCGGCCATTCAAGGCGGCGTGCTTAAGGGCGATGTGAAAGACGTTTTGCTCCTCGACGTAACGCCGCTTTCGCTCGGCATTG
>Ga0209373_10001617_pt1 | contig 25606 bp, 21 predicted proteins | sample Higcelweek5metaG_FD_187173 | JGI IMG/M metagenome (GOLD analysis project Ga0209373, IMG submission 187173) | Freshwater pond sediment microbial communities from the University of Edinburgh, under environmental carbon perturbations - High... | ecosystem: Environmental > Aquatic > Freshwater >... | reverse complement strand
ATACGAATTGAGGCTTTTAGATTATCTATCAGCCTCTTTTTTTTTGTCAACGTCTAAAGGTTTTTTCAACAAAACCGCACAAAATAATGAGTACCACTCTTTTATTCTCATCATTTTTTCGTTAAATTTAGCAAAGAAGATTAAGGCGATGTATCCTCAAAGGAAAATTTAACGATCAGCTACACCATCAAAATCTCAACACACCCTTTCGTTCAAACTATTTTAAAAGAATGCAATAACTCTAAATAGTAACAAAATGAAAAACTCAGGGAAAATTTTAACAGTAGCGGCAATTGCGATAAGTTTTGCTGCTGGTTTATTAATCGGGATATCAATCAACAATCAGAGTCAAAAAGAGAGCAACCTCGCTGGCACAATTAGTAAGGCAAGCAATCGTTTCAACATCAAAGTTGAAGATAACGATACGCAACTTCGATCTGAATTACTTGCAAATGAAAAGCTTCTGAAAAATTATCAACAGACGTTCACATATCACTATAACACAAGTGTTAAACTTTGTAAGGACATCGATTTTGCGATAGCTGCATCTGAAAATACATCTCCTTTCAGCGAACAATATTCAACAGTAATTGAGAACCTCAAAAACTACAGACAAAATCTTGAAAAATCAAAAGAAGACCTCTTACTGGCGGTTAACTCTCTCCAAAACTTATCGGAAGCACAAGAAAACAACCTAACTGTTGTACTCAACGATGCCAATAACGCATTAACATTAGTTAAATATAAACAACCTGAAGTGCTTGCGTTTGTCGAATCGGTTGAAAAGTTCATTCTTGCCAATAATCCCTACCTTTTTCCCGATCTTATTAGTGCTCACGACCTATTGTCGGTAAATCAGCTTATCGTTGCAGCTACTATCAACAATTATTCAACCAGAAGTAACGACAATGGGTAATCAGAAATTCGAGGTAAAACCTACCATCGTAAAAAGAAAATAAATGCTAAATAGCTTAGCATAAAAGATGGAATTTTATAATTTAGCAAAGACTAAATAATGCTCAAGTCTATGAAGTGGATTCTAACTTTTTCGGTTATATTACTCATAATTGCTTCGAAAAGTTTTGGAGAACAGCTACCTAAAATAACGTTCACTCCACACTGGCTACCACAAGCTCAGTTTGCAGGTTATTACGTTGCCGAAAAAATGGGGTTTTATACCGAAGAGGGTATCGATGTTAATATTGTTCACCCTTCAGCATCTACAAATGCCATTGAGCTGCTTGCCTCTGGGGAGTCGGATATTATTTCACTTTTTTTGATTACTGCCATCAACGCCAAACAACAAGGAGCCGATATTGTGAACATTGCACAGATGTCACAAAATTCGGCGCTCATGTTTATTTCGAAAAAAGAGAAGCAGATTAATAAGTTATCAGACCTCAACAAAAAGAAGATTGGCGTTTGGGAAAGCGGGTTTGGCGAGGTTGGCGAAGAAATGGTCCGTTCAAATAATCTCACAGTCGAATGGGTTCCAATACTCTCATCTATCAATATGTTTTTGGTTGGCGGAATCGATGCTATGACTGCAATGTCATTCAACGAATACTATCAGATTATTAATTCCGGATTAAATGAAGATGAACTAAATATTTTTAGTTTTGCCGACTATGGATACAACATTCCCGAGGACGGGCTTTACTGCCAAAATAAAACCATATTGAACAAGCAAAACGAGCTCCGAAAGTTTGTAAAAGCTACGTTGAAGGGATGGGAATATGCAAAAGAACACAAAACCGAAACACTCGACATTGTTCTCGAAATTATGAAAAGAGAGCATATCGCAACAAATAGGTCACACCAATCGTGGATGCTCAACAAAGTACTTGAACTAATTGAACCCGGCTCAAAAAATGTGAAAAAAGGAGAGCTTTCGGAACCCGATTTTTACAAAACGCAAAGCATATTAATAAATGGCAAATACGTCGAGAACAAAATCGATTTCAATGATTTTTATAAACCAATATCAGGCAATTAATCTGTAAGAAAATCAAACATACATGAAACTCAATATAAACAAATCTCTTGCATCGCGAATTGTATTTTACGTTCTGATCTTCTGCATCTTACTGTTTATTATTTCGCTTTCTGTAATCTACACCAATTCGAAGAAACAGCTTGAGGCAATGACTTATAAAAATGCAGAAGCCTTAGCTAACAATACGGTACTTAAAGCAGAACAAATTCTGGGACCAATAACCAAAATTGCCAACAATTATAAATGGATACTTGAAAGTTCAGAGTTAACCTGCGACTCAATTTATGCCTTAACCAAGAGAATTGTTGAGAACAACCCTGAGATACTTGGAGCAGCCATTGCTTTCGAACCATTTTATTTCAAAGAACAAGGCCGATACTTCTCTCCGTATTCGTTTCGCGAGAAGGGCACCATAAAGACAATACAGCTAGGTAACTCTAATTATGAATACTTTGCAATGGATTGGTATCAAATACCTGTGGCCATTCAACAACCATACTGGACAGAACCCTATTTTGACACCGGCGGTGGTAATGCATTAATGACAACCTATTCAATGCCTTTTTACAAAACAACAAATGGCACAAAGAAAATAGCCGGAATTATAACTATCGACTTAGCACTCGATTGGTTCACCGACATTGTTTCTTCTGTAAAAATACTTGAAACAGGCTATGCCTCAGTAATATCAAAGAACGGGACATTCATCACCCATCCAAAGAAAGAGTGGATAATGAATGAATCTATTTTTAGCGTTGCTTCCGAACTTAACAACCCTGAGCTACGCGAAATTGGCCGCGAAATGCAAAAAGGCAAAACCGATTTTGTTACAAGTACACTTCGCGGGGTAGAGCGTAAAATGTATTTCACACCACTGCCTTCAAGCGGATGGACCATGGCTGTTATCTTTCCCGAATCGGAAATGTATTTGCCCCTTCGGAAAATAACCTTAACCCTGATCATCATTATTGGAATCGGACTGTTTCTGCTCACCTTCATCATATCGAAAATTGTATCAAAGCAACTATCACCACTTAGCCTTTTTGCAAATTCGACACACCAAGTTGCCGGAGGTAATTTTGATGCCCAACTGCCCGACATTAAAACGAAAGATGAGATGAAAGATCTACACGATTCGTTTGTACTTATGCAGCACGACCTAAAAAAATATATCAACAACCTGAAATCAACAACATCGGCTAAAGAGAAGATCGAAAGCGAGTTGCGAATTGCAAGGGAAATTCAAATGGGAATGATTCCAAAGATATTCCCTCCATTCCCCAACCTACCCGAAATTGACCTCTATGCAATGATGGAACCTGCCAAAGAGGTTGGTGGCGATTTGTACGACTTTTTCCTGATCGACGAAAAACACCTTTGTTTTGCAATTGGCGATGTGTCGGGCAAAGGGGTTCCAGCTTCGTTGTTCATGGCAATAACCCGCACATTGCTGCGTACCATTGCACCCAAACAACATTCGCCCCGCGAAATAGTAAAAGCACTTAACCAATCGCTTTCTCAAGGCAATGAATCGAGCATGTTTGTTACATTCTTCCTTGGAATTATTGACATTGAAAACGGACATTTAAGATATGCCAACGCCGGGCACAATCCGCCAGCTATTATACACGCCGGAGGTGATGTTGAGCTGTTTGAAACATCGAAAGACATACCAATTGGGCTATTCGAGAATTACGATTTTAACGAAAGCGACCGCTATCTGGCTAAAGATGATCGAATTTTCTTATACACCGATGGAATTACCGAAGCCGAAAACTGGGAACAGGAACTTTATTCGGAACAGAGATTAATAGACACACTTGCATCGCTAAAAACACTTGTCCCAATCGAAATTGTAATGAGCGTTGCTAAAGATGTTGTTGTACACGTTAACGACAATCTTCAGTCGGACGATTTAACCATGATGTGCATCATTTATAGTGGAAAGAACTCATGAAACGAGCATGGCTAACGGCAACAACAAGAATATGTATAAACCCAGCGAGTTCCATGAGTGAAGGCATAGATAATCGAAGAAACAGGCTCAGATACAAGAGATAAACAGCAACTTAATGTAGTTACACACGAATGAAAGAAGAAATTATCATCACAAACCACGTAGACGAGTTGCCTGTCTTGGCTGAAAAAATTGAAGCGCTCGCTGAAAGTTGGGAACTCTCAATGCCACTTGCTATGAATATTAATCTGGCTTTGGAAGAAGCTATTTCAAACGTTATATTCTATGCTTTTGACGACGAAAAAGAACATGATATCAAGATTGTTCTATCTTTAGAAAACAAAACGCTTACGATTGAAATAATTGACGACGGCAAGCCATTTGATCCAACAGCAAGGCAACAACCAGATGTTTCGTTACCGGCCGAAGATAGGCCAATTGGCGGATTGGGAATTTTTCTGATCAGGAAAATGATGGACAACGTTACTTACACCAGGCATAATAATTTGAATACATTGACATTACTTAAAAATATTTGAAATGAACATTACAAAAGAAAAAATCAACGATTTCTGTGTTTTAAAAATTGATGGGAGAATTGACACAACCAATTACAACCAATTTGAAATCGAATTGACCTTACTCCTCAATACCGGTGAAAAGAATTTCATTTTTAACTGCGAAGGAATGAATTACATCAGCAGCTCGGGGTTGCGAGTCTTTCTGGTTGCCCAGAAAAAAACAATGGCATTGAATGGCAAACTCCATTTATGCCACTTGCAACCTGCTATCAAAGAGATATTCGACATCTCAGGCTTTACATCTATTTTCAAAATTTTTGATACACAAGAACAAGCACTAGCATAAACAAAAGCTGATTCAACACTTAACTTTTCGATAATAAGAAACGATGAGGATCAACAAAATAATAAATGGAATTGCTGCAATATTAGTTATTGCAGCAATTTTGCTTCTGTCTGATTTAAACAATAGAGTAAGTGTTGAGAAAGGAAGCAACAATATTGATAAGAACAAACGCTACAAGTTTTGTCTTGTACATTATAGCGAAAGTGCAATTTCGGAAGATGCAGAAAAAGGACTCAGAGACGAATTAAAAAATCAGGGGTTAACCGAAGGTGAAGATTTCACACTAAAAGTTTTTAGTGCACAAGGAGACATGGGTACACTAAACGGCATAGCCGAAGCTGTTGTTAGCGAAAAATGGGACTTGGTATTCATTGCATCAACCCCAACCTTGCAAGTATTTTCGAAAAAAGCAACCAATTTACCTATTGTATTTACAAATACAGGCGACCCGATTGGTGCAGGTGTTGGTGAATCGTTTGAAAAACACCGACCCAACATTACCGGAATTTGCACCACCAGCGATTTCGACGGAATGGTTGACCTTGTATTAGAAATTATTCCGGGGATAAAATCTATCGGAACAATCTATACTCCGGGCGAAATAAACTCGGTGAAATACATTGAGCAACTGGGCAAATCGGCATCGGCAAAAGGGTTAAAACTTGTTACTGTACCGGCCAACTCTGCCACCGAAATTGTTGACGCGGCAATGGTCTTGGCAACAAAAGACATTGGGGCAATTACTCAAATTGTCGACAACCTAACATCAAGCAGTTTCGAAACCATCGTTAAACAGGCAAACAATAACAATATTCCATATTTTGCGTTCATCAGCAACCAACTTGAGAGAGGTGCCGTTGCAGCTGTTGCCCGCGATTTCCACCAAGCAGGGGTCGATGCTGTTCAATTAGGCATTCAAATACTAGGCGGCAAGTCGCCAGCCGAAATCCCAATCCGAAACGTATCAAGAACAATAGTGCAGGTTAACGACGAAGCAATGAAGCACTTCAACCTGAAAATACCCGACAAATACCGAACAAATCAGAACCAACCTGTTAATGACGAAAAAAAACCTTTCAAAACACAGATAAGGATGGCGATGGTTCACTATGTTGCCTCGCCCGATTGCGAAGATGTTGCTAAAGGCTTATTAAGCCGGATGAAAGAATTGGGACACGAGAAAGGCCGCGATTTCATCTTTGACGAATACAATGCCAATGCCGACATCGCCACTCTCAACAACATTGTAAATGTAATTGCTGATAAAAAATACGATCTCATTTTCCCAACAGTGCTTGCCACAACACAAGCACTCTCTTCAAAAATAAAAGATGTTCCAATTTTGTTTACCGTTGTGGCCGATCCTGTCAGCAATGGACTTGGATCCTCTTACACCAACCACATTAAAAATATTACAGGGATAGACGGAATGAGCTACACCGACAAGGGAATAGACCTTATAAAAGCTTATATGCCTAACGTAAAAAGCCTTGGAGCATTATATTGCCCGGGCGAAATGGCTTCAATCAGCAGCATTAAGGAGCTCGAAAAATCGTGCAAGAAAAATAATATTCAATTGATTACTGTTCCGGTGAATTCGGTTTCCGAAGTTACAGATGCCACAACAATGCTCTGTATGAAAAAGATTGATGCAATTTGCCAAACACCCGACAACTGCACCATCCCCGGTTTTTCGAGCATGGTAAAAGTCACCAGAAAGCAAAACATGCCGCTATTCTGTTTCATATCGAGCCAAGTTCAAATGGGAGCCATTGCTGCCATAGCCGGCGATTATTTTCAACAAGGAAAAGAGATTGCCGATGTTTCCATTCAAATAATCAATGGGAAATCGCCGTCCGAAATTCCTTTTAGCCGGATTCAACAAATTAAAACCGTAATAAATACGGTGGCAGCCAAGGCTTATGGACTAGAAACACCTAAAGAACTTTTAAGCTCTGCCGATCAAATTATAAAAGAATAAAAAAACATAGATACACCATGACAAATCTGGAAATCAACAGAGAAAGCAATGGAGATGAAATCCTTCTGAAATGTACCGGAAGGCTCGATGCCAATCAGGCAGGCCACCTAAACGATTACATCGACAGGCTGGTGCGCGAAGGCCTCTACCAGATATCGCTCGACATGACCGGCATTGAATACCTCAGTTCGGCTGGTATTCGCTCGCTGGTGACACAATATAAAAACCTAAAAGCGATCAATGGCAACTTCCACATTGCTGCAATGTCAGAAAATGTAAGACAGGTACTCAACATGGTGGGTATGGTCGAAATGCTTGGCCAACAACCAAAAAAAGTTGTTGTTGATGAGAAGAAAAAAGAGACCAGCAACCTTCTTACGCTGAACGGATTTAGGTTCAAACTTTCTGATATTAAACCGCAAGAGAACTCTAAAGCTACTTTTTATGGAGAACCTGAACGAATGAAAGAATCGGGGTTCAATGCTCAGAATGCCCGACTAATAAACTCGGAAGAGAAACATTTTGCAATTGGGTTAGGAGCCATTGGAAATTCGTTCGACGAATGTAAAAACCGCTTTGGCGAGTACATTATGATGGGGAAAAACATTGCCTACCTGCCTGCCGACGGATCGAAAAAACCCGACTACATGGTGAGCAGCGGCCAACTAATTGCCTCGTTAACAGAACTCTACGGAATTCATTTCGAAGGAAACTTTTCGCATCTTGTCTATTTCGAACCCCAAGAGTTGAAAAACACCATTGGGTTGAGCCAACTAGCTGAAGGCATTCAGAAGTTGACAAATTTTAAGCAGATGGCCATTGTAATGGTTGCCGAAAGTGGCGGCCTGATTGGCACATCGCTTAATGCATCGCCGGTTGATGGGAAGAAAATTTTCAGCTTCCCCGAAGTAAAAGAAACCATGAATTTCACCACCGAGCCTGCACACTATAAAATGCTGACTCTTTCGGTTGGATATTTCTCTTCGGAAGAAAAAAGCAGAGGCAACTTCCTTCGTCCATTGCACGAAAACTCACCGCTGTTGGCCCATGTTCATACGGCAGTTTTCCCATTTACACCGCTGAAGAAAACGGAAATCGACCTAAATGAAACCATCGAATACCTGTTCGAAACATCCGAATTGACAGACATTCTCCACCTCGTAAACGACAACCGCGAAATATCGGGGCAAGGCGAAAGTCAATTTGTTCAGGGCTTCTGCTGGATAGTCCCCATCGAATCATCAACCACAATTTCAACAAAATAAAGAATCGATATGTCTCTATTAATTGGATCAACAACCATAGGGTTAATTCTGGCACTTCTTGCGCTCGGAATTTTCATCAGCTTTCGCATTTTCGATTTTCCCGACATCACCGCCGAAGGATCTTTCACCTTTGGAGCTGCCACAGCGGCATCGCTCATTGTTGCCGGAGCTAATCCGCTTGTTGCAAGTTTTGTGGCATTTCTGGCGGGGAGTGTTGCCGGAGCTTTGACAGGGATAATCCACACAAAATTCAAAATCAACCCACTGCTTTCAGGCATTCTGGTAATGACTGCACTCTACTCGATAAACCTGCACGTGATGGGAAAAAGCAACATGCCACTGCTTAGTCAAACCACCGTTTTTAGTTGGATCGACAATTTCGCCACATCAGTTTCGGGTGCCGACTCCAAAACCATGATCATTGGCTGGTCGGTTGCAACAAAAGATTTATGGACACTGCTTTTTTGCTTTCTGGCAATAGTAGCTTTCTGCGGAATACTCTGGTGGTTCTTCAAAACCAATATCGGAACGGCAATGCGCGCAACTGGCGACAACGACCAAATGATACGCGCACTTGGGGTAAATACAAAAACAATGATCATTGTAGGAATTGGGATTTCGAACGGGTTTATTGCTTTAGCAGGGGCCATGCTTGCCCAATACCAGGGTTTTGCCGATGTTCAAATGGGAATAGGCATGATGGTTTGGGGCTTGGCCAGCGTAATTATTGGCGAGGCTATTATCAACGATAACAGTGTAGGATTTGTAATAGCCGGAGCCGTTTTAGGTTCGGTACTTTTCAGACTGTTGGTTGCCATTGCGCTCCGCTGGGGATTGAATCCTAACGATTTGAAAATCATTACCGCAATGTTTGTTTTCATTGCCTTAATTTTACCCGGATTGATGAAAAACAAAAAGAAATTGACGTTTAAAAGGAAAGCAAATGCTTAAGATCAATAATATTCGGAAAACTTTCAACGCCGGAACGGTTAATGAAGTTAAAGCACTGCAAGGTGTTTCAATAGAAATTGAAGAAGGTAGTTTTGTTTGCGTACTTGGAACAAATGGTTCGGGAAAATCGACTACACTCAACGCTGTTGCAGGATCATTCCTTACTGATGAGGGTTCAATTACACTCGACGGAGTAGATATAACCAAATGGGGCGAACACAAACGCGCAAAATTTATTGGCCGCGTTTTTCAGAATCCTTATAGCGGCACAGCTCCAAACATGTCGATACAAGAAAACCTTGCTCTGGCAATGAAACGGGGCAAAAGTCGCGGACTAGGCTGGGGGCTTCCAAAATCGGCTGTCGATGATTTTAAAGCAATGGTACGACCATTGAACATGGGGCTCGAAGATCGACTGGAAAACCCAATTGGAAAACTCTCGGGAGGACAACGGCAAGCACTAACGTTACTTATGGCCACTGCTCTGAAACCAAAACTGTTGTTACTTGATGAACACACTGCTGCCCTCGACCCAAAAACGGCAAGCAAGGTAATTGACCTTACCCAGCAAGTAATTTCGAGAGATAAACTAACCACATTAATGGTGACACATTCGATGCAACAAGCAGTAAACCTTGGCGATCGTATCATCATGATGCACCAGGGAAAAGTTGCTTACGATTTCCGCGGAGAAGAAAAAAAGAGGCTGAAAGTAAACGACCTGCTTACCCTTTTCGACGAACTCCGACAAAAAGACAACATCGACCCAAGTGTAGCCGCACTACTTGAAGAGTGTTACATTTAAAAGAAAGCCCTTGAGGGACAATATGACCTCAAGGGCTTTCTTTCCTCCCCTGAAAAAATCCATTTCTTGAATTCTGTGTTAAGTATGCCCAGACCTTAACACTTTCGCTGTTGAGAATTACAATTTCAACATAAAAAAAAACCTACTTTTACCCGCATTGAACAATGCTAAGTGCCAGCGATTCTCATCATGTAAGTTCCAACGCACAGCATTACAAACATCAAATAAAACATAAACCTACTCTTGTGAGAAGAAACATATTATCCATCGTCCTTTGTTTATTGGCTCAGCTAGCAATGGCTCAAGCAACAACCATAACAGGTATTGTTCGGGAAACAGGAGGCAACCAGCCTTTACCCGGAGTAAGCATCCTCGAAAAAGGAACAACAAACGGTACGATCTCAACACAAAATGGCGAATTCCTGATTTCGGTAAATAACGGGGCTACACTAGTTTTCTCGTTCATTGGGTTGAAAACACAAGAGGTGAAAACCAACAACCTTTCTACATTAGAAATTTGGCTTGAGCCTTCGTCTGAAGAGATAAACGATGTGGTGGTAACTGCATTGGGAATCAAACGGGAGAAAAAAGTACTGGGCTATTCGGTTCAAGACATCAACGGAAACGAAATTTCAGGCACAAACCCGAGTAATGTAGTAAGTGCCTTAAATGGTAAAGTTGCCGGAGCACAGGTTGTCACTTCATCGGGACAAGTTGGGGCTTCAACTACAATCAAAATCAGAGGAAACAAATCGCTTTCGGGTTCGGCCGAGCCCCTTTTTGTTGTCGACGGAACCCCAATAATGAACACCATCTCGTCGGCAATGAATACCGACACCTACACCGACTTTGGTAATGCCGCCATGGATATCGACCCTTCGAATATTGCCAGTATTTCTATACTGAAAGGTGCAAGTGCTTCGGCCTTATATGGAAGCAGGGCTTCGAACGGGGTTGTGCTGATCACCACAAAAAGGGGAACGAAGAAAAAAGGAATTGGAGTTGAAGTTTCGACCTCGGTAGCAATGGATAACGTTTGGGTTCTACCCGACTATCAGAATGAATACGGACAAGGGCGCGATGGTAGCGAATACGAATGGAAAACAAATTACCCCGATTTAACCTACCAGCAATTCCACGATCAGCGTGAGTTTCGATGGAATTTGAATGGCACTGGCAACCGAATGGACTGGGACGAAAGTTGGGGATCGAGACTCGATATTGGGCTGATGGCACCGCAAATGGATTCGCCTGTCGATGCCAACGGAAACGCAATCCCTACGCCATGGGTTTCGCACCCCAACAATGTAAAAGATTTCTTCGAAACAGGACTAACCTACAACAACACGGTGGCGCTCTCGGGCGGCAACAACACAGCCACCGGACGTTTAACCATTAGCCGGGTCGACCAGCGAGGGATTTCGCCAAACACCGATCAAACCCACACAACAATTGGATTGAATACCAATGTGAAGCTTTCAGAGAAGCTTTCGTTCGAAGCCAACATCAATTACTCCGAGCTAAACAACAAAAACCTGCCGCCACAAGGAAACAACATGCGAAACCCAATGCTAGAACTGAATGGATGGTTTGGCCGCCAGGTCGACATGAATTATCTGAAAGAACATTACAACGACATTGTTGAATACAAAGGCGAAAAAAAAGCCTTCAACTGGATGATGGACTACAACGGGCAACACAACAACCCCTACTGGCTCGCTTACAAAAATACCATGTCGAGGAACAGAGAACGTGCCTATGGAAATGTTAGCATCAACTACAACATTATGCCGGGCGTTGATTTAACTGGCCGCGTAGGAACCGACTTCTTCAATGAACACCGCAAATACCTTTACCACCAGTACTCAAGAGATTGGTCGGAACTATACGAGAATGCGACCAACGGAACATTCTGGGAGCAATACTGTTTTGAAAGCGAAACCAATGCCGATATCCTGCTGAAAATTGACCAAAAAATATCCGAAAACTTCAGCCTTTTCTCAACTGTTGGGGCCAACTACAGGAATTCGGCAAACCACTATGCAACCACTTCGGGAACCAACCTTGTTGTACCCGATTTCTTTTCGACCTCCAACTTCAAGGGCGAACCAAATGTCGATTTCGCCAAATACGAAAAAGAGACCTACAGTGTGTTTGGCTCGGTTAACGTAGGGCTCAACAACTACCTGTTTGTCGACCTGACCCTTCGGAACGACTGGAGTTCGACCTTGCCAGAAGGAAACTGGTCGTACCTATACCCATCGGCAAACATTGGATTTATTTTCACCGATGCGTTAAACATGGAATCCGACGTGCTTTCGTATGGAAAAATACGGGCCGGTTATGCACAAGTGGGCAACGACACCGACCCTTACCAGCTAAGTACAACGTTTCAAACACAGGGAACATCGTTCAACGGAGTTAACCTTTTTGGTTCGGGCACAACATTGCTGAATGGCGACCTGCGCCCCGAAGAAACCAGAAGTTATGAAATTGGTGGCGAATTAAAATTCTTCAACAACCGTTTGGGCATCGACGCAACCTATTACAACGCCACAACATTCAACCAGCTACTAAGCGTAAACATTTCGAACAGCGGCGGCTACAATGCATGGATGAAAAATGCCGGGAGCATTCAGAACCAAGGGGTCGAAATTCAGATGACCGTTACCCCGGTTTCAATACCATCGGGCTTTGAATGGAATATCGACATTAACTGGGCTACAAACAGAAATGAAGTTACAAAGCTCGACGACGGACTAGAGCAGCTCCAACTCAACAAAGTTTACAAAGGCACATCGCTAATGGCTTTCCCCGGTCAGGAATGGGGGGCTTTCTACGGAACTACCTTCAAACGAAACAACAAGGGTAAAATTATTGTCGATGGAAAAGGCATGCCCGTTACCTCAACAGTCAACGAAGTTTTAGGATATGTAAACCCCGATTGGAATGGCGGCATCCGTAATTCATTCGGATATAAAAACATCAAACTTTCGGTGTTGGTCGATTGCCGAAAAGGCGGAGATGTATTCAGTATGACCAAAGCCGACGGCCAACATGCCGGAATACTTGCGATAACTGTAAAAGATGGCGTTCGGGAGAATGGGATGGTTGTAGATGGGGTGTATGACGATGGCACCGAGATTAACGGCACCAATGTTAGCGGACAGCAAAATGAAACACGCATTTCGGCAAGGTCGTACTGGCGGAGTTCGCGCAACTGGGCCGAGCTTTCGGTTTTTGATGGCAGTTACGTTAAGCTCCGCGAAGTCACTATAACTTACACAATGCCCAAATCGGTTGTAAACAAAGTAGGTATTCAGAATGCTGTAATCTCAATCTACGCGCATAATCTGGCCTTGCTCTATACCGACAAAAGCAACAATGTGCGTATCGACCCCGACGTATCGTATGGTGGGACTGTTGCCGGAACTGGCACCGAAATCTTTCAGCTCCCTTCAACCCAAACCTTTGGGGGCAAACTAAACTTTAACTTCTAAAAACTGAACATCATGCAACGAGCTATTATCATATTTACATCGGTCATAATGCTGTTTTCGTGTACCTCCAATTTCGAAGAGATCAATACAAACCCAAACAACCCCGAATATGCCCCGCTCATCAATGTCTTTTCATACACCATTGAAGAGATGGCATCGCTCTATGGCGAAACCGAAATGAAATACCCGGCGGCTTTTGCTGGCTATGTAACCAAAGGCACCTACACCGATGTTACAAACTACATGATTGCTCCAAGCTCGGTTGTATGGAGCGGAATTTACATCGACATATTAACCAACATCAACTATGTAATTGCCGGAGCCGAAAAAGAAGGCAATAAAAATTTGCAGGCTGCCGCAATAATCGTGAAAAACTATGCCCTGCAACTGGCAGTCGACATTTACGGAAAGGTTCCCTATTCAGAAGCCGGCCAGGCATCGAGCGGGTTGATACACCCAAAATTCGACGACGAAAAGACAATTTATTACGACATGCTGAATTCGCTAAAAGTAGCCAATGCCCTTTTCGACGAGGCCAAAGGTGGCGAAATTGGCGAAAGCGATATTCTGTACCAAGGCAATGTAACCAAATGGAAGAAATTTGGAAATTCGTTACGGCTGAGAATGGCTATCCGCATATCGAATATCGACGAAGCTAAATCGAAAGAAGAAATTACACTGATACTGAACAGCCCCGATGAAAACCCGATGTTTGAAAGCAATGCCGACAACGCGCTTCTTGCCTACCCTGGCAGCGATTGGGTTGAACCCTGGACCAAAGAGCACAACACGGTTGGCGACAGCTATATTGCCAAACCCATTGTTGATACACTGCTTGAATATGCCGATCCGAGGATTGCTTTTTATGCCGAACCAATGGCCAACGGAAACTACCTTGGGCTTGAAGTTGGCACTGAAGCCGATACCGAATTTTCGAGGGTAAACAACAGGTTTGTAAACAACCCCACAGGCGCAGTGTGGTTTATGAAATACACTGAAGTAGAACTAATAAAGGCCGAAGCCATTTTGCGGGGCTTTGTAACCGGCAATGCCGGCGAAGCGTATCAGAATGCAATTGCCGCATCGTGCGACGAATACGGAATTGCCGACACCACCATTGCTGCATATTTGTCGCAGCCCAACGTTAAGTGGGACAACAACCTGAAACAGGTTTACGTACAAAAATGGATCTCACTTTTCCGCCAGTGCTGGGAGGCATGGGCCGAAATGCGCCGCACCAATGTCCCCACCCTGCTGCCTGCAAGCCATTCGGCCTACAACGGGCACAACTGTGCACCGTTGCGTTTCCCTTATCCCGATTCGGAGAAGAAACTGAACTCGGCCAACATCCCCACTTCCGTTTCCGAAGACGATTATTACTGGGGATACCAAATTTGGTGGGATACACGCAGCGGAGTGAAGTAGCTATTGGCCAAGCCGCATCAACTGTTATCTACAAACGGAACACAAAAGAAAACGAAGAAGCCAACGTTGAAGAAGCTTCTAAGTGATAAAATATTTCCATGTTTGATGGATTTTTTTTAGGGTGAGTAAAACGGGGCAACTGCAAAGTTGTTCCCGTTTTTAGCATAGATATCCTTGCAAATATTTTAACCGAGTTATTTTCTTTTTGTTATACACAACCTGATTTCTCATTTTCCACAGTGAATTATCGCAAAAAAAGAAATACTTTGGCCAAAGGATCAAACAACTACGAATGAAAGCATATCTAAAGGAAATAATCTTCATCTTATTATTGTCCATAATTGAGACTCAAGCACTAGTTGCTCAAACAACCATTAATTTCGACAATGCCGAGAATTGGGTTGCCGGAAGTGTAGCCTTGGGCAGTTATGCAAAAGATCATACCTATACTGAATCAGGAGTCACTTTTACTGGCGGACCTGCATTGCGAAATACAACAACAACGCAAGATGAAGTTTCTGGTGCACTAGGAACCTATTCTTGGAGACTCAGCAATACTATTCCAATGGAGTGGGTTGTTACAGTTGGCTCTGGGGGTGTTTCTGATTTTTCTTTTAAAATACGCAGGTGGAATACCACACCATCGCCAAATTTTAATCTTGATTATTCTATCGATGAAGGTGCAAATTGGAAGAATGTTACTGTGATCAACAATGATTCATTGAATAATTCAAGCAATTGGGCAACAATTGACGGGACAATCAACAATGCGAATGAACGAATAAAAATCCGCATTATTGGCAATGGCAATTCACAGCGGATTATGGTTGATGATTTTACTTGGGCACCATATACCGCAGGAACAATAACCCCACCATCATCACTAACATCAAAATCTGCTTCATCATCACAAATCAATTTGGAATGTGTTAAAAATACAAGTAGTAACGACCTTCTAGTTGCTTGGTCTGACAATGGCATTTTTGGCGACCCTGTACAAGGAACAACATATACCAAGGGTAGCGCCATTGAGGGAGGAGGCACGGTATTGTCAAGTGGAACAGAATCGACCATCCAACATACGGGGTTAAATAAACATTCGGTCTATTACTACAAAGCTTGGTCGCTCAATAGCTCGAATAATTATTCTAAAGGGATTACAACAAATGCATCAACTTTAGGACTCACACCAGATAATGCAGTGTCTGATTTTACGGTAGAATCGGCGACACATTCTCGTGTCAACCTGAATTGGCAATACAATCAGGGCATAAATACCGCCGATAGTTTTCTGCTCGTGATAAATACATCGAATAGTATACCGAACCCGATTAACGGAATTTGGCTTCCCAACGACTTTGATTTATCGGATGGAAACGGATGTGTGAATCTCAATTCAGATCTATCAAGTTATCAATGGACAGATTTAAACCCTGAAACACACTACAATTTTGCAATCTATGCTTATTCTAATTCAGGGGCGAACGTGCTATACAAAATAGAAAGTACACCTACAGAATGTTCCATCGTAACCAATCCACTACCACCATTACCAACAGTTTGGTTCAATGAATTCCACTATGACAACGAGGGCGAAGACACCGACGAAATGATAGAAATCGTACTGAAGAATAGCTTATTGTACGATTTATCCGACTTTGAAATCATTCTCTACAATGGGGGCGATGGGCTTGAATATGCAACACATGCCCTCAATACTTTTACAAAAGGGAGTACAATTGGCGATTTTACATTTTATTACAAACTTATTGGAGGCATACAAAATGGTCCAACCGATGGTTTTGCCATTGCCTATCAGAATATTCTTGTTGAGGGATCATTTATAAGCTACGAAGGTACTTTCAGCGCAAAAGATGGACCAGCAAAAGACTCTCTTTCTTTAGGGCTTGAAATTGATCAAGCAATCCTAGATATTGCAGGCTCAACACTTCAATTAACCGGGAATGGCGTCATCTTTTCCGATTTTATTTGGTCAAAAGCACTTGCAACCCATGGCAAAATTAATGAGGGACAAACTCTGGGTAACTTTGTTGACTCCTACAATATTCAGGAAGATTGTCTTTCATACTATGTGAAAAACAAAAAACTTTTTCTCCATTCAAACATCAAATCACATCTATCTATTCGAATTTATGATACTTATGGACGTAAGAAATTTGAAACAAAAATACAAACAGATGGTTCCGTTGATATGACTTCCTTCAATGGAATTTGCATCATTGAAATTAATAATGGCCACTCAACAAAAGTATTGCGGGCAATTATAGAATAGATTACTGGCACAAACAAAACGCTGTTGACCACAAGAAAAGCTTAAGCATCTTACTTTCTGTAGAAGAATTAAAACTTATATTTGTTGCATGAGAACAGAGGTAAATATCAATACAGATATGCTTACATGGGCAATTTCCCGTGCGGGATATGACATACCTGATCTCACTGAAAAAGTTCCAAACTTGACAGATTGGCTTCTTGGAAATAAAAAACCAACAGTAAAACAATTAGAAGATTTTTCTAAAAAGGTTTATTTACCTTTTGGATTCTTTTTCTTACAAGAACCCCCAAAAGAAAAACTCCCTATCCCTTTTTTTAGAACAAACAGCACTAAAACAGATCAAGTAAGCATTAATATTTATGATACAATTTTACAACTGCAACAGCGCCAAGATTGGTTGAAAGACTATCTTAAAGACAGCGAATTTGAGAAGTTATCTTATGTGGGCAAATTCAAATCGAATAATAACATACACGAAATTGTTGCTGACTTAAGAAAAACATTAGCCCTGCAAGAAAGTTGGGCAAGCCAATTTAAAACTTGGCAAGAAGCTCTTGATTCTCTGATATCCCACATTGAAGACATAGGTATTATCACAAATTTTAATGGTATAGTTGGCAACAATACGCATCGGCCAATAAAAGTTGATGAATGTAGAGGTTTTGTACTTGTAGATGAAATGGCACCGTTCATGTTCATCAATAATTCTGACGGAAAAGCTGCACAAATGTTTACAATTGTGCATGAGTTAGCCCACATTTGGACAGGACACAGTGCCGGTTTCGATTTCAGAAAACTTGAACCGGCCGACGACCCAATTGAACGACTTTGTGATAAAGTAGCCGCTGAATTTTTAGTCCCAGAGATAGCCTTTAACGAAATATGGGAGTCTTTTGAAAACATTAAAAAAACAGCTAGATTTTTCAAGGTTAGTGAAATTGTTATTGCTCGCAGAGCTCTTGATTTAGGAAAGATCACAAAAACACAATTTTTTGAGTTCTACGACGGCTATATTAAGCAAGAATTTATTAAAAAAGAATCCCAAAGTTCTGGTGGCGATTTCTATGCTACAACTCGAAAAAGGCTCGGACCATCATTCTCGTCCCATATTAACAATGCAGTAAAATCCGGGAAATTATTATATCGAGATGCTTATAAACTCACAGGATTAAAAGGCGACACCTTTCAAACCTATTTCACAAAACACATCTAGCACATGGGGGTTTATATTGTCGATAGTAACTTTTTTATTCAGGCTCATAGAGAAACTTATCCATTAGACGTTGCTCTAAGCTTTTGGAACAAAGTCAGGCAATTGGCAATTGAAGGTAAAATTATTAGTATCGATAAGGTTCAGTATGAGCTTTTTGATAAAAATGACTCGTTAGAAGCTTGGTGCAAAGACAATCTTCCCCCTGATTTTTTTAAAGACACTTCAGAAACTTTACCTGAATATCAGAAAATTACAGAATGGACATTTTCAAAAAACTCTCATTATAAACCCAATGCTATTAATGAATTCTTAGATGCAAATGAGGCAGATGCTTTTATTATTGCCTACTCGCTACAAGACATTTCTACAAGAATAATTGTTACACAGGAAGTAAGCCAGCCAGAAATGAAAAGCAAGATAAAAATTCCAGAGCCGTGTAACGCTCTCAAAGTTCGCTATATAAAAGCAATGGAAATGTTTAGGGAATTAGGAGAAACATTCTGATTTGCATCTTACTATTAGACAGTTATACGAATGAAAGCCAACAAAATACTTCGTGCCATTTTTGCGCTATTGATCACTGCGGGGGTACTTCTGCTGCTCGACCTTGAGAACCGGAAATCAGCAATTAAAACAACCGATCTGAAGAAAATTGCCATCTTCAAAATGGCATCACGGCCAACCCTCGACGAAGCCGAAAATGGGATTTTGGAAGCTCTTGCCCAACGCGGTTTTACCGACGGGAAAAACTGCACCATAAAACGGTTTTGTGCCGAGGGCGATATGCCTACCGCCAACACCATTGCCCAAAATATTGTGAGCAGCAAATACAGCATGGTTATCACAATTAGCACCCCTGCACTACAAGTAATGGCCAATGCCAATAAAAGCGGCGAAGTAATGCACGTTTTCTGTGCCGTTACCGATCCTTATGCGTCGGGCGTAGGCATCACAGGCAGTGCAACATCCGAACACCCAAGACATTTGGTGGGTATTGGAACGTTTCAGCCCGTTGAGAAAGCTTTCGAAATTGCACGACTAATGAACCCCGACCTGAAAAAAGTTGGGACAGTTTGGTGCACCAGCGAAACTTGCTCGGAAGCTTGTGTAAAACTTGCCCGTAAAAAATGTGCTGAGCTGGGAATTGAACTGGTTGAAATGAGCGTCGAAAGCACAACCCAAGTTCTTGAAACGGCAATGAGCCTAACTTCGCGCGGGGTAGATGCATTGTGGCTTGGAGGCGACAATGTTGTTGAATCGGGGATTGACCAATTGATAAGTGCGGCAAACAAAGCACAGATTCCGCTTTTCACCAACAACCCTTACAACATTAGGGGAAACACTCTTTTTGGCGTTGGTGCCGAATACATCGAAGTGGGCCGAACTGCCGGAAACATGGCCGCCGATGTATTGAACGGAAAACCCACCAGCGAGATTAGTGTTGGCAATGTTGTTCCAATCAAGCTAAGCGTAAACCCCGGCGGCATAAAAAACCTAAAAGGGAAATGGGATACCGGATTGGTTAATCAATAGATAAAGAATTTGAGGTATCCTGATTGGTTTAACCATAGACAAACCGATCAATAAGTCTAAAACACTCCTATCTCCTATCTGAGCGCAAAACAAACAACAATAGATCAGAAAATTAAAGGCTAGAAAGCCTTACATGCCGCAAAACTTCGCCCGAATGAATAAACGCACCGTTTGGACAACCGGTAACATTGCAAAAAGTAATTGCCTCATTAAAGTCTAATTTTGGAGTCAGGCCAATCACAACCATTTCGGCACCAGGACGGCAATTACAATTGAGCAATTTTTGGAACATTACACCACAATGAGGACAAAAAATTTCATCTTTTACACCTTCGAGCAATTCGCCACTCAATACAATTTTATCAAAGTCGCCTTCAATGGCCGAAATAACAAACTCGCCCTCCAAGTTGTCTCTCCGATACTTTAACCTCAATCCCGGGAAACCATTAATTTCATTCTCAGGGTCAACAACACTACAGCCGTTTGGACAAAAAGCTTCATTAACAATGTAACGCACTTTCTTCTCCACACTTTTGCTCCTATTGCGAAGCCTGATACTCCTTTCTCCCAAAGGAATAATCAACCTACCATCTTTGCTGAATCTCGACATCTCAATAAAATATTAAATGATTTGATGCTAATGTACAATCAAATTGAACGTTAAAAATGCAACATCGAAAATATAGGTGAAATACCTACCACAAAGCCCTAATTCACTTAACAGACTCTTAACATCAGAAATATCAACCAAATACACCACTCTTCGATTTGTTAACTTACCAATAAAACTATCATTCTGAAAGAAATTTAATTTGCATACTTACAAAATATAACTATTATTGCACTATTAAAATAAAATGACAATGACAAATCAATTCAGACATCACCACGGCCATCATCACCAACTGCAATTGCGGTAGGCTACCTGACTGTGTCTGAATACGAATAAAGATATTAGATAACAATACAAGGCTTACCCATTTTGGTAAGCCTTTTTTTATTTTTGTAAAAACTCGAATTATGAGCGGAATTTTAAGAATAGCAATTCAAACTAAAGGCCGGTTAAACGAAGAATCGGAAGAACTAATCAGAGAATGTGGGATAAAACTCACCGTTGGAAAACGTCAGTTATTGTCGCCTGCTAAAAATTTCCCTGTCGAAATCCTATACTTGCGCGACGACGATATTCCAGAAACAGTGGCTGATGGAGTTGCCGACATAGGTATCGTTGGCGAAAACGAGATGCTCGAGAAAGATAAAAATGTTGTTTTAACCAAACGTCTCGGCTTCAGCAAGTGCCGCCTATCTCTTGCCATCCCAAAGGGCGAAACGTACAATGGCCCCGAGTGGTTCGAAGGAAAAACGGTGGCAACATCGTACCCCGTGATACTCCAGAAATTCTTCAGCGATAAAGGAATTAAAGCTGCCATCCACGTAATAACCGGATCGGTAGAAATTGCTCCCGGAATTGGATTGGCCGATGGCATTTTCGACATCGTAAGTTCAGGCGGAACACTGGTTTCCAACGGATTGAAAGAGGTCGAAGTAGTTACTCCTTCCGAAGCCGTTTTAATATCGAGCCCAAGCTTATCTGTTGAAAAGCAAGCTATTTTGAATGAACTTATTTTCCGCATCGAGTCGGTTGAACGGTCAAAAGGAAAAAAATACATCATGCTGAATGCCCCTAACGGCAAGCTTCCCGAAATTGTAGCAATGCTACCCGGGATGAAAAGCCCGACCATTATGCCATTAGTAGAAAGTGGATGGAGTTCAATACATTCAGTAATTGAAGAAAAATATTTCTGGGAAAATATCTCTAAATTGAAAGCCCTTGGTGCCGAAGGAATTTTGGTGTTGCCAATTGAAAAGATGATCATGTAATGAATCAAATGAAACACGAAGGCGCAAAGACACGGAGAAATGATCCCTTAAGTAGAATTAAAAGACACCTAAAAAGCATTGCGCCCTTTGTGATGAACCTTTGTGAACTTTGTGGTTTTTAATGACGAATGACTTTAAAAAATGAAAGTAATAAAATACTCTAAACCAACCGAATGGCCATCTCTTTTGAAGCGCCCAGTTTTCGAAACTGCGTCGCTCAACGAAAAGGTGAAAGCCGTGCTCGACGACGTGAAAGCCAATGGCGATGCGGCCGTTCGTAAATACACTGCTCAATTCGATAAGGTTGAACTGGATGAATTGCTGGTTTCAGAAGCCGAAATTAAAGTCGGTGTTGCCGAACTCGATGCCAATTTGAAAGCTGCCATCGAACAAGCCGCAATCAACATAACCAAGTTTCACGCTGCACAGCAGTTCGAAACGAAGGTGATTGAAACCACTCCGGGTGTAAAATGTTGGCAAAAAAGCGTTGGTATCGAAAAAGTTGGTTTGTACATTCCGGGCGGCACTGCCCCGCTCTTTTCAACCGTTTTGATGTTAGCCATTCCTGCAAAAATTGCGGGTTGTAGAGAGATTGTACTTTGTACGCCGCCGCAAAAAGATGGCAAACTTCCTGCTCCAGTTTTGTTCGCAGCCAAGCTTTCCGGCATCACAAAAATATTCAAGATAGGTGGAATTCAAGCTATTGGCGCTATGGCTTATGGAACAGAAAGCGTCCCAAAAGTGTTCAAAATTTTCGGTCCGGGCAACCAATATGTTACTGCTGCCAAGCAGTTGGTGAGCATGAGCGATGTTTCCATCGACATGCCTGCTGGCCCCAGCGAAGTAGCCGTTATGGCCGACGAGACTGCAAACCCGGCCTTCGTTGCCGCCGACTTGCTTTCGCAAGCCGAACACGGTGCCGACAGTCAGGTAATTTTGGTAACCACCTCGATAAAGCTCATCGAAGAGGTACAAGTTGAATTGGAAAAGCAATTGGCTGTTCTTCCTCGAATGGATTATGCGCTAAAAGCTTTGGATAACAGCAAAATATTCTTGATTGAAACCGAACAGGAAATGATCGACATGATGAACCTGTACGCTGCCGAACACCTCATCATCCAAACGAAAAACTACGCCGAAGTAGCCGAGAAAATCATCAACGCAGGTTCAATTTTCCTTGGAAATTACACGCCTGAAAGTGCTGGCGATTATGCTTCAGGAACCAATCACACCCTGCCAACCAACGGATGGGCAACCAGTTACAGCGGTGTAAACCTCGACAGTTTCATACGCAAAATCACCTTTCAGGAAATATCCAAAGAAGGCATCCAAAACCTGGGACCCGTAATTGAGCAAATGGCCGAAGCCGAGCATTTGTTTGCACACAAGAATGCAGCCTCATTAAGGATTTGCGATTGATAATTTATTAATTATGATTGATCAAACCAGTTTTAAAATGAAAACATTAAACGAATTACTTCGGAAAAACATAGCCAACCTAAAACCCTACTCCTCCGCACGCGACGAGTTTAGCGGCAGTGCGTCGGTATTTCTCGACGCAAACGAAAACCCCTACGACACGGGCTACAACCGCTATCCCGATCCGTACCAACAGGAAGTGAAAAAACGCATCGCCGAAATCAAGGGCGTTAAACTCAACCAGATTTTTCTGGGCAACGGTAGCGACGAGCCTATCGACTTGCTGTACCGCGCCTTTTGCAACCCGGGCATCGACAATTCGATCATCATGGATCCTTCGTACGGTATGTACACCGTTTCGGCCGACATCAATGACATCGAAATTCGCAAAGTGTTGCTGAACAATGATTATCAAATTGAAGCCTCAAAATTACTGGCAGCTGCCGACGACAAATCGAAACTGCTGTTTCTTTGTTCGCCCAACAACCCAACAGCCAACAGCCTCGACCGTGGTGAGATAATCAAAGTGATTGAAGGTTTCCGCGGCATTGTGGTGGTGGACGAAGCTTACATCGACTTTGCGCCCGGCACAACCTTGCTTGCCGATTTGGACAAATATCCCAATTTGGTGGTACTACAAACCTTCTCGAAAGCTTGGGGCTTAGCCGGAATCCGACTGGGAATGGCCTTCGCTTCGCCCGAAATCATTAAGATTCTGAGCAAAATCAAATATCCGTACAACATCAATCAGCTTACCCAACAACGGGTAATGCAATCGTTGCAAAACGTTGAAGAAAAAGAGTCTTGGGTAAAAACCATCATTTCCGAGCGTGGAAAACTGGCCGAAGAGCTGAAAAAATTATCCTTTGTGCAAAAGGTTTATCCAAGCAATGCCAATTTCTTGTTGGTAAAAATGGACACTGCCCGCGAAAAATTTGAGTACCTTATGAACGAGGGCGTAATTGTTCGCGACCGTTCCAAAGTTGCGCTTTGCGAAGGAAGTCTACGCATTACTGTAGGAAGTCCAGAAGAAAATAAATCGCTAATCGAAGTTCTTTCAAAATTATAATAATGAGCCTACTAAAAATTGAAATACCTTATGAAATAGATTCTCCTGAAAGAACCCTCTTCCATCGAGAAATTCTCTTAAAAAAGAAGTTCATGCATAAATTATACCTCGAATGGTATCTCTTCTTTAAAAAAACATTTGAAAGTTTGCCTTCAGGAAAAAAGGTTGAGATAGGTTCAGGCGGTGGATTCCTAAAAGATATTATTCCCGAAGTGATTACTTCCGATGTAATTCCTCTTCCTACAAACGACATGACGCTTTCGGCGCTTGACATGCCTTTTGCCGAAGGTGAATTAAGTGCGATTGTTATGGTCGACACCTTTCATCATCTGCCCGATTGTGAACTATTTTTAAAGGAAGCTGAAAGAGTTTTGATCTCAGGTGGAAAGATTTTGATGGTTGAACCTGCCAATTCATGTTGGGGAAGATTTATTTATCAGAACTTTCATCATGAACCATTCAATCCCAAAGGCGACTGGACATTCCCGTCGTCGGGGCCATTAAGTGGTGCTAATGGAGCATTGCCCTGGATCATTTTCAAAAGGGATAAAACAATTTTTGAGAAGAAATTTCCCAACCTTAAAATTATTAAAATGAAGAACCACACACCCGTTCGATATTTAATAAGCGGAGGGTTCACTTTAAAACAATTATTGCCCGGTTTTATGTATGCTCCTGTAAAAATATTTGAAAAGATTTTTTCTCCAATACAGGCATTCTCAATGTTTACTACTATTGTAATTGAAAAGAAATGAACCTATGAAGCAAAAAGCCTTATTCATCGACCGCGACGGGACACTTGTAATTGAACCTCCAGTTGATTACCAATTGGACACTCTTGAAAAACTGGAGTTTTACCCAGGAGTGTTCCGCAATATGCATTTCATTGCCAAAAACCTCGATTACGAGTTAGTGATGGTGACCAATCAGGACGGACTGGGAACAAGTTCTTTTCCTGAAGAAACCTTTTGGCCGGCTCACAAAAAAATGCTGAAAGCGTTTGAGGGCGAAGGTGTGGTGTTCAACGACACGCTGATCGATCGCAGCTTTCCCGAAGATAATGCGCCAACCCGCAAACCACGTACCGGACTGATGAGCAAATACATGGATGGCAGCTATGATTTGGCCAACAGCTACGTAATTGGCGACCGCCTTACCGATGTTGAACTGGCTAAAAACTTGGGGTGCAAAGCCATCTGGTTAAGCAATGAATCCGAAGAACTGCTTGTTGAAAAAGGTCTTTCTGAAGTTTGTGTGCTGAAAACCACCAACTGGGACGAGGTTTATGCCGAAGTAGCCAAAACCGACCGCACCGCTACCGTTCGTCGTACCACCAAAGAAACCGATATTGATGTGTGGCTCGACCTTGATGGAACAGGAAAAACCAACATCTCAACAGGACTGGGCTTCTTCGACCACATGTTGGACCAAATTGGCCGCCACTCGGG
>Ga0209373_10001616_pt1 | contig 25618 bp, 21 predicted proteins | sample Higcelweek5metaG_FD_187173 | JGI IMG/M metagenome (GOLD analysis project Ga0209373, IMG submission 187173) | Freshwater pond sediment microbial communities from the University of Edinburgh, under environmental carbon perturbations - High... | ecosystem: Environmental > Aquatic > Freshwater >... | reverse complement strand
TTTCACTGGCAGCAATCAGTATTCTTTTACGGATACGGCTTTCCTGTTCACCGAACAAACCCTCCATATTATCAAGGATCCGGTCCGATTTTTTTTCCGATATCGTGCCCTTAAACTGCGATAGCACATCGGCAGAACTGATGTTCTCCTTGATGAAATCGTCAATATTAAATTTTGAACCTGGTTTCATGGGATTTCAGAGGATTTGGTTGATCTGTTGACCCTTCTCATGAACATTATCATGCTTGCTCAAAGGTATAAAATAATTTTTAATACAATCGGTACCAATTAGATATTTATCAGTAAAGTTTTACAGTCGCAGATTGCAACTGCGTTTTGGTTGAAAATATGTCTTTGTATTTGGACATTTTCTTTTTTGAGGTAACAGAAAAAATACAACTCGGAGTGCACCCAACATTTTGTCGTCCGCCAGACATGTTTTTGCGAATAGGAGCGGACACGGAATCGTTGGGTGCTGCAGGCGGTATCCCTGCTCAGTATTGTTATATTGTAAAACCCATACAAGCTGACTCTAAAATGTCGGCGAGGCCACCCAACATGATTGGCGCCTCAAAAAATGAAAATGTCTGTAATTGCCCTTTTTACGCAAAATTCCGAATGACTATATTTGCTTCTCAATACAATTCAAAAATGGTGGTCATTGTCAATTACGGTATGGGAAACCTGCATTCGGTGCTGAAAAAACTCCGCAGCTGCGGCATCGAAGCTATCGTTTCCGACGATTATGCTGTTATCCGGAATGCTTCGAAAATTATTCTGCCGGGCGTGGGACATTTTGCCATGGCCATGAATAATCTTGAAAAGCTGCACCTGATCGAAACGTTGAATGAATGTGTACTGGTAAAAAAAACACCCTTGCTCGGTATCTGTCTTGGCATGCAGCTTATGGCCAATCAAAGCGAAGAAGGCGCTGTGCCCGGTCTGGGCTGGTTCGATGCACAGGTGGTGAAATTTAATGTGCAGAATGCCTTGATGTATAAAGTCCCGCATACCGGCTGGAATCAGATCTGCATTGAAAAACAAAGCCCGCTGATGACAGGTATTACCGATAAATCTGAATTCTATTTCGTGCATTCATATCACTGGAAAACCGATAATAAATCCGATATTCTCAATACAACCGACTACGAATACAATTTTATTTCTGCTGTTGAAAAAGAAAACATCTTCGGTGTCCAGTATCATCCTGAAAAAAGCCATGATGTTGGCGAAGTATTGTTTAGGAATTTTTTGAAGATTTGACTGTCGTTACAATCGTTACAGCCGTTACAATCGTTACAGCCGTTGCAAATTTTTGGTTGGTAGGAGGAGTGACAGAAAATTGAATAAATCAAATACATATTACATGAAAACACACAAGGATCTGGATTCGTATCAGAAAGCCATGGAGTTGGTTCAGAAAACCTATGAAATTACTGCTGAATTTCCAAATGAAGAGAAATTCGGGCTTATCAGTCAAATGAGAAGGGCTGCGGTTTCCATCCCGTCCAATATTGCTGAAGGAGCCGCCAGAGACTCAGTGAAAGAAAATCTGCAATTTCTCTCATATTCTCAGGGAAGTTTATCTGAACTGGAGACCCAATTGGAGCTTTCGGTTCGTTTGGGATTTCTGAAAAGGGAAGTTTGTAATGAAATGGATAAAGACATGATGGCGCTTAGAGCAATGATTGCCGGTATGAGAAGACACTTGAAAAGCAAGATCAAATAGTTTGCCGTTGCTACCGTTACAGTCGTTACAGGCATTTTGGTTTTTGTAACGTCTGTAACGTGTAACGCATAACGTCTGTAACGTGTAACGCGTAACGTCTGTAACGTGTAACGCCTGTAACGTGTAACGTCTGTAACGTGTAACGAAGGAATTCTGTAACTTTGTAACGTGTAACGCGTAACGTCTGTAACGTGTAACGCGTAACGTCTGTAACGTCTGTAACGTGTAACGCGTAACGTTTGTAACGTGTAACGCCTGTAACGTATAACGAAAAAAATGTTCCGACCCCGCATCATACCCGTCCTATTACTCAAAGATCAGGTTCTTGTAAAAACCGTTCGTTTTGGCAATCCGAAATACATCGGTGACCCCATTAATGCTGTGAAGATTTTTAATGACCTGAAAGCCGATGAACTCGTATTTCTCGATATTCACGCAAGCCGCGAAGGCCGCTGTATTTCGTCCGACTTTGTGCGCGAAGTGGGCGAAGAAGCCAATATGCCGTTTGCCGTCGGCGGTGGAATTTCCACCATTGAACAGATTAAAGCACTGATTAATGCCGGTGCCGAAAAAGTCATTATCAACTCACAAGCCGCATCCAATCCGGGCTTTATAAAAAATGCTTCCGATACTTTTGGCGCTTCTACCATTGTGGTTTGTATAGATGTTAAAAAGAAATTTCTCGGTAGCGAACAGGTATGGATTTCCAATGGCAGCAAAGCTACCGGATTCAATCCGGTTGATTATGCGCTTGATATGCAACGGCAGGGCGCCGGCGAAATCATTGTGCAGTCCATCGATCACGATGGCGCCATGCAGGGATACAACCTCAATCTTATTCAGGAAATTTCAGCTGCTGTAACCATTCCGGTGGTTGCTTTAGGTGGCGCCGGAAACCTGCAGCACATGCGCGATGCATACACAAAGGCACACGCCACAGCCCTCGCCGCAGGTAGTATGTTCGTCTTCTACGGCCCCAATAAGGCTGTGCTGATTAATTATCCTGAGAGAAATAAAATTGCTGAAACATTTTCGTTGCTTAAAGCTTAAAAATGCGTAATTCCACGCACCCTTTAAGCCTTAAGCATTAAGCCTTAAGCCGCGAAGCGTTGCGCGTCTGAAAGTGCTGACTGCAGCGTCAGTACTGCAAGTCCCGACCGATAGCGTCGGGATGCGCGTTGTGCGTTGCGCTTTAAGCCCTGCGCATTGCGCCTTGTGCATTGAGCGTTGTGCTCTGTGCCGCATGCTCTGTGCCTCCCGCCGCGGCAATTGCAGCTTAAAGCTTAAAAATTCGTGATTCCGCGCACCCTTTAAGCCTTAAGCATTAAGCATTAAGCCTTAAGCCGCGAAGCGTTGCGCCTTGTGCTCTGTGCTTTGTGCGTTGCGCGTTGTGCCTCCCGCCGCAAGCCGCAAGCCGCATGCCTCATGCCGCATGCCCTGTGCGTTGTGCTTTGCGCGTTGTGCCTTCCACCGCCCGCCCTGTCACTTTGTATCGCCTGAAAGGCAATCTCTTATTCTTTTTATGGTCCTATATTTTTGCATTTTATGTAATCCGTTGGTTTGTAAAAATAGTATTTTTAATGATTCTATGGTCCGATAAAATTAGAAAAACCATTGTTTAATGGTCCGATATTTATTTATTATCGTATATTTGCATCTTAATATCAGATGTTTATGAGATACATTCAACGCGATATAGATGAAGACCTGATTCTGTGGAAAAACGACCCTAAGCACAAACCGCTTATTGTAAGAGGTGCAAGACAGGTTGGGAAGTCATCCAGCATAAGACATTTGGCGGAAAGTTTTGATTATTTTATCGAGGTAGATCTGGAACAGAAAAAGTCGCTGCATGTATTGTTTGAAGGCGACATTAATCCTGAAAAGATTTTTGAAGAATTATCGCTGCTATTCAATACCCCGGTCATTGCCGGAAGAACGCTGATATTTTTCGATGAAATTCAAGCCTGCATTCCTGCTATTTCAGCTCTCAGATATTTTTATGAAAAGACTCCCGAAATCCACGTGATAGCAGCCGGGTCACTACTCGAATTTGCGTTGAAAGACCTTCCTTCATTTGGCGTAGGCCGCGTCCGTTCTTTATTTCTGTACCCCATGTCATTTGCCGAATTTTTGGTGGCCCGGGGTCAAAACCTGCTTAAGGACGCTTTATTCAAATTGGATGTGTTGGAAAATATGTCTGATGCCCTTCATCAAAAACTCATTGAAAATCTTATCCGCTTCATGCTCATGGGTGGTATGCCGGAGGTTGTTTCAACCTACGTTTCCAATGGTTCCCTATTAGATTGTCAACAAATACTTGATGATATTACGACCTCTCTTTTTGATGATTTTGCCAAATACAAATCAAAGGTTCCGCCGTCGCGGCTTCGTGAAGTGTTTTCATCAGTGGCCCAACAAAGCGGGAAGAAGTTTATGTTCTCCCAGATAAACCAGGTAGATAGCCACGCCCAATTGAAACAAGCGCTTGAAATCCTTGAGTTGGCCGGCATTGTCCACAGTGTCACTCATTGTGCTGCCAATGGTCTGCCCATGGCTGCCGAGACCAACCCGAAGTTTAAAAAATATTTGATTTTCGATACCGGTATTTTTCAACGCATGTGTAAATTGAATCTGGTTGATTTTTTTACGGATGCAAGTTTGGAGCAAATCAACAAAGGGTCTTTTGCAGAAGTGTATGCAGGCCTGGAAATTTTAAAAGCCTTACCAAACAACCAGGCGCAATCGTTGTATTATTGGCACCGCATTAAAAGGGGTAGTCAGGCCGAGGTGGATTATCTGGCGCAAATCCATGGTGAAATTATCCCGATTGAAGTAAAATCGGGGATTAAAGGCAAAATGCAAAGCCTTCGGCAGTTCCTTTCCGAAAAAAACAAACCATTTGGTATCCGCACCTCTCTTGAAAAATACGGTAAATACGATGATATTTTGGTCGTGCCCTTGTATGCCCTCGCTGCCTACATTACAAAGCATAACGATTAAATGACAATGATTGAATAATTAAGCCTACGATCTCTCCGCCTCCAAATACAGTGCGAGTGAACAGTGCGAGAGCGGTATTCAGCCTAATACTTAAAAATTCGTGATTCCACGCACCCTTTAAGCCTTAAGCATTAAGCCTTAAGCCGCGAAGCGTTGCGCGTTGCGCGTCTGAAAGTGCTGACCGCAGTGTCAGTACTGCAAGTCCCGACCGATAGCGTCGGGATGTGCCCTGTGCTCTGCGCGTTGAGCGTTGCGCGTTGTGCTTTGAGCCTCCCGCCTCCTGCCGCATGCCCTATGCCGCATGCCGCAAGCCGCCTGCTCTGTGCCTCCCGCCGCGGCAATTGCAGCTTAAAGCTTAAAAATTTAAAGCTTAAAAATTCGTGATTCCACGCACCCTTTAAGCCTTAAGCATTAAGCCTTAAGCCGCGAAGCGTTGCGCCTTGCGCTCTGTGCTCTGCGCGTTGTGCTTTGTGCGTTGTGCTCTATGCCGCATGCTCTGTGCCTCCCGCCGCGGCAATAGCAGCTTAAAGCTTTAAAGCTTAAAAATTCGTGATTCCACGCACCCATTAAGCCTTAAGCATTAAGCCTTAAGCATTAAGCATTAAGCCTTAAGCCGCGAAGCGTTGCGCCTTGCGCTCTGTGCTCTGCGCGTTGTGCTTTGCGCGTTGCGCGTTGTGCTCTATGCCGCATGCTCTGTGCCTCCCGCCGCGGCAATAGCAGCTTAAAGCTTTAAAGCTTAAAAATTCGTGATTCCACGCACCCATTAAGCCTTAAGCATTAAGCCTTAAGCATTAAGCATTAAGCCTTAAGCCGCGAAGCGTTGCGCCTTGCGCTCTGTGCTCTGCGCGTTGTGCTTTGCGCGTTGTGCTCTGTGCCGCATGCCTCAAGCGCTTCCGACATTCCAGAGTCGCGTAGCGTCCTGGAATAGTCGGGGCAGTTAGCCTCCCGCCGCGGCAATTGCAGCTTAAAGCTTAAAAATTTAAAGCTTAAAAATTCGTGATTCCACGCACCCTTTAAGCCTTAAGCATTAAGCCTTAAGCATTAAGCCTTAAGCCCGGGCATTGTGCCCTGCGCCCTGTGCGTTGCGCGTTGTGCTTTGCGCGTTGCGCGTTGTGCTCTATGCCGCATGCTCTGTGCCTCCCGCCGCGGCAATAGCAGCTTAAAGCTTAAAAATTTAAAGCTTAAGGATCAGTGATCCCACGAAGCCTTTAAGCCTTAAGCATTAAGCCTTAAGCCGCGAAGCGTTGCGCGTTGAGCTCTGCGCGTTGAGCGTTGTGCTTTGCGCCCCTACTCCTCCAACCTATCCCTCCGCGTCTTTCCCGTAATATACAACATGCAGAAAAAAAACAGCGGCAACGCCGGAATCCGATAGCGCACCAACGAGCCGTAATTCGCCGTCGATAATCCAACAAAAATAATGAACATAAGCGAAAACAACAGAAACGCCAGGATTACCGGATCGGAAAGGACTTTCAGTGCGCCACGCCGGAACAATACATTCCGCATCGCAATGACAAATAATATCAGAAAAATCATTCCCTCCAATGAACTGATGGCCATTACAGGATTGGCTACCTGCCACGGAAAGGGACCAAACATACCGTAAATGAAGGCCAGATGCGCCTTGCTGAGTATGCCTCCCATGGTGGGCTCAAAGGTGCCAATATCGAAAAAATTTGTACTGTATGATTTATTGTTGATGAAATCTTCGCGCGTGACCACCAGCTTTTGCATGGTCGAGTCTATACTCCCATATTTTCCCAGCGATTGCGACAACGACGAATAGGCATACAGCCCGCCACCAATCAGTATAACCGTGGATGCCGGCATGACCAGCACGCGCAATGCTTTATTCCGAATGCTTTTTACCGATGAATACAACAACAATACAAATGCAGCAGGCATCAATGCAATAAAAATATAGGGTTTGATGCTGATGATTAAATACGCATTTACAATAATCAACAAAATATTTAATCCTACCTTTTTTCGCTCAAAGGCTATGGCCATTATCGAATACAAAATCCACAGCGTTGCCGATAAGGTAAAACTGTCTTTGTATAAACCCGAGCCCCAGAAAATACAGGAAGGGAGAAACAATATGGCTATCGCAATGCGGCTTTCCATGCCGGGATAGCGCTTGTTCAGCATATGAAACAATTTCCAGGGTCCTAAAAAAGCAATGATGTTGAACAGCACCGTCGAAGTCATGATACGACCTAAGCCAAGAATGACAAACGGGTACGTAAACCGGCTGATGGCCCAGGCGTTATTATCATAATACAAATCGGTCCATGGTCGTCCTGAATCAAAAGTGAATTTTGAAAAAGACGGAATACTGTTATCCCCCAGTAAAAACTGCAGGGCATCCCAGGGTTTTTCGGCCGTAAGCCGTATCAATACTTTGGTGTTGTCGAAATAGGAGTAGGTATCGCCGCCGGGATAATAATAGCCGTATATCATCAACACCGCAATACCGCCCAGAAACTTGAATGCCAGCGCATGTATATACCAGCGGTACGAAGGATCATCCGATTTATTGAATCGGATATACACCCACACAATAAGCAATGCCATGCCTATGTACAGCAGGCTAAGCAGCCAGTCCATCGTGCCGATGTAATCATGTACATTGAAATAATACATAATGCAAATATAGAAATTCCCCGCACAACGCGCAACGCTCAATGCACAACGCATAGAGCCTGACGCCTGTCGCCTGACGCCTGTTGCACAACGTCACACCCAGCTGCCACGGCGGATTCGCTTCCGACATTCCAGAGTCGCGTAGCGTCCTGGAATAGTCGGGGCATAACCCATAACTCATAGCTCATAACTCGCAAAAATCATTTTTTCACCCTCCCCGTCAAACATATCCCATTTGTTCGTATGTTTGTCAGCTATTTCAAAAACCTCTCTGCCTCTACCTATGCCTGACAACGCTATCCGCATTTGTTCCCGCTGTGTAATGGATTCCCACGACATCAACATCCGGTTTGATGAACAGGGCCATTGTAACCACTGCACCGAATACCTCGAAAACACCCACCTGTTCACATACAAAGGCGCCGAAAGCGATGCAAAACTCGCCGCCATGATTGAGCTGATCAAAAAAATCGGCAAGGGAAAAAAATACGACTGCATCATTGGCGTAAGCGGTGGGGTCGATAGCATCTACCTCACCTATATGGCCGTGCAATGGGGCCTGCGCCCGCTCGCCGTGCATATGGACAATGGCTGGAACGCCCGCGTGGCCGTCGAAAACATCAAACGCGCCCTCGATAAACTGGGCGTAGACCTCGATACAAATGTACTCGACTGGCTCGAATTCCGCGACCTGCAATTGTCATTTCTCAAAGCATCGGTGCCCGAAGCCGAAAACCCCACCGATATGGCCATTCAGGGCGTACTCCACAAAGCAGCCCGCAAATACAAAGTCAAATACATCCTCAGTGGCGGCAACTTCGTTACCGAAGGTATTCTGCCAAAATTCTTTCAATACAACCCCAAAGATTTCCGCTACCTCAAAGCCATTCACCGCCGCTTCGGATCAGTAAAACTCAAAACTTTTCCGGCCTTCGGTTTCCGCCACGAATTCAGGTATAAATTTTTATTCGGTAAACGTATTTTTTATCCGCTCAATCACATTGCTTTCAATAAAGAAGCAGCTACTGAAACATTAGGCCGCGAGCTGGGTTGGGAAGCCTACGGCGAAAAACATCACGAATCGGTCTATACCAAATTTGTTCAGTCGTATTGGCTGCCCAAAAAATTCAACATCGATTACCGCAAAGCCACTTTCGCCACCATGATTTGCGCCGGCGAAATGAGCCGCGATCAGGCACTCGAAAAACTACAGACCAATCCCTGGAAAGAAGAAATTATCCAACAGGAACTCGACTACGTAGCCAAAAAACTCAACATCTCTGTTGATCAACTAAAGCAGTATATTGACCATCCGCCGAAATATTATTGGGATTACCCAAACGCTGACAGGATGCTGGAATTCGGTTACCGTGTGTATCGGTGGCTGAATCGCAAATAGATCAACGCCCTTTCTTCAACCTCTCTGCGTCGCGCAGCGACCTGAGTGCGTTGAAGAAGCACCAAGCACGTGTAACGAAATCTATTTTTTCTTCAACCAGATATACAGCTCCATTCCTGTATTCGTCCATCTCATTACAGGCCGCAGAATCCAATCAAAGTATTTTGGCATGTATGTTCTGCAGACGGAATATGTATATGAATCAATTTCGTAATTCAGAACAACTGCATTTTTTCTGAATGATTCAAGCGAAAACTCAAACAAATGATAGGGAGGATGCATCGGACTCAGATTGGTAACATAATCATCTCTTTTAATCCAATACACAAAATTGATCAGTTTTGCCACAAGCCATTTTGAAGAAGGAACCTGAATATAAGCGTATCCACCAGGCTTAAGCCATTTCATTGCCTGAGATATAGCAAGAGATGGATCAGGCAAATGTTCCAGTACCGCGCCGAAATAAATAAAGTCGAAATAATTTGAAGGAAATTCCGCACTTTCAATGGATGCACATTTGAATTTTTCAGAGTCGAAGTTAAACAGTTCATTAGCTTTTTTGAAAAATGTTTCCGATGGCTCGATTCCATGCACGTCAAACCCAAGCTCAGAGAGGCCTTTCATTTGTTTGCCAAGGCCTGCACCAATGTCTAAGACTTTTTTTGACGAAATATCGCCCATGGTTGATTGAAGCTTTTTGACAATGCTTTCATCAATGGAAGTAATATTGTTTATTTTTTCTTTTTCCCAGTAGCTGTCAGGTGGTATGGCATAATGATCCTGTATGTTTAAAGGCAATGGTTGCGGATTACAAAATATCAACCCACAATTTCTGCACTTTGCAACAATAGTGGTAATTCCGCTTTTTTTCTTTGGGCTCAGACCTTGTGATTGATTCAATCGCTTGCCGAGAATTTTAAAACCGGTACTGGGTGCACTACACATTGGACACGCTGAACACATTCTGTTTTGATATGTTGATGAAGAATCCAAGGAGTTTCAGTTTTTTGACTTCGTGAGCGATTTTATTATTTCCGCCAATTTCTCTGTCTGCGCCTTTCTCGAATACTCACTAATGTCTTTTGAATTACAAGCTATCTGCCCGGTTTCTGAGAATTCTTTGTATAAATCATTCAAAACTTCGAGCAGGTGTTCTTTGTTTTTTACTATAATGCCAGAATTTGTTTTTCTGATCAGACTTTCCTGCAAATGATCACTACATTCATGAACATCCTTAAGCGGAAAATATTTTTTCTTTAATATCTCAGCTCGTTCTTCTTCAGAAAAACAAAACAAAATAAGCCGGTTAAGACCCAAGTAATCGTAAATCTTCGTCCCCATAAATGAATAATAATTAAACAGCAACAGAATATTGCTCTTTGCCATTTCAATCAGTAATTCTTCATTAGGCATTTTGGGGTAAATAGCAAAGCGGTCAGTGAGATTTGGAAAACATCCGACAATTAAATCGCGAATTTCTTTTTCGTTATTGATTCCGTAAAAATTGATTTTCAAATCGTGGTGTTCATGAACAAATGCACTCATTGTTTTAAAAAACACTTCAATTGGATGCCATGGATATATGGTTCCAGCAAGGGAAATGCTTAACGAACTGTTTTCTTGTTTAATATTCTGAGCTGGTGCAATGGCTTCAGAATCATAGCCGTTAGGAATAACAAATATTGGACGCTTATAGTATTCCCCGATTTTCGCTTTCAGCAATTCAGAAACGCATGTGACAGCAGAAGTAGATTTCAGGCATTTATTCTCATGAAATTTATGCCATGTGTAATAAACTGTCGAACTCTTTTCAGAGTTGTGACTCCAAAGATCACGATAGTCTGCAATAAAAGGGATATTGAATTTTTCCCCCAATTTGGTACCGTATTTAAAAAGAATAAAGGGATCGCCTGTTGCAATTATGGCTTCAACGGAATTATTCTTAAGATACTTTTTTGCATATCTATAAATATTGCATTTGGGCCCGATAGGTGCAATCCATTGAAACAATTCGTAAAAGCTCGATACAACTTTTCTGATTAATGTATGTTTATTTGCTCCAAATCTAAGCATGATGCGATTTGCCAGATTTGGATGATATGGGGTCCTTAAAATTGTACAAGAATCAGTAATTTCTGTTATTAATTCTTTTGATTCTCCGGAAGCAATGTAATCAAGATGATTCCCGTATTTGTTTTGCCATTGTCTGGTTACAATAATAGGGTAAATGCCGTACTCATTAAAATACTTGCTCCAGTTGTAAGGTCTCAGACCGCCAACAGAAACGTATGGAGGAAAGTCATATGCAAGAACAAGCACATTATTCATTATTCCATGATTATCGGCAAATGTAGTTAAAAAATAGAATTTATTTTTTGTACTTTTGATTTGTTGATTTTTTATGGAAAGAGAAAAGGTATTGGTTTTTATTACTTCGGAGTATCCTTATGGAAAGGGCGAAGCTTTTATTGAAGCCGAACTGAATGTGTTAGCCGATAATTTTGACCAAATTGTAATTATTCCAACAGGGACTGCTCCGAATTCAACCATGGAAATTCGGCGCTATCCTTCGAACTGCTCATTATTTGTGCGGAAATCTGAAAAGAAATCAAAATCACTGTTTCATATATTCAGGTGGAGTTTTCTGAAAATGATGTTTTCTGAAATGTCTTATATCAGAAAACAGCTTCAATTGAAGATAAGATTGATTCATTTAAAAATCGCAATCAAATCATATTTGAAGGCATTGATAATTAGGGATATCGTTGTTCAAGCTAGCAAAAACTACAAATCAGAAAAGTTGTTTATCTATAGTTATTGGCTTGGTGATGGGTTACTTGCGGCATTAACGTCAAAAAGCCAAATATCAAATACAGAAAATGTTATAATTTTTTCTCGGGCACATGGGTGGGATGTTTACTTCGAACGTCACAAACCGCCTTATTTACCCTGGAGAAAATTCATGATTGAAAATTGCGATGCAATTTTCTGCATAAGTAAGGATGGGCAAAGATACATGAGAGAAAAATCTTCAATTAATGAAATTGACAAAATTAAGCTTGCCTATCTGGGTGTACCTGCACCTCCGGAGGGTAGTAAAATGCCTGATTTTAACCTTCCAGGAATACGGATTGTTTCATGCTCGAATGTTGTTAAAGTGAAAAGAGTAGAGTTAATTCTCGAAGCTATTTCAATGTCAAAAATCCAAAATATCTACTGGACTCACATAGGAGATGGGCCCTTATTGAAAGACCTTGCGAAAAAAGCATGGGAAGTTGAATGCAGGCGGCCTGATATTCAGATTTCTTTTGCTGGTCATTTATCACCTGCTCAACGCGATGAGTTGCTGGGTTCGGGCAATTTTCAATTATTTGTGAACGTGAGCGAATCAGAAGGCTTGCCAGTTTCAATTATGGAGGCCATGAGTTTTGGCATTCCTGTATTGGCAACAGATGTTGGTGGAACTCCGGAGATAGTAATAGATGTATATAATGGTTTTTTACTGTCGCAAAATCCCGATCCACAAGAAATTGCACAAACGATAAAAAAGTTTTATAATCTAACATTTGAGCAGAAAGAGATCTTACGACAAAATGCATATCAATCATGGAAAGAAGAGTTTGATGCTGAAAAAAATTACAGGGCTTTTAAAAATGCAATAAGTGTACTTTGAGTTTTTAATGCAACCGTAATAATGTGAGCACGTGGGAACATCAAATTTGTAATCCTAAGTAATTTGCATCCTCTAAGCTGCAGATTAAATAATTATAGCCACTGCTTTTTGAGAGATGCTTGACGCATGTTGCTTTTTGTTCCTCATCAATGCTAAAGAACAAGTACTTGCTTTTAAGGAAAAAAGGCTCAATTCTTAGTGCAAGATCATCCGTTAGCACCTCAATTAAAAAAGTAGGTTTATAAATATCTATTAACTCTCCAAAGCCGTCCAGAACTTCGTATTCGTGCAATTCAACGTCAATTTTAACCAAATCAAGTTTCATGATGTTTTTATCTTTAATAAAGCTTTTTATTGTCTGAGCTTTAACTGTATATTCATGAATTTGAACACCAGCGCTTGTTAAGTTGTTTTTCATCTCCAAGCTTAAAGAAGCACTATATTGATGCTTCCCATAAGTGTCATAGAAAACAAGCTCTTTGTCTACATTTGAAATTGCGACTTGGTTGGCCTGTATATCGTATGAGTTTATTTCAATGTTGTCTTTGAGTTTGTCGAATACGCGTTTTGAGGGTTCAAAAGAATAAACGATTAAGTTTTGGTTCATTGTTTTAGCAACTAAAGAGTAAATTCCAGTATTAGCACCAATATCAAAAACGACTTCGGCTTTCTTTGATAGTTTAGCCCAAAGATCAATACTGACTTTTTCCCACCCTTTTTCAATACCTTTCCAAAAAATTTCATTTTCAATCGTTGTATACATATAGTTCATTAGTAAAAAGCTCTTCCCTGCCAAATTCACTCTGAAATTTCCTCGAAATCTAAGGTCAGTATAGAATTTTGAGAATGGTATTCCAGTTTTTTTTATTAAAAAACATATTTGTTTTTTGAAAGGCAAAACATGGAAAACGGATATACTTACTATATATATTATTGTCGATATTCTCATTATGATTTATTTTTTGCCTGAATTCTGATACAGATTTATGAGCTTTTCCACATAAGGTTCAATGTCAGATTCCCTTGCAAATTCCTTTGCGTATTCACTCATTCTTGCATACAGTGCCTGGTTTTCAATTAGCTCAATTATTCTATCTGCAAACAGTTCAGGATTCTGACTTTCCATCAAAAATCCGTTTTTGCCATCTTCAATAATATCTCTGTTGCCTCCACCATCAAGAGTCACCACAGGAAGGCCAGCCGCCATGGCTTCAAGAATAACAAGACCGAAAGTCTCATACACAGCTGAGTGTACGTAGATGTCTGCTTGAGCATAAAAGTCCTGTACGTTTTGTGCTTTACCGGGTAATACAATGATCTTATTAAGGTTATTGGCGAGAATAGCAGATTCAATTTTGAATCTATTGATACCATCTCCACACAATGTCAAACGTACATCAATGCCTTTTTTCTCTAAAATATTTACCACGTCAATTAAAAATAATTGATTTTTTTTGTCAACAAATGAACCAACGTTTATTAATCTTATTGGAGACCCAATTAATTGACGTTTATTACTGTTGAAAAACAAATTGAAATTAATGGCATTTGGCAAATAATGAATGTTTTTAATGGATTTTGGCAAATGTTTTTTTAGATACTTTTCGGAGTGCTTTGAAATAGCAATAAATTGATTTGAACACAAACGATATTTATTAAACAATAGAGTACGCTCATAGAAATTTGTTGTTTTGCTTTTAAAAAAAAATGTTTTCAATTTTGGTTTTTGAAATTGCTCTATGTTGTCATGACAATGTGTAAAATATTTGATTTTGGGGTATGTCTTCCATCGGCTTATTAATTCTGCTTCGAATAAGTGAGAGTGAATAACGTTTGGCTGAAACTCATTGACAATTTTTTCGAAAGAAGAGACATTAACATTAGTATTTCTAAAAATGGAAGGTGATATGTATGATTCACACACTTCAATTTCTAAGTTTTCTGATAGTTTTTTATAATCATTTATTGGATGTAAAATCACAAGTTTAATATCCACATCTGGTCTGCTCTGCAATTCATTACAAATGTCAAGAACAAGTCTTTCTGCTCCTCCCTGTCCAAGAGTTGGTATAATGTGCAAAATCCTCATAATCGGCTAAATTTAGTCTTTAATTTGAGAAACCAACTTTCAATGTAGTGATAAGACATATAGCCGATAGAAACACTTAACAATAGTGATAAAACAGGTACAAGTATGATCACAACAAACAAGGACTCATTTATTTGAAAAACATCATAGATTACAATGGAAATTAAAAAGATACAAATGGAATGATATAAATATAAACCATATGTATATTTCCCCAGCCATTCTAATACGGGAATTTTTCTAAGCTCGAGTTTTTGAATGAAGCTTTGAAAATATACAACATACCCCAGAAGAAAAGCAATTGAGAAAATTATTAGAGTGTTGTTGCCAAAAACTGTTGAAAGGTACATAAGTGCTATAACTACAGCTGTTATTATTACAAATAAACCAGACGACTTGAATGTTTTTTGTAATTTTTCATTGTAATAAAAAGCCAGATATGCAAACAGTGCGCCGTTGGAAAGGTAGATAAAACATAATATGGTATGCTGGTTCAATAAGCCATAATGATATGTCAGAATTGTAGAAGTCATTATTATTAGAATAATGGGAATTATAAACAGCCTCTTTTTAAATATGACAAACAACAATGGCCACAGTAAATAGTATTGTTCTTCCACACTCACTGACCAGGTGGGCCCTAATCCGACTCCAAAAGGCAATTGCTGATTCCAGATTTGATCAAAGTTGCTCAAAAAAATCAAATAGTTAATTGGATTGGCGTTTTCAATTGTTGGTTCATTGAGTACAAGTGTTCTTATCATTGGGAAAACTACAAAGCCAAAAATTATGACGAGGTAGTATAATGGCCATATTCTCAACACTCTTCTGATATAAAAATTTTTGACGCTGAATTTGTTATTAACAGATTGCTCTTTGAGCATTAAGTAACTGATCAAAAAACCGCTTAAGACAAAAAATACCGGTACTCCAAAACTTAGTATTTCACGAAATTGAATTACTCCCTTGAATACCGGATTGTTTAAAACAGCTTCAGTCTTTGCACTAAACGCATGTGCCATAAACACTGTTAAAAATGCTATTGATCGTATACTATCCAGATTCGGAATTTTTCTCATTGAGCTTACATATTTGTGAATCCTGCTGCATCAAGTGCTGAAGTGAAACGATGTTTTAGAAGCTTATTACAAAATGTATACTTCGAAAACCGATGGTTTAAAAAGTCAGTAATGTGAGTACCTATATTTCGAAATTTGAATCGGGGCTTTTCGCCTGTTATCGAATTTAAATTTTTTACATAAAGATAAACATCTTCCTGAGTTGATTTTTCTTCGTTAAGCAATGATTTTTCCCAAATAGTATATTGTTCCGATGATTTCGAAACGTACGCCGGATCGCATTGTTGAAAGTATTCCCAATATAGACAGCGATAATAGTTTGATTTGTTTATTTGGAGTGTTTCAAGATTACCCTTTACCTGATCTTTGATTTCCAAAAAGTCATTTGTTATAAGATTGTAGATGTACGGTAACTTCAATTGTACTTTAGAATATAACCGCTCTTTTTCTAAAGAGCCTAAGTATTTCTCAATATTGCCGCGTCCAAACTGGCGTCCATTACTAACGTTTTCACCCTGAGTCAAAATTACCGGAATATTCAAGTGAACAAACTTGTTGCTCAGAGCCATGTTTACAAAAAAAGACGAATAATCGGGTGTAGACACATGCGGCAGATTGAAATAGAAGCCATGTTTTTCTCTTATTTTTGATGCATATGAGTTTGAATACACTCCGTTTTGTGATTTGGGAAAATAATAATCGAGATTTCCTTCTGCTTCGAATAAATGCCTGTTCAAAAATGAATCCATGGCCTCTTTGAAATTAAAAGACCGGGTTTGAATCGAAGGCGCAGACCATCCCATTTTTTGTGCACATTCATCGTACGTCTTTACTCTTACAGAAAAAATGTTTATATCCGGGTATTTTTGAATTTCCTTTTTTAGTTTTTTCAATGCATCCTTATACAGAAGTTTTCTGTCAGTAAGAACTATAACGTACTTTCCTGTTGCCTTTAATGTTGCAAACTCCCAATGATCGAGCATGTGCAATTCTTCACTTGTCCGGAAGTATTTCAAACGAGGGTTTTCTGTGTACTTTTCAATTACTTCGAAGGTCTCTGATGAATTAAAATTATCGCTTACAATTAATTCAAAGTCATCAAAATCCTGAGACAACACACTCCTGATTGCATCATCCAGATACCGGGGTCTGTTTTTGGTTGGAATTACAACTGAAAAGAAAGCCTGTTTATAATCCATAAATGAAAGGAGGTCTTTGAAAAATATCTTTATTGTTTGTCTTTATGAGCAAATCCGGACTCGATCCCAAAATCACCTTGTTGTCGGGAATTACACTGTTTACAATGCTGCAATTGGCTGCCAGCACAACGTTGTCTCCAATATTACTGTTCCCCAATACTTTTGAATTTGCATACATGGTGCATTTACCTTTGAATTCCGGGAATAATCCTTCGTTGAGGCATCCAATTGTACAACCCTGGTAAATAACCAGCATTTCGTGAAATTTTGCACGACCGATAATGGTCCCGAGTGGGTGAACAAAGAGAAAAACCTCTGGTAGTTCTGACGTGAAATATATATCGACTGAGTGTAAGACTTTGTTCAGATAATAAAGTTTTGTCGGAATTTCAGTGTTTCCGCTCTCTTTGTAAAGAGTGTTGGCAAGCATGTATAAATACATGCAATATTGATCACTGATCAGGTGATTGAAATGAGTTATTCCGTTTTGGTTAAAATATTTTTTTTCAATACCCGAAAAACACTTAAAAGCTCTTGATTCTGTAAGTGTAATTGCCTGCAGTATTTTATCACTGGAAACGGGCGAATTGTCAGGAAATATATTGTTTATCTGTCGGGAAATATAAACAGCCAGATCCTCATTCGACAATGATTTTATGTAATTATTGCTTTTCATTGTTCACAATACTGTTTAGTTTTTCAACTGATCCCCAGAATTCAAAAGGTTCATAAACGGGGCATTCATATACACCTGGTCTAATTTCAATTGAAGAATTCAACCTTTTTATTTCATCGGTCACCAGGTCAAGAATCCTGATGCCTTTGCCACTGCAACAGTTTACGATTCCATTTCCTTTTCCGGTCAAGGCTATATTTGAGATTATTTCGGCCACTCGTTCAACAGGTAGATAGTCCCGGATTTGCTTTCCCGACGACATCGGGAATGTGTTTTTACCTTCATTTATTGCTTTATGTAATTGTGATAAAACTGATTTTTCAGATTGGCCCTTACCATACAAATAAAACAATCTTATCCAGCTGAGTGCAAATTGGTTTTCAACACGCAGCTTTTCAAGCATTTTCCGGAGTTTGTTTTTGCCTTCTCCATATGTTGTCACCGGCTTGCATTCTGCTTCTTCATGCAGTTCGCCCTCGCGAAGACCATACTCAAGGCAAGTTCCCAAAACTATTATATTTTTTAACCCAGCTTCAATGATATTTTTTAAAAAGTGAAAATGAATTTCGGGGTATTCCGATAAATGGTCCTTTGCATTGAAATCATTCAGAGAACCCCACGCCAGATGAATGCACGCGTCAGTCTGATATAGAATTTGTCTGAGTTTTATAGGAACAGGATCAGAAATATTCATCTGGAAATATTCCTGCGAACCTGTATCGGGAGCCTGATTCATATCAAGGGTAACCACATCATGGCCATTGGCAGTCAGGTAACTGACGACGTGTTTGCCAATAAAGCCATCAGATCCGGTGACCAATATCTTCATATTATTCTCAGATTTGGTATAGCCAGAACGAATTTGCAACCCCATTCCCTGCAGTATGATAACTGTGCTGTAATTTCCTTTTCCAGATTCCACGGAAAAATGACAATGTAATCAGGCTTTGTAGTGATAATACTCTTCTCCTTTAATACAGGAATTCGTGATCCCGGCAGAAATTTTCCCTGTTTATACGGAGATGCGTCAACAACATATTCAATCAGGTCGTTGCCTTTTACGCCGCAATAGTTCAGCAAGGTGTTTCCTTTTGCAGCAGCACCATAGGCAATAACTTTCAGGGATTTTTTTCTGGCATCGAGAAGAAACTGAATAAATTCATATCTAATCTGATCGACTTTTTCCTGAAATCCCAGATAGTAATCAATGTTTGTCACTCCGGATTCCTTCTCGAAGTTTAAAAGGAATGCCACAGATTCATTCACAGGGTGCACAGAATATTCTTTCTTTTGCAGAAAAATTCTCAACGAACCTCCATGCGTTTCGAGTTGTTCGACATCGAACAGTTCCAATCCGAATTTTTCGAACAGTGATTTTACTGATGTAAGGCTCAGGTACGAAAAGTGTTCGTGATAAATTGTATCGAACTGGATATTCTTGTGAAGCTCACATAAATGAGGAAACTCGAATGTGGCAATACCAGTGTTTTTTAAAGCGATGCTTACTCCTTTTGCAAAATCGTTGATGTCAGGCACATGAGCCAGCACATTGTTGCCCATTAACAAATCGGCTTTCCCGCTGATTTTTTCAATACGGGCCAGCTTTTCGCCAAAAAATTCCGTAATGGTTTCAATTCCTTTGCTGATTGCAACTTCTGCGGTATTTGCCGTGGGTTCAATTCCAAGTACCGGAATATTTTTATCTCTGAAATACTGCAAAAGGTAACCATCGTTTGAAGCAACTTCAACAACAAGTGATTCCCCATTCAACGAAAAACGATGCTCCATCATGTCGCAGTACTTTCTTGAGTGCTCCAGCCATGATGATGAGTAAGACGAAAAATATGTGTATTCTTCGTTGAAAATGTTTGATGCTTTTTCAACTTCATCTATCTGAACTAACCAGCACTGATCGCAGACAAAAACTTTAAGGGGGAAGTACAGTTCGGGTTGATTCAATCCTTCAGCAGACAACATGGCATTGCTGGGAGGACAGCTGTTTAAATCACAGAAAACATTGGTTACTTCATTATGGCAATTCCGGCATTTCATAGCACAAGTCCTTTATAAATATTCTCAATCAAAGGGTGGTTATTGTCTCTCTCGGAGATGATGGAAATTTCTTCTGGCCAATGAATGGCAATTCTTGGATCAGAATATTTCAGGCCGCTTTCATGATCAGGCGAATAAAATTCGCTGTGGTGATATATTAATTCCGTGTTGTCTTCCAATGTCAAAAAGCCATGAGCAATTCCTTTTGGAATGAAAATCATATTTCTTAGTTGGGCTGTCAGGTGAATGCTTCCCCAATGCAAAAAGGTATCAGAGTTATAACGCAGATCAACAAAAACATCAAAAATAGAACCTGATACACAGCGGATTATTTTTTCTTCGCAATGCGGAGGATTTTGGTAATGCAAACCTCTGAGAGTGTTTTTTGAGCGGTTGAATGAATGATTTACCTGAACAAACTCTGACGAAGTGATTTTTTTAAACTCTTCTTTGCAGAATGCGCGATAAAAGAAACCCCGCTGATCTTCCAGTATTTCCGGGGTTATTTCGAAAACCCCTTTTATTGAACACTCCTTTGTTTTTATCATGGCTGCTCAATTTTTCCAAAATACGCTGAAATTTGTTTTTCAGTAATTACATGCTGTTCCATATAAAACGCCTTGTACCATTCAAATGTTTTTTTAACAGCGTCTCTGGCATTGAAATCCGGCCTCCAGTCCAGTTGTGAAAACGCTTTATTGCAATCAAGAAACAGAACATTGCTTTCATGAAATTTTTCTTTCTCTATTGACACCTGCAGATTATCCCATATTTCACGGGCCATTTCAATAATCTCCGAAACTGTTAGCGAATCATTGTTTTCTGGTCCGATGTTCCATGCTCCGGAAAACGCTGTTTGTCCGTCCAGTAGTTTTTGCCCCAAATGAAGATAGCCGGAAAGACAGTCCAGCACGTGCTGCCAGGGTCTAATGCTATCTGGTTTTCTGATTTTCAGGCTTTCAGATGAATAAACTGATCTGATGATATCCGGTATAAGTCTTTTTTCAGACCAGTCTCCGCCACCAATCACATTTCCTCCTCTGGCGCTTGCAATCAAAGTGTTGTGCTTTTGGTTGAAATCACGGATATTCAGAAACGATTCCCTGAATGAGGAAATAAGAATTTCGGAACAGGATTTTGAAGAAGCATAAGGATCAAAACCGCCCAACTCATCATTTTCGTTGTATCCGGTGGTTCTCTCAAGGTTTTTATAAACTTTGTCAGTAGTTACTAATACTACTGCTTTAACCGATTCACAAGACCTGATTGCATCAAGAACCGAAAGCGTTCCCATGACATTGGTATCGTAAGTTTCAAATGCATTTGCATATGACTTGCCTACCAATGACTGGGCGGCTAAATGAAAAACAATATCCGGTCTGAATACCTCAATGCTGGCTTTGAGTTTATCCCTGTCTCTGATGTCACCCGTTTCACTGTCAATATGCAGTGTGAGCTTATCATAATGGTTTGGCTGGGTGGGTGGATCAAGAGAGTAACCTTTTACTGCTGCGCCAGCCATCTCAAGTGCTTTCACCAGCCAAGATCCTTTAAAACCGGTATGGCCGGTCACAAATACCCGTCTATTTCTGTATGAAGATAACATAACTACCAGATTTTCCAGCCGGCTTTTCCCGACTCCCAAAGTTCTTCGAGAACAACTTTATCTCTCATCGCATCCATGCACCGCCAGAACCCATGATGTTTGAATGCCATCAGATTGTTGGTGTGTGCAAGATCTTCAAGAGGCTGATCTTCCCACATAATATTGTCGGCATCGGGATTGAGAAAATTGAATACTGACGGTTCCAGAACGAAAAATCCGCCATTAATCCAATTGCCATCACCAAGGGGTTTTTCTTTAAATGTTGTCACCAACCCGTCAATGTTGGCTTCCAGAGAACCAAACCGACCCTCAGGTTGCACAATAGTCATCGTTGCCATTTTCCCATGGCTTTTATGGAATTCAAGTAGTTTCTTCAAATCAACATTTGCCAACCCGTCGCCATAAGTAAGCATGAAGGTTTCATCTCCAATATAATGCTGAATCCTTTTCAATCTGCCGGCTGTACGAGTGTTCAAGCCAGTGTCAACCAGTGTCACTTTGAATTTGTCAATATCGGATTTGTGAATTGTCGTTTCGTTTGATGCTAAATCAATTGTAATGTCAGAGTTAAACATGTAATAGTTTAAAAAATATTCCTTGATTTGCTGACCTTTATATCCCAGACAAATAACAAAATCATTGAATCCGAACGATTGGTAAATCTTGAGTATATGCCACAGCAAAGGCTTTCCTCCGATTTCAATCATTGGTTTTGGCTTAAGTACAGATTCTTCTGATATTCTGCTTCCTATACCTCCTGCGAATATGACGATTTTCATCTTAAGGTTTTAATAAGCAAAGATAATAAATTCAGAATTAAGAGTGTGCCTGTTAATGCGTATTTATCCGTTTCTTTATCAAGTCATTGATTTCAGAAAAAACCAAATTCTGACCAAATAGTCTAAATATATGGGCTCCTAAAATTGATAAGCTGAAAAAGACAAAAGAGGATATCAAGGCATGTAAATAGGTGTCCATTTGTGGCAGAAGGAAATAATCAAGGCTCATGCAGAAAGCAACGATAAATGAGAATAGTAGAAAATACTGGCCGATGATTTTGATAAACCAGACAATCTTAACCCCTAATTCTTTTCCGGCGAACCATGCGTTGAGAAAAACACTTAAGTATAGTGCAATAACAAATGAGTACAAGTAAAGGTTTATTGAATTCAGGAAGCCAATTATCAAGGCTGATATTACAGTTATTTGTTTAATTGTTTCCAAAATCAGATATGCTTTGGAATTTCCTCTTGTAGTTAAAATCATAAGCATCATTGAGCTGATGGGATAAACCCAGGCTCCAATTAATAGAATTTGAAAGTATTCCAGAGATCCAAGCCATTTACTGGTGAACAATATTAAGATTAAATCTTTTGATATCACCAGAATCCAGGAAATAAAAATGAAAGATATATAATTTACCGTGTGAAATGATTTATGAAAGACATTAATAAAACGTGTTTTGTCATCCTGGATTTTACTTAACACCGGGAAAAACACTGAGGAAAAACTACTGGAAGTAAGAGTGATTATATAAGAGTTGATATTTTTACTTCTGTAAAAAAAACCTAGAATTGTTTGGTTGAAAAGTCGTCCGACAAGCAGATTGTCTATTTGAGATGAAATGTTATTAATGAATGTTGAAAGGAATAACTTGTTTCCGAAAGACCAGAGTTCACGAAATGCTGATTTGCTAAAGGTAAGTACTGGCCGCCATGGATTGGCAATGTATATATACAATACGTAAACGAGCCCGCTAATGATATGCTGAAACAATAATGCCCATGCTCCAAATCCTATACCAGCCAAAACAACTGCACCTATTCCTCCGGAAATCAAGGAAAATAAGTTGGCCTTCGATAAAATGTTGAATAATAGGTTTTTAGACAGCCAGGCTGTTTTTACTCTTCCAAGCGCATAAATTATAAAAAGCAAAGAAGAGCCACGTATAAGATTTTTTAATTCTGGATGTTTATAAAAATCTGCAATTATCTCTGCAGACAAAAACACCGACAACCCTAGAATGAAACCAATAAAAATATTAAAATAAAAGACTGAGCCGTAATGTTCCTCTTTTGTATTCTTGCGTTGTATCAGGGCTAAATCAAGTCCGCTTGTCACAATTATTTGTGACAAAGAAATAACGACCATAACCATTGCAATCAGCCCAAATTCATCAGGCGAAAGAATTCTTGCAAGAATAACAGAGAAAACAAATCCTGAAATCTGAGTGGATAGTTTTCCGCCAAAATCCCAAAAATATGAATATATAGTTTTTTCTTTAAGGGATTCCAATCCTTTATTTTTTGCAAAAGTACTCTTGTTTTTTTACCTAAACAAAATTCTCCTGTCATATTCCTGTCAAATTTTGATCAATATGGATTTGTCAGGTTAATTTGTTATTTTTGTTTTTTTAATAGTATCATGCAAAGAGTATTTCTATGCTTCATTTTGTTGTTTCCGGGATTGCTGTTTTCCCAGAATCCGGTGTTGTCTTATCCCGCCAACAATTCGTTTTTGCCTGATACAACGATTTGTTTTGTTTGGAAATCAATGCAGGGGGTTGATTATTATCAGATTCAGGTTGCATCTGATACTCTTTTTACAACAATTCTTGTTGATTCAAGTAATATTTATTATGATTTTTGCAATCTCACTGTAAGTAAAAACAGCAAACTCTTCTTCCGCGTGCGTGCCTTTGATGGAGTTTCATTCACTGGATGGAGCTCTGAGAGGTCTTTTTTTCAGGTTTCGCCGCAGTACTTTTCTGGTATCAAAGGATGGTATTCCGCTGATACCGGTGTTGTGTTTTCAAATGGAAATAAAGTCAGTCAATGGAATGATCTTTCCGGCAACGCCAATGATTTTTATCAAGCGACGTCTTATAAGCAGCCAGAGTTTCACGATTTATGTGAAGGAAATCCTTTTCCAGGATTGTACTTTGATGGGGATACACATCACTTACGGACAAACCCGTTTGTTTTGAATGGTAATGTCTCAGCTTTTTTCTTTTTTAATACTTTTAGCACAGCTTCTTCTAATCAATATATTTTTGATGGTGCCTCTATTAATAAATTTCGTTTAAGCTTTCAGAATGGAAGTTTCTTATTTTATAGTGGTGGTTTTTTTATTGGACCTCCAAATGTAATTACAAATAGTTTTAATTTTTTTACTTTTTTAGGAGACGGCTCAAATTCAATAATGCGTAACAACTTTTCGCTTCTTGCAGTAGGTGATCCTGGTGCAGATATGAACCCCAATGGTTTTACAATTGGCACCTATGGTAATGACAATGATGATATTAATACGCATTCCAATATTCAAGCATTTGAATTGCTTTTATTTGACGAAAGAGTTCCCGATTCACTAACCTATGTCGTTGAAAAATACCTCGAAAACAAATATGCGGGCCCAATATTTTTAGGTCATGATATTAGAGCATCAAACTTCTGTAGTACAATTATTAATGCTGGAAATTACTACACCTCCTACCTCTGGTCCACCGGATCCACGGCCGATTCTATTGTGGTGAATGAGAGTGGCGATTATTGGGTAGAGGTAGTGGATATTTTCAATCGCACCAGCCGCGATACCATTCACGTACAGTACCCATACACGGCGCTGCCCGACAGTGGTTTATGCCTCACCGACACCATCAGCATGAACACAGGCCTCAATCACGCCTATTCGTTTTTGTGGATCGATGGCAGTACCGACAGTTTGCTGAATGTGTGGGAGCTCGGTGAGTACTGGGTGCAGATAACCGACAGCACGGCCGGGCATTGTTCGGTGCTGGACAGTTTTGTGGTGGTGGCCGATTCATTCCCTGTGCAGGCATCGCTGGGACCCGATCTGTCGCTGTGCGGAGGCAATGAAATTGCGCTGGTATCGGGCATGGAACCTGGAATTGACTATGCCTGGAGCACCGGCGATTCAACGGCGCTGATACCGGTGTACACCTCCGGCAATTACAGTCTTACAGTCACCAACAGCAATGGCTGTATCGCGCGCGATTCCATCGCGGTGAACATCATAGGCGTCAAGCCCTCGGTAGCATTCACTTCCGGTACGCCTTGTCTGGGCGATCCAACGGCCTTTACCGATGTATCGTATGCGGCGGCACCCGATGGAGTTGCGGCCTGGAGCTGGAATTTTGCAGGGCAGGGGACATCGGTGCAGCAAAACCCGCAGTTTGAATTCGGTTTGGCCGGCGATTACAATGTGGAGCTGATTGTTACTACGGATTCGGGCTGTTTCGGCGACACCACCATTGCGGTGCATGTGCGCAGTCTGCCGCAGACCTGGCTCAGTCCCACCAATGGCTGCAATGGCCAGACCATTACTTTCCACGATGAAACCACGGAAGGGGAGGGGAGTCTGTTTTCGTGGAACTGGAATTTCGGCGACACACAAACGTCCACCGGACAGAACCCCGCGCATACCTATGCTGACAGCGGATTGTATGTG